>Ga0105048_10003936_pt1 | contig 24311 bp, 13 predicted proteins | sample MAT05_FD_78382 | JGI IMG/M metagenome (GOLD analysis project Ga0105048, IMG submission 78382) | Freshwater microbial communities from Lake Fryxell liftoff mats and glacier meltwater in Antarctica - MAT-05 | ecosystem: Environmental > Aquatic > Freshwater > Ice > Liftoff microbial mat | place... | reverse complement strand
CGCCCTCGTCGAGCACCTCGACGATCGCGCGATCGCCTTCGACGTGCGTGCGCACCTCGATCGATCCACCGCCCAGCGGCTCCATCGCCTCGGCCGCGTTTTTCATCACGTTCGCCAGCGCGCCGCGCAGCTCGTCGGCGTCACCGCTGACCTTCCCGATCGAGGCGTCGAGCCAGCGCCGCACCTCGCGCACCGAAGGCTCGCCCTCCGCCACCGCGATCACGTCGAGCACCACCCGGTGCAGATCGGCGGTCGCGTCGAGCTTGGCCGGCGTCCGCTCGCCCCGTGCCAGCTCCAGGAGATCGCGCACCCGCTGATCGATGCGATCGGCCTCGTTGATGATGATGCCGAGGCCCTTGGAGAACATCGGGCGCTCCTGCTCGCTCACCGATTCGAGCTTGCCGGACAGGATCTGGGCATAGCCGCGAATGGGCGAGAGCGGGTTCTTGATCTCGTGCGCGACGCTGGCCGCGAGCTCGCCGGCGATCGCCAGCCGCTCCACCCGTTCGAGGCGCCGGCGCAGCGTCGCCACCTCGCCTCGCGACATCTCCAGCGCGCGTCCGAGCCGCGCCTCCGCGGGGAACAGCAGCTCGGTGACCCCGCGCTGCACCACCTCGCCGAGCCCGAGGAAGAGCAGCCCGGCGAACAGCGCGATCGCGGTGGCGCTGGCGAAGAGCCCGGCATCGAGCTTGGTCCCCGCGCCCCACAGCGCGAGCAGCGAGAAGCCCACCACCGCCATCGCCAGAAGCGCCGACGTCACCACCCGCGAGAGCAGGATGTGCATCTCGATCTGCCGATCGATCACGTAGACGAGCGCGGTGGCCTCCGCGACCAGCACCACCCAGAGCAGCGGGTCTACGCCTGCCTTCTCCTGGATCAGCGCGGTCGCGGCGAAGATCGTGAAGCCGATCGTCGCGACTCCGAAGACGGCGCTCACGCGGCGCCCGAGCCGCCGCATGTCGGGCTCGGTGGATCGTGCCCGCAAGAAGCCGGTGAGCCCCACCAGGGCGGTCAGCACCACTGCCAGTAGACGAGGCAGCCCGCCGAGCAAGATGAGCTTTCCGTCTTCCAGCAGCCCGCGCGTCGCGAACATCACCAGCGCGACACAGAGCGCGACCGTCAGCGCCGCCGCGGCGAGCAAGACCCGCTGCCGCAGGCGCCGCTCCAGGCTCCACAGCCCATCCAGCGCGAACCCGCTCGCGGCGAGCACGCCGCCGAAGCTGCCGACCGTCTGCATCGTGCCGACCGCCGCGACATCGAACATCGACAGGAACCACGCCAGCGACCACACCCCCACGCCCGCGGGCGCAGCACCGAAGATCAGGCGCGCGCGGTCGCTGCGCGCGCCGGCGAGGGAGTGCCCGGCGATGAGCAGATTGAAGAACGCGACCAGCAGCGGGAGCCCCGCCGCGGTGAGCTGCTCGAAGGTGTTCACGCCACCTCTGAGACTATCAGAACTGGAAATAGATGAAGGGCTGGACGTCGAAGCTCGCGACCTTCTTGACCACCAGGGCCAGGACCACGAGCGCCATCGCGCGCACCGGTACCGGCATGCGCAGGAACAGCTTGCTGCAGCGCTCGAACAGATCGCTCGGCCCGAAATGCAGCGCCGTCGCGATCGACAGCACGGTCAGCAGCGCGGGTGTGAGGTTGGGTGCCTCGAGCCCCGAGCCAACCATGCCGGCGAACACGGCGTGCGCCGCGTCCATCGAGTCGGCGCGGAAATAGATGCGCGCCAGCATCACGGACATGAACGTGCCGAACCAGCCGATACCCACGCGCCAGTACGGGAGGTCCTTGTCGTCGGGCATGCCTTTGTCGCCCCACATCACGCGGCCGATCGAGATGCCGATGCCGTGCATCGCGCCCCACAGCGCCATGCGCCACGTCGCGCCGTGCCAGATGCCGCCGAGGATCATGGTGATCATCGTGTTGCGCACGGTCTTCGCCATGCCGCCTCGATTTCCGCCGAGCGAGATGTAGAGATAGTCGCGGAGCCACGCCGAGAGCGAGATGTGCCAGCGCCGCCAGAAGTCATTGAGGCTGGTGGCCTTGTAGGGCCGATCGAAGTTCTCCTTGAAGTGGTACCCGAAGAGCGCCGCGCAGCCGATCGCGATGTCCGAGTAAGCGGAGAAGTCGTAATAGATCTGCAAAGTATAGGCGAAGACTCCGGCCCATACTTCCAGGGGTGAGTACACCCCCGGCGTCGTGAACACGCGATCGATGATGTTGGCCGCCAGATAGTCGGCGATCAGCAGCTTCTTTCCGAGGCCCTTCGCGACGCGGAGGATGGCGATCGCGCCCTGCTCGGAGGTGATGCGCGGCTCGCGCTGGAGCTGCGGCAGCAGGTCAGACCCGCGCACGATCGGGCCGGCGATGATGTGTGGGAAAAAAGAGATGTAGAGCAGGAAATCGAGCCAGCTCTTCGTCCCGGCGAACTTACCGCGATAGACGTCGATCGTGTAGCTGAGCGTCTGGAACACCGTGAACGAGAGGCCGAGCGGCAAGAGCACGTTCAGCCGCGACCCGTTCATCGTGATGCCGAAGGGAGAGACCACCTTTCCGAGCGTCGCGAGGAACGCGCCCGCCGTACCCGGGCTGAGCGCCGCGAGACCGTCGGCGAAGGTGTCGATCAGCATGTTGATGTACTTGAAGAAGATGAGTACGCCGAGGTTGTTGATCGTGCTCGCGATGACCAGGGCCTTGCGACGCTTCTTGTCGGTCGAGGCCATCAGCGCCCGTCCGATGAAGTAATCGAACGTGACCAGGTACATGATCAGGAAGTACGGCTTGTAGTTCCAGGCGCAGTAGAAGATCGCGCTGGCGATGAGCAGGCCGACCTTGCGCGCCTTGTAGGGCGCCGGGACCGTCCACCAGAGGGTGAAAGTCACCAGCAAGAAGAACAGGAACTGGAGCGAGGAAAATAACACTGACTATTTTCCCGCTCGGGCCGTCGGTCCCTGTGCTTGCCACTGATCGAAGTCATCCACCAGATCGGTGGCCAGGAGCCCGCCGAGGATCTCGAGGCCTTGATCGGCGAGGAAGCGGCGGTCCTCGCTCACGCGCGCGGGCGCGTCCTCGGCCCAGCGCTGCATCGCGCGCGCGCCGCCCATCGCCGTACGCGTGGCCCAGAACGCACAACCCTCGGCGCGGGCCGCCTCGCGCTGGAGCTGCTCGACCTCCTCGATCGCCGGCCACTCGCTCCACTCCCCGACCGCGCGGCGCAGGCTGGGCGCGGGGCCGACCACCAGGCAGTCGGCCTCGTCGGACGCGGTGCGCAGGCGGCGCAGCATGCGCGCGAGCTCGCGGCGGTAGGTCGGCACGTCGAGGGCCTCGGCCTGTCCTTCGATCTCGCCGTACGCCACGACCACCAGATCGGCGCGGCGGCGGGCGAGCATGCCCATCACGATGTCCTGGTCCCAGCGCAGCATCATCCCCGGCGTCGCGCCTGGCATCGCGATCGGCTCGACGATCACGCCCGGGCGATCGAGCTCGTGCGCCACGCCGAACAGCACCAAAGTGCCAGGGCCTTCGACCTCGACGTCGAGCCGCGGGCGGGGGGCCTCGGTCGCGTAGCGCCGCACGGCGAGCTCGCGCTGGCCGGGTGATCGGCCGACGATCTGGCCTGGCGCGTCGCTCACGGTGACCTTGGCCCACGCCATTCCGGGCGCCGACCAGAAGAACAGATCGAACACGCTCGAGCCCACGTCGTTCGGGCAGCGGGTGCAGGGCGCGAAGATGAAGCGGCCGCCCTTTCGCAGCTCCGTGCGCGTGCCCGCCATGCCGTAGAGCGTAGAGCGCGTGTCGGGCGCGATGCGGCCGTCGTACACGTCGAACGCGCCCTTCAGCACGCGCTCGGTGCCGGCGTCGGAGAGCGCCTTGGCGTAGCGGCCGGCAGGGACGAAGCCGCGCCCGCGATCACCGAAGCGCGGGATCAGCCGCTGGCGGAGCTCGTCGGAGAACGGTGTGGACGACACGTGCGTCGAGCCGAACACCGCGATCGCAGCGCGACCGGTCTTGTCCGTCTCCAGGCGCTGCAACTTGTCGAAGAAGCGCACCAGCGTGCGGCGGCCCGGATCCTCGAGCGCGCCGGCGTGGGCGATCGCTTCCTTGTCGGCGGGCGGAGCCTCCTCGGGGTCGTCGCCGAGGTGGATCTCGATCGGATCGACCACCAGCACCGGCGGGATCTCGATCGGCTTCCGCGCCGCCGCCACCACCGTGCCCGCGTCGGTCGAGTGCGGGCTGTCGTAGGCCTCCATCAGCGCCGTGACCATGAGCTCGCCGAGCAGATCACCGCCGTAGCCGCGGGGGTGGATCATGTCCGGGTTGATCATCTTCTCGTTCCACCAGCGCTCGAGCGAGCCATCGCCGCCCATCGACGTCCACATGTCCCAGAACGCGCAGCCCATCTCGTCGGCCACCCGCTTCTGCACCGCGATGACCTCCTTCACCTCGGGCTTCGAGGTCATCTCGCCGCCGACCTTCACGCGCGCGGAGTCCATCGGCGCGACCATCAAGCAGTCGGTGTTGGGCAGCGTGCGGCGGAGGCGCTGCATGAACTCCCGCGTGCTCTGCTCGATCTCCTCGATCGTGGTGCGCTTCTTCGACAGCATCAGGCCGTCGTTGCCGCCGAGCATCGTCACCGCCAGCGCGGGGTCGCGGGCGCCGAGCTGCGCTGCAAAAGCAGCCTCATCGGGCACCGTCCACACCTTCGACGTCGCGCCGGGGAGGCCCAGCGACTCGTAGATCACGCCCGGAACGCCGGCCTCGAGCACCACGCCGAACACGCGCGGGCCCTTGGTGCGAGCGACCACGCGCATCGTCTTGGTGCCCTCGGGGAGCTGCAGTCGATCGATCGTCGGCTTCGGCGCCGCCGCCTTGGTGTCGATGGTCTTCGCGACCTTCCCGTCGACCTCGATGTCGAGGATGCCGCCCTCGGGATAGGCCAGAAAGTGGATCTCGACGAAGCGGTTCGGGCCCACCTCGAACTCGCTCGACTCGCCGTCCTTCGTCGCGGTGAAGGACGCGCCGGTGTAGCCGAAGTACGTGTCCTTCGGCTTCGCCATCGTGATGACGTCGAGGGCCCAGTCGGGCGACGCGACGCCGGTGCGCACGCGGCGGCCGGCGAAGCGGCTGAGGCGATCGACCAGCAGCATGCCGCGACCCGCGGATCCGAAGCGCTCGTGCAGGCGCTGGCGCACGAGATCGGTGATGTGATCGCTCGCGATCAAGGAGTCGCCGAAGTGCACCACGCGCACGACCGACCCCTCCTTGCCCTGCTCCACCTCGGACAGCCGCGCGAAGAAGCGATCGAGCGCGAAGCGCTTGCAGCCGCCACCGGGCTTCGGCTCGACGCATGGCATGACCACCGGCACCGGGTCGGCGTTCACCGCGCGCGACATCTCTTCGTATTTTTGCCGCGGCGGCGGGACCCACTTGCCGCGCGACTTGGGCGACACCGGCGCGACCTCTTCCTTCACCGGGTCCTCGGAGGGCGCGTCGGTGTCGGTGACGTCGGCGATGTCGCCGTGCGCGTCGCCGCCGGGCTTCGGGCCCGAGTGCGGGAAGAGGATCGCCGCGAACGCGGTGCCGGGGTGCTCGGCCTGGAGGAAGTCGAGCGGCTGGATCCACGTCGGCAACGGCAGCGCGGACAGCACGACCGAGACGGACGTGAGAATCGCGAGCGTCGCCCCAGTACTGTGGGACCGCCAGAGCCGCTCGAGATCGAGTCTCATGGCGTGTAGTGAACCCTCACCCCTACAAACCCTCGTCTACGCGTGCTAAAGGGCACCCGGGGGGAATCGCAGCTATGCACAATTTCCTGTTCGTCGGCGATCCGGGGGGAACGTCGACGAGCGCTGGCCCAACCGAGGTTCTCGGCGTTTGGATCGTCGAGACCGAAGCAGCCGCGCAGCGATTGCTGCTGCGCTTGTCGTTGATGTATCCCGACTGCCGCACGATCTTCCAGAAGACCTCCGACTACGAGTCGCTCAAGGCTCAGCTCCGGGGCGAATACGAGTTCGGAAGCTTGGAGCCCGATCTCGTCCCGGCCTGAATGCTTTAGCTCGGAAAACTCCGGCGGTGAATCGACGTTGGTCGAATCACCGGCTCGCCGTCGTCGTCGATGTCGACGCCGGTATCGCCGAGAGGAGCTCACGCGCCTCCGCCGTCTTGGGTGACTGAGGGAACCGCCGCCCGAGCTCCTCGAAGGCCGACTCGGCCCTGCCCTTCTCCGGGACTGCCGCCCACGCCTCGACCAGCTCGAAGAGCAGCTGATCGTCGGCGCCAACGTCCGCGTAGTCGCGCCGGATGATCTCCAGGCGCCCCGCCCGGGCCCGCTGCTTATCGATCTTGTTATAGAAATTGGCCACGGCCCGCTCGTGCGCCACCAGCTTCTCGCGGACCTCGGTCAGGCGCTTCACGCCATCCACGTGCCATTTATCCTTCGGATACCGATCCACGTAGCTCTGGAGCGCGCGGGCGGCGTCCTTCGCCGGGCCCTGATCCTTCTCCGAGGACGGGGGGAGGAAGAACCAGTCGGACGGGATCTGCTGGGCGTAGCTCTCGCCGACCTTGAAATAGGCGTAGCCGGCGTCCTCGTGGCTCGGGTGCAGGCGGGCGAAGTTCGAGTAGGCGTCGATCGCCTCGAGCCAGCGCTCGCGGAGGAACAAGCAGTCGGCGACGCGCAGATCGGCCTTCGTGGCCAGGCCCGAGTAGGGGAACTTCGCGCGGATGTACTGGAAGTACTTCTGAGCTGCGAGGTAGTTCTCGTCGGCCAGCGCTTCCTCGCCGAGCTTCCAGTTGTCCTGCGCGGTCGCGCCGTACTCGACGTTGACCCCGCTCTCGCCCTTCCTCCGGGCGGTACCGTCATCGATCGATTCGTCGAGGGCCGTGTCGGTCTCGGCCTTCTTGCTCTTGCCGGCGCAGGCCGTGGCGAGCAGGAGAGCGGCCAGAGCAGCCAGTGAGGGGTGCGCCCGCATTTTCGGCGTCATAACACAGCCGATTGCTCTTGGGGCCCCTTCTGCTAAACGAGGCCGGATGCGCCCCGAGATCCTCGCGCCGGCCGGTGATGCGGCCTCGATGCGCGCTGCGGTCCGGGCCGGCGCGGACGCGGTGTACTTCGGGCTCCAGGGCTTCAACGCGCGGGCCCGCGCCGCCAACTTCGACGCGGCCGGCCTGCAAGGGATCATGGACGAGCTCCACGCGCACGGCGTGAAGGGGTACGTCACGCTCAACACGCTGGTGTTCGATCACGAGCTCGCCTCGATGGAGCGCGCACTGCGAGCCGCGGCGGCTGCGGGCGTCGACGCGATCATCGTCCAGGACCTGGGCGTGGCGCGCCTGGCGAAGGAGATCGCGCCGTCGATGCACCTCCACGCCTCGACGCAGATGACCTGCACCGACGCCGCGAGCGTGGATCTGGCGCGCGCGCTCGGCGCCCGAAGGGTCGTCTTGGCCCGGGAATTGTCGCTCGAAGACATCGCCGCGATCCGCGCGCGCACCGACGCCGAGCTCGAGGTCTTCGTGCACGGCGCGCTGTGCGTCGCCTACTCGGGGCAGTGCCTCACGTCGGAGGCGATCGGCGGCCGGAGCGCGAACCGCGGCGCCTGCGCGCAGGCGTGCCGGCTGCCGTACGAGCTGGTCGTCGATGGCGCGCTGATGGATCTCGGCGATCGCGCGCACCTGCTCTCGCCGCAGGATCTCGAGGCCTCCGCGCTGGTGCCGTCGCTGGCCGCGCTGGGGGTCTCGTCGCTGAAGATCGAGGGGCGCCTCAAGGGCCCCGAGTACGTGGCCGCGTCGGTCGCGCTCTATCGCGCCGCGGTGGACGGCATCGTCGATCCCGCCCCGGTGGATCGCCGCGACCGCCTCCAGGATCGCCGCCGGACCGCGCTCTTGACCTACTCGCGCGGATCCGGCCCGGGGTTCCTGGCGGGCGTGAACCACCAGCAGCTGGTCGAGGCGCGGACCTGCGATCACCGAGGATTGCTGATCGGAACGACCCTCGGCGGCCTCTCGCTCGTGCTGGAGGAGCCGCTCGCGCGCGGCGACGGCGTGATGATCGAGGGCGGCTGGGGCGGCGACGGCGAGATGGGCGGCCGCGTCTGGTCGCTGTTCGTGGACGGGCGCGACGTGGAAGCGGCGCCGGCGGGCGCGACCGTGAAGATCTGGCTCGGGCCGGATCGCGACACTTCGGGGATCGTCGCCGGCCGCCGGGTGTTCAAGAACGACGAGCCGCGCACCGACGCGCGGGTGCTGTCGCAGATCGAGCAGGAGCCGTTCCGCGAGCCGATCGACCTGGAGATCTCCGGCGCTTTTGGCGCGAATTTCGTGCTCACGGCGGCGAGCGCGCGCGGGCACTCCGCGACCTTCACCGGCGATGCGCTGGTCGAGCCGGCCCGCGGCGCGCCGATCGCGGTCGAGGTGCTGCGCGACAAGCTCGGCCGCCTCGGCGAGTCGCCGTTCGTGCTGCGCACGCTGACGTCCTCGCTGCCCGCGGGCGCGTCGGTCCCGGTGTCTGCGCTGAACCGCGCGCGCCGCGAGCTGGTGGCCAAGCTGGTCGCCTCGTCGGTGCGCCATCACCCGACCACCGTGCGAACTGCGATCGAGCTCCTCTCCGAGGCCGACGCCGCAGTCGCGGCGATGAAGAGTCCGTTGCCCGGTCTTTTCGTGCTCTGCCGCAACGAGGCGCAGGCCACCGCGGCGCTCGGCGCGGGCGCCGACGGCGTCTATCTCGACTTCCTGGATCTGGTCGGCACGGGCCGCGCGGTCGAGCGCTTGCGGACCGCGGGCGCGCGCTTCGTGGGCGTCGCGCCGCCGCGCATCCGCAAGCCCGGCGAGGAGAAGATCGATCGCCACCTCGGATCGATGTCGCCGGATGCGATCCTGGTGCGCAGCCTCGGTGGCCTCGCCGACGGCGTGCTCACGCGCCCCTCGGCGTCGATCGATCGCCCCGCCCTGCGCATCGGCGACTTCTCGCTGAACGTGACCAACCGCCTGACCGCGGCCGAGGTCCTCGCGCGCGGGCTCGACGCGTTCACGCCCTCGTTCGATCTCGACGCCGATCAGCTCGGCGCGCTCCTCACGTCACCGGTGGGCCGCCTCGCGGAGGTCGTCATCCACCACCCGATGCCGCTCTTCCACATGGAGCACTGCGTCTTCGCCGCGCTGCTCTCGACCGGGAAGGATTACCGCGACTGCGGGCGACCCTGCGAAAAACACGTCGTTTCCCTGCGCGATCGGGCGGGGATGGACCACCCGATCGAGGCCGACGTGGGGTGTCGCAACACCGTCTTCCACGCCGCGGCGCAGAGCGCGGCGGCGCTGGTGGCGCCGGCGGCGAGCGGGGGGGCGCGGCGGTTCCGGATCGAGCTGGTGCGGGAGACAGAGGCAGAGACGGCGAAGATCGTTTCGACTTACCGGGCGCTCATCGGAGGCGCGACTTCGGCGGGCGAGGTGTTTCGGACGCTGCGCACCGAGGGCGGGTATGGCGTCGTTCGGGGCACGCTCCGGGTTTTGTAGGACCGGACGATTACGGCCACGGCCACGTTTCTCGATTACGGCCACGTTTCTCGATCACGGCCACGCCCACGTCTCACGCCCACGATCACGGCTCGGAGTAGTGCGAGCGCGATTTGTCGCGAAATCGTGATCGTGATCGTGGGACGTAGGCGTGGCCGTGATCGTGGCCTTGGCCGTAATCGAGAAACGTGGCGGTGACCGTAATCGATGACCGGCCGACGAAGCCGCCTCTGGATCCTACTCGTCCACCGGAGGCTGCCCGTCAGCAAACAACCCATCGAGCATCGCCGATACTTCCTCATCCGGCGCGCCGTTGAGTGTCGTCTTCCCTCTCGCGATCACCGACGCCGATGCCGACTGCCGCGCCCGCGGGCCCATCGCCGGCCCGGTCGGGATCATCGGCATCATCGGCGGCGGATGCGAGTGATGCGTCACGTCCTCATTGTCCGTGCTCTCGTTTGGCGTTCCCGCGGGAGCGCTGAGCGCGCCCGGGCCGAACGCCGCCGGGGGTGGGGGGGTGTTGTTGATCGCGGTGACCGCGCGCGGGCGATGCGGAGGCGCGAGCGGAGGCGGCGGTGACGTCGGCGCTTTATGCGGCATGCGAACCGCGCTCGGGCGCGGGGGGACCTGCGACGGAGGGGGCGGGAGCGCGGCGCCCGTCATGCCCGGCGGCGGCACCGGCAGCGGCGCGGGACGAGCGGTCGGCAGGTTCGCGCCCGGCGTTCCCGGCGGCAACGGCGGCTGCGATTTACGCTGGTATTGCCGCATGAACTGCTCGAAGTCTTCCTCGGCACCGGAGCGCGAGGGCCGCTCGGTCTCGAGCTTCTGCACGCGCTCGGTGAGCCGCTGGCCCGCGAGCTGCGCGGCCTTGAGCTGGCGCTTGGCGTCGAGCGCGCCGTTTCGAAGCTCCTCGAGCTCCTTGCGGTACGTGGTCTCCTTCTCCTCCATCCGCTGGGCGTGGGTCTCGTTGACGTCCTCGAGCTCCTTGAGGTGGCGGCTCTCCAGCGCCTCGCGCTCTTCGCGCTCGCTCTCGATCTCGGAGGCGAGCTCGGACGCGCGCGATTCGGCGCGAGCCAGCGCCTCCTTGTGTGCAGCGCGCTCGCGCTCGAGATCCTTCGTCAGCTCGGAGGCGCGGCCTCCGCGGGCTTCGATCTCCGCCTTGCCCTGCGCCTCGGCGGCGCGCAGATCGGCGAGCTTGCCGCTCGCGTCCTCGAGCTTGCTGCGCAGGAGCTGGATCTCGGCCGACAGCCGCTCCGACTCCTGATCGTTCTCCTCGCGCTCCGATGCGAGCGCCTGCTCGCCCTGCGCCACCTGGCGGCGCGACTCCTGGAGCTCGGCCTGCAGGCGCCCCGATTTCTCGGCGGAGACGCGCTCCAGGAGCTGCAGCGCCTGCTCGAGCTGCGCGCGACGGCTCTCGGCCGCGGCGCGATCCTCGTCGGCGTGCGTGCGCACCGACTCGAGCTCGGCGCGCGTCTCGTCGACGCGATCGGTGAGGTGCGCCAGCTGCTGCTCGGCCTGATCCTCTGCGCGCCGCGCTTCGGCCAGAGCCTCGCGCAGCCGCGCCAGCTCCTGATCCAGCGAGCGGGTGTGGCCGTCGCGGACCTCCATCTCCTGGCGGAGCTCGTCCTCGCGGAGCTGCTTGTCGCGCTCCAGGCCCTGCACCTGGCGCTTGAAGCCTTCCTGGGCCTGGCGATCGATCTCCGCGCGCGCCCGCGCCTGCTCTTCCTGGATCTCGCGCGCGTGGATCGCGTCGTCACGCGCCTCGCGGGTGCTGTCGAGCTCCTCGCCCAGCTGGGCCATGCGCGCCTTGATCGCGTCGCGCTCGGCCGACAGCACCGCGCGCGCCTCGGTCCACTCGCCGCGCGCTCGTTCCAGCTCGCCGGCGAGACGCTCGCGCGCCTCCTCGGTCCGGGCCAGCTCGGCGGCGAGCATGAGGCGGGCGCGATCGAGCTCGCTCCTCGCGTCCTCGACCTGCTTGAGGTTGACGCGCACGCCTTCGAGGCGCTCGTCGCGGGTGTGGACCTCGTCGGTGAGGCGCTCGATCCGCACCTCGAGATCGACCTTCTCCTGCGACATCGAGGCGACTTCGTTCTCCGACTTGGCCAGCTCCTCGGTGAGCCGCTCCGTGTCGCGCTGGCCCTGATCGCGCTCGGCCTCGAGGAGGTCGCGCTCGCGCACGCGCTCCGCGAGCGACTGCCGCTCGGTGGCCAGCTCCTTCTCGCGGGCCTGGATCTGCCGCGCGAGATCCTCGAGCCGCGATCCGCGCTCGTTGGCCTCGGCCCGCGCCGTCGCCAGATCGGACTGCCGCCCGAACAGCTCGCGCTGCACGTCCTCGAGCTTGGTCTCGCGCGCGCCGAGATCGCGACGGGCCGCCGTCAGCGTCTCTTCCATCGCGGCGAAGCGCCCGCCCAGGCGTCCCAGCTCGGCGCCGCGCTGATCGTGCTCGTGGCGCAGCGCGGCGAGCTCGGTCTCGCGATCGGTGCGCGCCTTGCTCTCCTTCTCGACCGTCGCCGAGAGCTCCGCCAGACGCCCCTCGCGGAGCGCCAGCGTCTCGCGGGTCTGCCCCAGATCTGCGCGCGTCGTCTCCAGCTGGGTCCGGGTGGTGTCGAGCTGCTGGTGCAGCTCGCGCAGCTCGCCGTCGAGGCCAGCGATGCGCGCCACGCTCTGGCGCTTCTTCTCCGACTCGAGCTCGAGCGTGCGGGTCAGCTGATCGATCTTGTCGCCCTTCTCGGCGATGTCGGTGCCGAGCTCGACGAGCTCCGAGCGCAGGTTGCGCTCCATCTCCTCGGCCTCGAACCGCGCGCCTTCCATCTCGGCGCGAACCTCGGCGAGCGTCTTGTCGAGCGCGGCGACCTCGCGGGCGTTCTGCTCCTCGAGGCGGGCCTGCGTGACGCGCGCGTCGTCGAGCTCCGACTCGAGCTCGATCTTGCGATGATTGAGGGCCTTTTCACGCTCGCCGGCCTGGGCGAGCGCAGTCTCGAGCGACGCGATGCGCGCGAGGTGCGTCCCGCGCTCTTCGCTCCGCGCGTCGTTCAGCGCGGCGAGATCTTGCTCGCGCTCGGACAGCTCCTGCTCGAGCGTCAGCTTCTGCCCGTCGATGCGATCGATCTCGCTCTGGAGCTCGGTCGCGCGCGCCTCGGCGGCGCGTCGCGCGGCCTCGAGATCGCTGGTCAGCTCCTGGATCTTCGAGGTCAGCTCGACCTCGGTCTGATCGAGCTTGTTCTTGACCTCCTGGAGGGTGTCGAAGCGATCGGTGATCTTCGCGATCTCCGTCTCCAGCGCCTCTTCGATCGCCGCGCGCTGCTCGCGCTCCGCGTCGAGCGTCGCCCCGCGCTCGGTCAGCGAGTCGCCGAGCCGCGCCACCTCTTCGGTGAGTGAGCGCTCGGTCTCGGCCAGCTGCGCGGCCAGCGACTCGCCGCGATCCTCGGCCTCCTTGTGCCGCGCCCGCGCGTCGCCGAGCTCCCCGGCGACCTGGATGATCTCCTGCTGCAGCTTCTCGGCCGCGGTCTGGTGGCGCGTGCGCTCGCCCTCGATGTCGACCTTCAGGCCCTCGATGACCTGCTCGCGCGACACCAGCGCCGCGTCGAACGCGACCGCCTGAGCGTTGGCCTTCTCGCGCGTCTCCGCGAGATCGGTGCGCAGCTCGAGGATCGATCGGGCCAGCGACACGATCCGTCCTTCGAGATCGCTCACCTCGTCGTCGAGCGCCGCGTTGTCGCGGGCAATGGCGCCGCGCTCGCTGATCACCGTCTCGAGCCGCGATTCGAGCTCGGAGATGGTGCGCTCGCGCTCGCCGACCAGCTTGGTCAGCGACTCGTTCTGCGCGACGTGCGACTTCACCTGCTGGCCGAGGCGCATCAGGTTGCCCTCGAGATCCGCCAGCTCGGCCTTGGTCCGATGATCGAGGTTGGCGAGCTCACCGCGCGCCTCGTACAGCTCCTTTTCCTTGCCGGAGAGGACCTCGATCAGCTCCTTCTCCTGCATCACCTTGTCTTCGAGGAGCTGCTCGAACGAGCCGTTGAACTCGACCGTGCGCCGCTCGAGCTCGCGCCGGAGCGCCTCGGCCTGACCCGAGATCTCCTCGATGGTCATGCGCAGCGACTGCGCCTCGACGTCCTTCTCGACCAGCCGCTCGTTGAACGCGTGGTACTCGCGCTCCTTGCTGCGGTAGAGCTCGCCCATCTTCGCGAGCTCGACCTCGCGCTGGCGGAGCTCCTGGCGCAAAAGAAGCAGCTTCTTGTCGGCCGTGGTGACGACGCCGCCGCGCGCTTCGGTGCGCGGGAGCGACGAGGTCGACTCCTCGTCGGGCGCGGTCCGCGGGATCGAGCTCAGCACCTTGTCGACGAACACCGGATCGTCACCGGCGGGCGCCGGCACGCTGACGCCCTCGAGGGCGATCCGCGGCAGCGCCGGCGGACGATCCACCGGCAGCGCGGAAAGCGCGGTGCGGACGCGCGTCTTGATGTCGTCGAACGGGAACGGCGGGGCCGGCGGCAACATCAGGTAGTCGTCGGCGCGCGTCTCCTGCGTGCGGTGGGTGGCGATCGTCTCGCTGGTGCTGGTCTGGGTGTAGAGGAAGACGATGGTGCCCTGCAGGCGCTTGTTCCGCTTCACGCGGCTGCAGAGCGAGAAGCCATTGTCGCGCCCCTCGAGCTCGGCCCGGACGAGCACGATGTCGGGCCGTTCGGCGCGGATATCCTCGATCGGATCCTTGTCGCCCTCGTGAATCACGATCCGCAGACCGTCGCCTTTCAGAACGGCGGCGATGGACAGCGCGAAGTCTCGGTCTTGATCGATGATGAAGGCAGACTTTTGGGCCACGGCTCGACCACGCTAGTCGCCCCGGAAACCGCGATCAACGTGCCCCGAGGAGGTAAGGGAAACGTGTTGCGAGCGCCGACTCGGCATGGCATCTTCCGCGCTCCAGACCGACATGTCCGAGGCTTTTACCGAAGGCGATACGGCGCCCATCATCTACTCCGGTCAGAGGCGCCCTGGCTTCTTCCGGCGCCTCGTCCGCGTGGTGCTGTTCCTCGGGCTCTTCGGCGGCGCGGCCGGCGGCATCGCAGGTTTGGTGATCTACTCGACGTTGAGCGCCGACGTGCCCAACTTCCATTCCCTCTCGGACTACAAGCCGAAGCTCGTCACCCGCGTCTACAGCCAGGAAGGGCAGCTGATCGGGGAGATGTACCGCGAGAAGCGGATCTACCTGCCGTTCGAGAAGATCCCGCGCAAGGTCATACAGGCCTTCCTCGCGTCCGAGGACAACGGCTTCTTCGACCACGACGGCGTCGACTACCTGGGCATCGCCCGCGCCATGTTCGCGAACCTCCGGGCCGGCCGGACCGTGCAGGGCGCGTCCACGGTGACGCAGCAGGTCGCGAAGCAGCTCCTGATCCGCGAGCAGGGTTACAAGGAAGGGACGAAGAAGGACTACCGCCGCAAGGTGAAGGAAGCGATCCTCGCGAAGCGGCTCGAGCGGAACCTCTCCAAGGAGGACATCCTCACGCTCTACTTGAACCACATCTTCCTGGGTAACCAGAGCTACGGGATCGAGGCCGCGGCCCACAACTACTTCCGGAAGACCGCCGCCGAGCTCAACGTCGCCGAGATCGCCCTCCTGGCGGGCCTGCCGCAGGCGCCGTCGCGCTACTCGCCGTTCCGCCACCCCGAGCGCGCCAAGAACCGCCGCGAGTACGTGCTGCGCCGCATGCTCGAGGACAAGATGATCACCCAGGCCGAGCTGGACGAAGCGAAGGACACGCCGATCACGGTGTACCCCGCGCCGGAAGTCTCGCGCGAGATCACCCCGTTCTTCACCGAGTTCATCCGCAAGCAGCTGGTCGAGAAGTACGGCGAGGATCGGGTCCTCGACGACGGCCTCACCGTCTACACCAGCGTGGACGTCGAGCGGTACCGCGCGGCGGAAGACGCGATCTACGACAACCTGCGCATGGTCGACAAACGCCAGGGCTACCGCGGCGCGCTGGCGCGGCTCGAGGCCGGCGACGTCGCGAAGTTCGTGAGCTCGTATTCCGCGGAGCTGAAGGCCCAAGGCCGCGCCGATCAGCTGGAGAAGGACCAGCTGTACGTGGCGGTGATCCGCACGATCGATCGCGATCGCGGGCTCATCGACGTGCAGATCGGGCCGCACAAGGCGCTCCTTCCCCTCGCGCTGATGCGCTGGGCGCGGGCCGTCGATCCCGAGAAGTGGTTCGACAGCGCCCTCCTCACGGCGATCCCGACCAAGATGTTCCAGGAGAACGACGTGATCCTGGTGCGCGCGACCGATCGCGAGCGGCTGAAGACCAGCTCGCTCGCCGGCCAGTACGCCAAGGACGTCCCGGAAGATCCGACGATCCAGCTCGTCGAGCTGGAGCAGGATCCGGCGCTGCAGGCGGCGATCCTCTCGGAGGACAACGACAGCGGGTACGTCACCGCGATGATCGGCGGCTACGACTTCGATCGCAGCGAGTTCAACCGCGCCATCCAGGCCTGCCGCCAACCCGGATCGTCGTTCAAGCCGCTGATCTATGCGGCCGCGCTCGATCTCAAGCAGTGGACGATGTCGACGACGGTCATCGACGCGCCGATCACCTTCGATGACTCGAACGCGCAGAAGCGCTGGAAGCCCAAGAACTTCGAGTCGAAGTTCGTCGGCGAGGTGACGATCCGTAGCGCGCTCCAGAACTCGATGAACGTCCCGGCGATCAAGGTGCTGGAGGCGGTCGGCGTCGCGGACGCGGTCGACTACGCGAGGAAGCTGGGCATCACCACGCCGATCCCGCCGGAGCTGGGCATGGTGCTCGGGCAGGGCTGCGTGAAGATGGAGGATCTCACCGAGGTCTACCGGCTGTTCTCGAACTACGGGAAGCGCACCCCGCGCCGCACGATCCTGCGGGTCATCGATCGCGACGGAAAGACGCTCGAGGATCACTCCTGGCCGGCCGATCCGTGGCTGCCCGTGGCCAACAAGGTCGAGCGCGCGCTGGTCGAGACGTCGACCGCGAGCCCGCAGGTGATCGATCGCCAGACCGGCTACCTGATCACCAAGATGATGCGAAACGTGGTCCTCGGCGGCACCGGTGCCCCCGCGCAGAAGCTGGGCGTGCCCGTCGCGGGCAAGACCGGCACCACCAACGACTCGTTCGACGCCTGGTTCATGGGCTTCACGACCGAGATGACCACCGCCGCGTGGGTCGGCTTCGACGACTACGTGATGCCGATGGGCAAGTACGAGCAGGGCGGCCGCGCGGCGCTCCCGATCTGGCTCGGCTACATGAAGAAGGCGATCAAGGGGAAGAAGACCGGCGAGTTCCAGCCGCCCCCCGGGATCTCGTTCGTCCTGATCGATCCCAAGACCGGCAAGCGCGCCAAGCCCGGCATGAGCGGCGCGGTGATGGAGGCGTTCAAGGACGGCACCGCGCCGACCGACTCGGGAACGCCCGACGCCGAAGAGTTCATGAAGATCGATTCGCTTTAGCGGCGCTTCACGACGGAGGCGGAAGTGGCGTGCACATCAAGTTCACGCCGCCGGGGAACTGCGCCTGGCATCCGCTGAGCGCGGCCTGCGAGCACTGACCGGTCGCCTCGAGGCACGCGACGTAGCCCTCGGCCTGCGCGATCTGCTTGTCGGAGCAGTTCGCCATGTACGTGTCGCAGTACGGATCGCCGGTATACGAGAGCGCCGAGCCGTTGCACGTCTGGGTGAAGAACTTGTCCTTGCGCGCGCAGATCGATGGGGTGCACGCGCTGGACGCGACGACGAGGAGGAGAAGAAGGAGCCGCATGGGCGGACTGTAGAGCGCCTCTCCGCGCGTCGCCATGGGTTGACGGCCAGCACCGCGCGGACGAGGACGGTGCAGCGTGTCCCGTACCGAGCAGATCCGGATCGGCCTTCGCTGGCTGCTGACCGTCGCGATGGTCGGGGTCGGCGTCGCTCACTTCGTCGATCCGCAGCCGTTCGTGCGGCTGATCGAGGGGATGATCCCGAGCCCGCTGGCGATGGTCTACTTCACCGGCGTCTGCGAGATCTCTGGAGGGCTGGGCCTCATCCACCCGCGCACCCGCAAGGCCGCCGCGATCGCGCTGATGGTCTTCTTCATCGCCGTGTTCCCCGCGAACGTCCGGATGGCGGTGGAGCGGATCCCGATGGACGGCGTCGCGCCCGTGCCAGACTGGGCCGCGTATGCGCGCCTGCCCTTCCAGCTCATGTTCATCGCCTGGGCTTGGTTCGTCCGCCGCTAGCGAAGGCGCGCGGTGATAGCCTTTTACTGCGCGCGGCCGGTGAGCGTGTACGCGGACGTGGCGGCGTAGCCGCGGATCATGATGTGCACGACCGAGGCGCTGGTCAGCGTGATCGTGCAGCTCTCGGTCGAGTTGCCCTGGTAGGGACGGCAGTCGTACGCCGACGTCGTCGGCGCGGTGCCGGCGCGGACGTACAGGTCCGCGTCGCCGGTGCCGGTCATCGCGAACACGTAGCGGCCCGGGGCGAGCTGCGGCGTGGCCAGGCGGTTCTCGACGTTCTGCGCGACGGTGCCCTGGTCGTCGAGGCCGACCCAACCCACCGGCGGCGGGGTCACGGTCTCGGCGCGCGTGCGCAGCGTGAACGCGTTGGCCTGCTGTGCGTAGCCCTGGACCATGATGTGGATGATGCCGCGCGCGGTCAGCGTGACGCGGCACTCCTCGGCCGAGCCGCTGGCGTAGGGCCGGCAGTCATAGGCCGACGTCGTCGGCGCGGTGCCGGCGCGGACGTACAGATCCGCGTCGCCGCCGGGGGCCGCCGCGTCGTGGGCCATCGCGATCACGTAGGTGCCGGCCGCGAGCTCGGGCGAGGTCCAGCGGCGTGACTCGCCGGCCGCGAGGCTGGCGCGCTCGTCGAGGCTCCAGGTGCCGCCGCCGCCGCCCGGGTTGTAGCCGGGGACGTAGACGTTGTCCTCTTCGCCGGTCACCACCACGACCTGCGCGCGATCGAAGCTGCGGAACATCGTCTGGAACGTACGCGGCGCGCTGTAGGAGAGCAGCCCGCGGATCAGCGACATATCGGCGGTCGAGTTGCTGACGAAGTACGAGGGGCGCGCGTTGGTGATGATGTCCATGTAGCGCGTGCCGGTCGGATCATCGGGGTTGAGGCGGGCGCGCTGCTGGGCCATCGAGCCGTCCACGTACGCGAACGTGTCGCAGCCGTTCATGAAGACGATCTGGTATTTTCCAGCGCGGAACTGGCCCTTGGTCGAGAGCGCGCGGACGTTGTCACCCAGGCCGGCGTGGCCGTTGTACGCGATGAGATCGGCCTCGGTGGAGAGCTGCGCGTAGCGCGCGTCGAACGCGGGTCCCGCGGTGCGGACGTTGTCGACGAGCAGCACGTGCACGCGCACGCGGCGACCGTCGGCGCGGGTCGCCTCGACGGTGACGTCGGGGTTGGCGACGCCGGGCGCGCGCGGGAGGTTGGCGGGCGTGGTCACGGCGCTGGCGCCGAGCTCGGCGCGGATCGCCGCGACGAACGTGTTGAACGCGGAGACGCCGGCGTCGGCGGCGGTGGTCGCGCCGTCCTCGTACTTACCGAAGATCGCCACGACGGTGAGGATCTGGTCGGCCCACACCATGTGGTACTCGGGGTACTTTCCGTCGGTGTTCTCGGCGCTGACGGTGACGGTCGCGCGCGCGCGGATCGCGTCGGTGGTAGCGACGTCGCAGCCGCTCTGGCTCGGGCGATAGTAGTACCAGAAGCTGCCCGAATCGACGTCGTGCGCGCCGGCCTCGGCGCAGCGCGCCATGTAGCGCGTCGTGAACGTCTCGAGCGCGGACGAGCTCATCGCCGTCGGGAGGATCAGCGTGTAGCTGGTCGGCAGGTTGGTCTTGCTGCCCCACGCGACCGGGAGGCGCGCGTGGTAGCGCACGCGATAGCCCGTGCCTTCGCGCGTCGTCGTGACGTTGCTCAGGACGAGCGCGTCGAGGCGGCCGACCGAGCTGTTCCCGTTGAGCTGTCCGATCGAGTAGAGGAGCTGGTCCTCGACGTACGACGCCGCGTTGAACGCGCTCGGCGAGACGAGCTCACCGTCGAACTCGAACATCAGCAGCGTGGCGAGATCGCTGGAAAACGGATCGTCCGTCTCCTTCACGTCCTCGGGCAGGGGCTGCTCGACGCCACCGCAGGCGAACAGGGAGGCGAGAAGGAGGGTCGTCGGGAGAGTGCGTAAAGTACTCATATGGGCGTGCCGGACCTACTACGCCTCCCTCGGTTCGATCTACCTCTGATTTCTGATGGGGTTGGGGCCCATTGTGCCCTCGGCGGGCGGGCGACTACGATGCCCAAGCCCCGTGGCCAAGGAACCCGAGAACGATCTCGCGCAGCTCTTCGCGGCTGCTCTGGACGAGGAGACACGCCAGGCCCGGCCACCGGCCAAGGCGCGCCCGCCCGCGGCGCCCCCGCCCGGGGGCCGGTCCGTGCCGCCCAGCAAGAGCGGGAGCCCAAAGCGCGGCAACGACGACACGATGGAGACGTCCGGCGCGGGCAACCAGACCGCGCCCCGCCCTCCCCCCGCCGCGCCGTCGCGGAGCATGGCGCCCCCCGATCCGACCAATTCCAAGGTCGCGACCGTTCGACCGGCGCCGCGAGCGCCCGCCCCCAGCTCGATCTCGAGCATCTCGAAGGCCCGCCCCGAGTCCTTGCCTGGGCTCGGGACCGCGCCCGCGCGCACCGCGCCCCCGGCCGCCGCCACCGGATCGGGCACCGCTCGGCCGTCGGCGCCCACCGCGAGCGCCGCGCCGTCGATCAGGCCGGCGCAGAACGCGCCGTCGTCGCTCCCGTCGCCGCCCGCGAAGCAGTTCCCGACCCAGCCGCCCGGCCCGAAGGTCCCGCAGCCGAGCGGGCGCCCGGGGCTGGTGCCGTCGAAGTCCACGCAGAGCTCGGCCTCGTTTTCCGCGATCTCCGCGTCGGCGATCCCGGGCCTCAGGCCCTCGGCGCCGCCGATGCGCAACGCCGATCCCGACGGCCTGAACGTGCTGCCGCGATCCGAGGCCCAGACGCTCGACAAGGTCCCGGCGATGAAGCGCAACGCGCCGCTCTCGCTCGCGCCGCCGACGCCGCTGCCGCCGTCGCTCGAGAGCCGCTCGTCGCTGAGCCCCAATTCGAAGGCGATGGCGTCCGGGATCCGCGGCCGGCCCGCGGCAGAGCTCTCCGTCGAGAGCGCCGCCGAACAGCTCGATCACAAGGGCCGAAGCCGCCCCATCTTCGCGCCCCGCAGCCCGCGACCGACGACGAAGAAGCTCCACCCGGCGATCGATCTGATCGCCGGCCTGTTCCCCGGCGCACGCTGGATGGCGCGCGAGCGCGTCGCGAGCGGCCTGGCCTACGCGATCGTCGGGCTCTTCACGCTGCTGCCGGCGATCATCGTGTTCGTCGGCTGGAGTACGCGAGAGAGCGCGATCGAGCGGCTGATGATCACCCGCAGCTGGATCGTGGTCCACGCGGCCGTGCTGCTGGCGTCGCTGTTCCTGTTCGAGCTGGTGCGATCGGGCGCGGCGCTCGATCCACCGCGTCGTCACCTGCGCGCGGCGCGCTTCGTCGCAGCGGTCACCGTGCCGGCGATCATCGCGCTCGTGCTGGGGCCGACGCTGGTCAAGGACGCGCCCGGCTGGGTCGAGCCGGTCTGGTTGCTGGCGCTGCCGATGGTGTTCGCGGGGCTCGTCGCCACCGTCGACGTCCTGGCCCGCGGCGTGGAGTCGAACCACGGTCACCGCGCCGCGCTCGTCACCGCATCGATGCTCGCCGCGGGTGTCCTGGCGGGCGCGCTGATGCTCACGGTGAGCCTGGATCTGCGGATGGATCTGGCGCGCAAGGCCACCGATGCCGGCTTCACCAAGCTCCCGGGCCTGATCCGCGCGCTGCACGTCGGTTCGTGAAGCTTGCCCCCGGGCAGACCCGGATGTTAGCCCGCGCGTCGTGGACGTGTCCGTGCAACCGACCCCTGCGACCGCTTCGAGCCCGGACGGACCGCCCTCGTCGAGCCCCCTGCCCGCCGAGAGCGACGAGCATCCTTTCGGCGCACCGCCGCGCGATCTGCCGCCCTACGATCCGCCGGCCCCGACGCGCATCACCGACATCACCGGCATCCGCCTCGAGACGATCGACCTCGCGAACAAGAGCGACCGCAAGCGCTTCATCGACGTCCCCGGCCCGTTCTACGCGGGCGATCCGCACTACATCGAGCCGCTGCGCATGGAGCGGATGGAGTTCCTCGACACCGGCAAGAACGTCGGGCTGAAGTCGCTGGAGATCCAAGCGATGATCGCCTACGCCGGCAGCAAGCCGGTCGGCCGCATCACCGGCCACGTCGATCGCTCGTACGACGCGTATCACGGCGTGAACGCCGGCTGGTTCGGCTTCTTCGACAGCGTGAACGACCGCAAGGTGGCCCACGCGCTGCTCGCCGAGGCGTCGAAGTTCGTCAAAGACAAGGGCGCGACCGAGGTCATCGGCCCGATGAACTTCACGTCGAACCACCAGTGCGGACTGCTGGTGGAGAACTTCGATCGCCCGCCGACGATCGAGATGACCTACAACCCGCGCTACTACGAGGAGCTGATCACCAGCTTCGGCTTCGGTAAGGCGAAGGATCTCTACGCGTGGTGGATCGACGTCACGAAGGGCATCGACAACCCCAAGGTCGCGCGCATCAACAAGCTCTGCGAGCGGGTCAAGAAGCGCGACGGCGTGGTGATCCGCAACGTCTCGATGAAGAACTTCAAGTCGGAGGTGGAGACGATGTTCAGCCTCTACAACGACGCCTGGCAGCGGAACTGGGGCTTCGTTCCGGTCGGGAAGGACGAGTTCGTGCACATCGCGAAGAACCTCAAGCCGATCGCGCGCGAGGAGCTGCTCCTGGTGGTCGAGGTGAAGGGCCGTCCGGTGGGATTCAGCGTCACCTTGCCCGACGTGAACGAGGCGATGCCGCGCGACGGCAAGCTCTTCCCGATGGGCTGGGCCAAGCTCCTCTTCGGCCTGAAGAGGGTGAAGTACGCCCGCTTGATGGTGCTCGGCATCATCCCCGAGTTCAGGAAGCGCGGCCTCGAGGCTCTGATGTTCATCGAGACGGCGCTGCGCGCGAAGAGCCTCGGCATGGGCGGCGGCGAGATCGGGTGGACGCTCGAGGACAACTGGCTCATCAACCGCGCCATCGAATCGATGGATGGCAAGCTCGATCGCAAGTATCGCCTGTACGGCTTGTCGCTTGACCGCGCCGCCGAATGACCCCGATATTTCCAGGCGCGTTTCGCTCCATGCAAGCCCAAAGGCGAGCGTAGTCATACGAATGAGCCTCAGATTTTTTCATGTGTTTCCCAGCTTCGATGCCGGTGGCCTCGAGGTGCGCGCGCTGCAGCTGATGGCGCTGCTCGGCCCGGACGTCGTGCACTCGGTCGTGGCGCTCGATGGCCGCACCGGCGCGCTCTCGAAGCTGCCGAGCACCGTGCGCTTCGAGCTCGTCGCTCCACCGCGCGTGCGACACACGCTGGGCATGACGATCTCGATGGCCGAGGCGATGCGCGTCCGGCGCCCCGATCTGGTGCTCACGTACAACTGGGGCGCGATCGAGAGCATCGCCGCGGCGGCGCTGATCGGTGCGGGCGCTGTCGTCCATCACGAGGACGGCTTCGGTCCCGAGGAGAGCGCGCGCCCGATCAAGCGGCGCATCTACGCGCGGCGCTGCTTGCTGCCGGCGGTGCGCGCGCTGGTCGTGCCGTCGATGCGCCTCGCCGAGATGGCCAAGAACGTCTGGCACCAGCCGGCCGAGCGCGTGCACTACTTTCCGAACGGCGTCGACACCACGCACTTCTCGCCCAAGGCGAGCGCGACGGTGGAGGCGACGCGCGAGGTCGTCATCGGGCACGTCGGGCGCTTCCGGCCGGAGAAGAACCAGGTGGGCCTCCTGCGCGCCTACGCCGCGAACTCGCTCCTCCGCGCGCAGGCGCGGCTGCTGTTCGTGGGTGACGGCCCGGAGCTGCCCGCGGCGCAGGCGCTCTCGAAGTCGCTCGGGATCGACGATCGCGTGACGTTCGCGGGCGTGGCCAGCAACCCCGCGCCATTTTACCAGCAGATGGACATCTTCACGCTCTCGTCGACGACCGAGCAGATGCCGCTGTCGGTGCTCGAGGCGATGGCGACCGGCCTGCCGATCGTCTCGACCGCGGTGGGCGACGTCGTGAGCATGATGGCCGAGCCCAACCGCGAGCTGGTGGTGCCGTCCGATCGCCTGGATCTGCTCGCCGATACCATCGCCACGCTGGTGACGGATCCGCGCCGCCGCCAGACGCTGGGCGCCGCGAACCGCGCGCACGTCGATCAGCACTTCCGCCTCGACGCTTGCCTCGGCCGCTGGACTTCGCTGTACCGGTCGCTCGCCGCACGCCCCTCCGAGCCCGCGCGCGCCGCCGCCCGCTGACGCGATGAATCACGCCGCGCTGATCATCGTCCTCACCGCCGACGGCAAGACGGTGGTCGGCCGCCGCCGCAAGGACGCCAGCTTCCTCGGCGGCTACACCGTGTTCCCCGGCGGTTCGATCCACGAAGGCGAGTCGACGATGCTCGGCGCGCTCCGCGAGCTGTGGGAGGAGACGGGCCTGATCCTCGACGGTGACCGGCTGCGCGACGCAACGCTGGCGCACGACGGAACGAGCCTCGAAGCGGTGCACCACACGCTCGGCGTGCCGATCGACACCACCCGACTCGAGCTCCTCGCGCGCTGGGTGACGCCGACGTTCTCGCCGATCCGCTTCGACACCGCGTGTTTCTT
>Ga0105048_10003935_pt1 | contig 24314 bp, 11 predicted proteins | sample MAT05_FD_78382 | JGI IMG/M metagenome (GOLD analysis project Ga0105048, IMG submission 78382) | Freshwater microbial communities from Lake Fryxell liftoff mats and glacier meltwater in Antarctica - MAT-05 | ecosystem: Environmental > Aquatic > Freshwater > Ice > Liftoff microbial mat | place... | reverse complement strand
TAACAGTGCCGAAGAAAAAATCTTTATTTGAGGGGCAACAATTTTGGGTTGGGCAATTTGTAGTATCCGTTTCTCATCTGATTTTGTTGACTCATTTTGTCGTTTATTTATTTCGCCTAATAGTGCAGGGTCATTAAAAAATTGGATAATCCCCTTCTCAAGAGCATCCCATGCCAAATCGGAGTTCTTTGCAATGTGTTTTCTTAGACTAAAACTGAAGAGTTGGTCAATTCCATCTTTCAACCTGTCTATAGACCTAGAATTAATCCTGAATTTGTAAATTTCCTTGTCGTAAGAATCGGGGAGATTATACTCGGCTGTTATTCCAGCATTAAATAAGTGTGATATCATTGTTCGTTGACCCTTGCCTGTTTTTGCCAAATACTCCGAATAAAAGTTTATGTCATTTAATTTAATGTTCAAGAAATAATACCTCAGCCTATCCTCGAATTCACCTGTATTATCAGGGGTATGCATTAGTTCCATTTTAGTCAGAATCGCTGTTGTCGTTGATTGTATTGGAACTAGATCAATCAATGAGTATGTATAAAAACGTGTTGTATCGACTTCATCCTCTTTAGATGTGATTGTATGAGAAATACTAGTAATGGAGTCTTCGACGTATTTTATTCCAACCAGTTTAATGAATTTCCCAATAACCTCTTTACTCGGCAACTTTAGAAGAGCTGGCATTCTGATATTTTGCTGGTTTAGTAGATCAGATTGATCTACCACTATTGATTTTTTGAGGCAACCTTTTTTTGGGCAGTAAATGCTAGTTTAGGTATTTTCGGAATGGTGTTAAATTCTCCGTTTACCATTGGTATTAAGGGACAAGGGATGTATGAGCCATCAGTATCACAGATAATTTTATGATTTTGACTTTGAGCCGGAACCTCAATTAGAAATGCAAAAATCAAGAGAAAAATCGAAAAAATTTTTTTAGAAAGACGTTGAAATATGAATATAGCCATTGGGATGTTTGATGTTCGAGAACAAACAAACTCTGATCTAGAAATAATTCCAAATTTACAGAAATGAATAAACGAGCACCCATTATCACAGCACCATCTCCTCAAACAACCTTTTCGCTGTTTCTTCCAAATCGCCACAAATACCAGAATGTGTTTTTGATGTTTGTATAACTGAACTTCTTACTGCTGTTAACCAGCGAAAGCGAGAGGGCAAATCCATTGCGCCAATGTGTCCACTTCCGTTTAGTCTTAGTGCAATTTTTTCAAATGATGCTAGGTTAATTTTGATTTGTTCTATATCGATATCAGCGGAAAAACAACACAATCTTTGTTCATTAAGTGAAATATAAACACGAATGAAATTTGCTCTTTTGCTAAAAAGAATAATGCCCGCATTTACGAACTCCTCCCTTTCTACAAAAGGCACAACGCGGATAACCGCATATTCATATAAATGCTTTTCGTGCATCCAATATTTCTTGTGTAAAGTTGTCTGAAAATAATAGTCGCTCCTTTAAGAACTGAAAATAAGCTTCGCGAATTTCTGCGGGTGTCTCTTCTGTTTCAGGCCAATGAAGCCAATCTGCAGGAATAAGCTCGATGATTGATCGCAGCTTTTCTGATGTAAGAATCGCTCGAAATTCTAAATTGACTTCTTCAGTTTGACTTGCTTGCGCCAACAAAACATGATCCTTAACAAAACTGAATGGAGTATGAGCCTTCGAACTGCGGTCTTCCCATGTGTATTGAAAATAGAGACATGAGCCATGATCTATCAACCACAACTTCTTATTCCAAATCAACATATTTGTATTGCGAAATGTGCGATCTGCATTTGTAATCAAAGCGTCTAACCAAATTATCTGCGACGCAGTTTTTGCATCCACTTCTGTTACAAGTGGATCAAACATGATAGCCCCCGATAAAAAGTGTAACGCAAGATTTAAACCTTGACTTGCCTTTAAAAGGTCTTGTACTTCTTCGTCACCTTCCGTTCGCCCAAATGCTTCGTCAAGATGCGCAAATACAAGTTCGGGTACTCTAAGCCCCAATAATCGCGCGATCTCGCCACCAATAAGTTCTGAGATAAGTGTTTTGACGCCGTGTCCGCCTCCTTTAAATTTAAGAACATATTTGAATCCGTCATCAGCTTCTGCCAATGCAGGCAAAGACCCACCCTCGCGAAGCGGCTGGATGTAGCGGGTTACATTAACTGTGCGAAGGATCGCGGATGACATAATTTAATGATTGCAAAAGTAGGAATGGAGTTTCAAAGTGATTTTATTTTTATTAACTAGAAATTAAATCACATTGAATAGGCAGCAACGGGCATCTTATAAACCAAGTTGACAATGTCATGAGCTCGGTGGTATGATGCCGCTCGAATTTTAGAGTTAGAAACAAGGGGATGATAAATCTTCATGCTCTAACTTTGGCCTTGCAGCGGAGCTTTCCACCTTCTATTTTCTAGCTTGTGCCCGCAATGCAACGACTTCTTCAATGGATAAAAGAACCAAACTGCATCTTTTCTATCAACTACCGATTTATGACATCAAGAATTATGATAGATAGACCAAGTTCTCCCAATACTAAAAACGCATAGGGACATTTCATGTTTTTGTTAATATAATTTGAAGATAAAATCTCTCTTTTCATCTTCACAATCCAAGACTTATGAACAAAAATTTAGAGTTGAGATAGAAATATTAACAACGAATATTGCCGTGTTGCTTACTCCCAATAGCATTGCAGGTTAGATTTTTTATTTTCTAAAAAAAACACCTATTTATGACAACCGTCATATGTGCCGGATTTGGTGTAACTGTTAAGTATTCCAATGAGTTAAAGCAACAACTTTAAGCGTAAACATTCATGGAGCGCTTAACCTAATTTTTCTGTAAAGTTCAAAATTTTAAGAATGGAATTTTAGTCGCCTTGCTAATTGTAAAAGTTGTCAAAGCTTAGCAGACAGCATCTCTATAAATTCATTCTCTGTATAACGCCACATACAATGTAATTGTCTTGTCTACTGGCCGAGGGCTGTGTTGTTATAATGCACCCCAAGGTAATTGAATGCACTCATTGAGCATACTTTCTGATTTAGCATATAATACCATTTCGCTATCTGTATTGGTCTAATGCCGTTTCGCTTACAATGGACCATACTAGCCACTCTGATGGCATTTGTCTTACTTAAACTCTAATAAGTGTGTGTACTAATTAGAATAAAATAATGGAATAAAATTCATTTAACCCCTAGCTGCTCGATCGTGAAGCAAAAGCTCCTGATCAGCCTTTTAAAAACCTAATTATCGAAAATGAAAACTTTAAACTTTAAGCACATCTCATTGTCGCTTCTGTCTTTCTTCTTGCTGCTTGCACTTGTGCCTGCTGAAACGAAAGCACAGGGCTGGTACAATGGCAATTGGACACATCGTAAACCAATTACAATCGACTTTACTAAAGTGGGTTCGGGACCTCACACCAACTTTCCAATTCTTGTCAGCAGGACAGATAATGACCTCCAAGCCAGAGCGCAGGCAGACGGTGACGATATTCTCTTTACTTCTTCTGATGGCGTAACAAAACTTGATCATGATCTTGAAAGCTACACAAGTGTCTCAGGTAACATCGTAACTTGGATCGAAATCCCAAATTTATCCTCGTTAGCTAATACAGTTATTTATATGTATTACGGGAATTCTGCTGCGTCATCACAACAAAACATTTCAGGCTCATGGGATGCAAATTACAAAGGCGTTTGGCACCTCAATTCTACTTTTTCTGATGCAACAACCAATGCCAACAACGGAACAAATACAGGAACAACCACTGCGAATGGAAAAATTTCGGGGGCTAGAGGATTTGTTCGAAACAATGGCGCAGATTTCATTACTGTAAGTGGTCTATTGGGTTCTCCAACCAGTTTTACTACCAGTGCTTGGGCTAATCTGTCTTCCGCAGATAATGCTGGTGCCGAAATTTTGAGTATTGGCGATTATGTCATTTTGCGGGCAGACGAGTCAGGGTCCAATCGCACTTCGGGCATCTATTCCACGAGTCCCGCAACCTGGACAACAACGGCCTCGGGCACAAACTATGCTGGAAACGGATGGCATTATTTTGTTTATACCTGCGACGATGTAACCAATTCGCAAAAGTTGTTTGTGAATGGAATGCAGGTTGCAATAACTTCTTTTGCAGCTTCCCCAATTTTTACGGGCGCAGGAACAAATACTTTTATTGGAAAACACGGCAACGGGAGTACCTTGTACGACTTCGACGGATCAATTGATGAAGTGCGCGTATCGAATATCTCGCGCTCGCCTGGTTGGGTGTTAACAGAATTCAACAATCAGAACTCACCATCCGCTTTTTACAGTGTAGGAACACAAACTTCTACCAAAACATTTACAGGCATAGGAAACTTCAGTGATGCTACCAAATGGACAGGAGGAACATTACCAACTGCGGGCCAAAACCTGATTATTGATGGCACTTGCACCGTAGACAATAATGCCGTAACAGACAACTTGGCCTACGGGTCATTGACAATTGGCTCTGTTACAGGCCGCACCCTCAACTGGGTAAGTGGCGGAACAAATCGTTTGAATGTAACAGATCTATCCAATGGAACAGGCATGAATTCTCTCAACATGACTAATGGCGGAACATTGGTGATTCGTGGTCTCATTCTTTCAACGGCCAGCCTCACTTTTATATCAGGTAGCGGAACCATAGAAATTCGGTCAACCATGACCCTGCCACCGATGCCAACTTTAAACAACCTTACGATCAATGGCGGCGGCAACACTGTCACACTCTCAGGAGCTATGTCATTAACGGGAAACCTTTTGCTTAATAACGGGATTTTAAATTCCGGCAACTCCAATTTGAACATTGCGGGTAACTGGACTAACAACGCATCATCAGGTGCCTTTGTACCCGGAACCTCAACAGTATTTTTTAATAGCGCAACCGCACAATCCATTGGAGGAAGTTCTACCACCATTTTTAATAATCTTACTGTTGGGAGTTCGGCCGGCATTGTAACACTCAATACAAATGCAAACGTCAACGGTAATCTAACCGTGGCTAGCGGAACCTTCAACTTGGGTAACTTCACTGCCAATAGGGTGACAAGCGGTGGATCATTGACCGTATCAAACAATGCAACACTTAAAATAGGCGGAACCAATACTTATCCCGCCAACTATTCTTTAAATACGCTGGTGGCCGCCAGCACAGTAGAGTATGCGGGTACAAATCAAATTGTTTCAAGCAGAACCTACGGAAATCTTAAACTAACAAGTTCGTCGGGGGCTGTCGTAAAAACGTTGCCTGCTACTGCACTCACTATTATTGGTAACCTTATCAGTGCTGTTGGAACAGGAACATCGGTAACCTACACGGCAACTACCACCGTCAACGTGTTTGGAAACGTAAACATTGGAACTTCTACCACATTTAACGGCGGCGGCTCCTTTCATACTATAGGTGGCAACTGGACCAATGATGGTACTTTTAACCCTAGCACCGGAACCATCTCATTTTCTGGCTCTGGCGCACAAGTTGGCGGCTCTAGCACGCACAATTTTCATAACCTAGGAATAACTGGGTCATCAATTACCTTCAATAATGTCAATATAAATGTAGCAAGCAACCTTACCACTTCCGGATCTGGCTCCTGTAGTCAAGCTGCGGGCGGCACTATTACTATGAGCGGCTCAGGGAAAGTCATTAGTGGAACAGGAATTTCTTTAGAGAATCTTGTAATAATCGGCTCAGTCACCGGCACGAATTCCTTGAACATTAAGGGTAATTTATCGGTGAATGGAAGTTTTGCAGGCACAGGAACTATCACAATGAGTGGTGCTTCAAAAACGCTTTCAGGTTCGGGAACAAAGAATTTTTCTATTCTTTCCGTAGCCGGAACTGTAACAACTGCCGTGGATTATTCTATTTCATCTGCACTTACTGTGGCAGGAACATTTACAGCAACCGCCGGAACCTCAAGGTTCACCGGTACGTCCAATTTGAGTGGAACAGCGAATCTTTTTAACGTTGCCATTAACGGAACGTCGCTTCAGTTATCGGGCAATTCAAATTTAGGAATTGCGAATGCGATGAACATAATTGCAGGTGGATTAAACGTGACATCCTTTATACCCAATACTGTAAATTTCAATGGAACAGGCTCCCAGAATATCAATGCGATTGCATATTATAACCTCAGTCTTTCCAGCGGGAACAACAAAACAGCCGTTGGAAACATCATTGTAAACCGAGATATTACAATTAATACCGGCACTACATTTCTCGCCGGATCTTTCACACATTCCATCTATGTTGACTGGAATAACTTTGGCACATTCAACGCCGAGTCTAGCACCATACAATTTCTTGGTAACCAGACCACGAACATTATCGGGGCAACAACTTTCAACATACTCCAAGTAAATAGCACAAGTGTTTCCACCAGTATTGTTCTTCAAAACAATATTTCTGCTGCCACTGTAAATATGGTAATGGGCATGATTTATACGCAGCAACATACTATTACGATAACATCAAACAGGACTGGCAATGGCATCATTATGGGAAATATTACACGGAATCAAAATTTTGTTGCCGGAGTGCCTTATGCCTTTGAGGGTCCTGATAACACTATTACATTCTCTACCGTTGTGGGTGTTTCCAGCATCACTGTATCTGTTGCGCAGGGATCAGTAAATGACTTTCCTTACGGTGCCAGTATCAGTCGAAAATATGATATCGCGATTCCAGCAGGAACATACATTGCCACTCTTCGCCTTCACTATGAGAACAATGAACTAAATGGTAATGACGAAACGCAGATGGGTATGTGGAATTATGATGGCACGCAATGGGTACCTGTTGGAAAAACTGGTAACAATGCTACAATTAACTATGTAGAGAAGAGTGGGCTGACCAATATTACAAATCGATGGACATGTTCCTTTGATCCTATGGTTGTGCTGTGGAATGGCAGCGTGAGCAACGACTGGAATACAGCGGCCAACTGGACTGTTTTCTTAGGCGCGGGAACCGCACCACCTTCTGCCAACGATATTGTTGTGCTTGGAGGTATTCCTTTTAGCAATAATCCTAATATAAGCACAGCAGCACAAGCAAAGAATCTTGTATTCTCAAGCAATCAAGAAGTAACACTTTCATTGTCTACCGGAGGATCGTTGATTTCAGGAGACATACAAGGAGTTTGGCAGGGCAATGCTGTACATGCCATCAATACCAATAATCAAACTATCACGGTAAATGGTAACCTATTATTGGGTGATGGGCTGAGCAATCATACCATTCATCTAAATGTCGGTTCAGGCACTGTAAACGTTAATGGATCTCTAACCCAAACAGGTAATTCTAATGTGACTTTTACCGGCGCCGGTAATCTCAAAATAGGAGCGGATTACAATTATACAAGCGGAACTTTTACTGCGGCAACAGGAACTGTTACGTACAATGGAAGTGTATATCAAACAATTGCAGCATTAAATTATCACAGTCTTACAGTTAATAAGCCTTCTAGTCTCGCTAATATAACTAGCCCAATTACCGTGGCTGGAAACCTCTCAGTAGAAGCAGGCGAATTAACAGTGTTGGCAGCTACAACTACAGTTGGTGATGTGACTATTTCAGCCGGTGCAACTCTGCAAAACGAGAATGAGTTGCGTGTTGGTGGAAACTGGAACAACGAAGGAACTTATGATGGGCTAGGTATCAATGTAATTTTTAATGGCACCGGAACCCAAACAATTTCCGCTACCACATTCAATAATCTTGAATTCAACAAACCAATAGGTTCATTGGCTATTCTGAACGGTGATGTTATATTGAACGGTAACCTCGTTGGCACTTCCGGCACCTTGGACATTCAATCTTACTTCTTCAACAGGCTTGCAGTGGGAGGATCGGCGTCTATGGCCGATGCCGCAACATTGATTATAGGAGCGGATAATGCACCCGACAAATTTGCAAGTTACTACCTCGCACCAAGTAGCACTGTCATATTCAATGGCACGAGTGAGCAACATTTGTTGCTTCCAGCCGTCCAATATGGCAATATCTCTTTCCGAAATGCAGGAGTAAAGATTCTCTACACACCGATTACTCTAAATGGTGATTTATTTATAGATACAGGAGCTACATTTGATGGCGGTTCCAATACAATTACCCTAAATGGAAACTGGATAAACAGTGGCACCTTCACGCCATCTACAAGCACTGTAGAATGCATTGGGACAACTAAAAACATTACGGGCAACACAACTTTCAATCACGTAACTGTCACGGGTAGCTATGTAATATTGAACAACGTTACCTTCAATGGGCGCTTGAATATAACTAGCACAGGTTCTTTTACTGCCGGAGAATTTATCACCACTACGCTCCATGGCGATTTAACAAACAGCGGTTCGCTTTATACATTAGGAACAACCACTTTTACGGGAAATGTTTTGCAAACATTGAGCCTGATAAATGCTACAACAACAGTTGCCTTAACGGTCAATTTCAATGGTAGTGTTTCACCCATTCTGTACTCCACATCTGCTCCGCAATTTGGTTATCTCAACATCAATAATACGGGAGGAATCAATCCAAGTGTTGGATGGACTATTCTCAACTCTCTCAATGTAGCATCTGGCGCATCGTTTAATGGCGGGCTTTCTACGCACAATTTTTTGGGTAGCGTCAACAACAATGGAGCCATGACCAGCAATGGAACCTTGAATTTTATTCCGGCTTCAACCACTATTATTAATTTCGGCACGAATTTTACCAGCACAGGTTTAGTCAATTTTGGCGGTGTGGGTGCCATCACATTGGCTGCAATTCCGGTTACTTTCAACGACGTTATCATTAACAAGTCTAACGGCACACTTGCTACGGCGGCAACTATCAACATCAATGGTAATTTCCTATTTACCAATGGGATATTTGCTCCCGGCGCCAACATCAATCTTTCTGGTAATTGGACCATGAATGGAGGAACATTCAATCCTGGTCTCAACTCCGTGGTATTTAATGGAGTTGGAGAGCAAACAATTTCAGGCACACCGACTGCTCTGACATTCTATAATGTTTTGGTTACAAAAACACCGGGTAGTCTTTTGAATGTAAACGGAAATGTGACGACCCTTACTTTGCGTGACCTAACGCAGACAACTGGAGACTTCATTGCACCTGCTACACTAAACATTCACGGTAATTTTGTTTTGAGTAGCGGAACATTCATCTCTGGCGATAATACCAACTTGGCTGCAAATGTGACTAACAATGGCAATTTCGTCGCAGGTTTGGGAACGACAACTTTCGTTGGAGCAGGTGTTCATACATTGAGCGGAAGTTCTACTACAATATTCAATAACCTAACCATTAATAAGGGAACGAATATCAATTCAATTCTCGATGTCCAATCCCAAATCAACATTCCAAACGGGGCTCTAACTCTTACAAACGGTGTTTTGAAACTTTCTAGTGCATCTACCCTTATGCCCTTTACATCGGATTTCAATGGAGGCAACTCTATTATTCCGGCAAGTTGTGGATTATGGAACAATGGAGGAACTATCCTGTCATCCAATATGAACTGGACCGTGGCTGGTTTGCTAAAATCCACTGGAGGAATATTTAATGTGGGCACATCGGAAAACAATCAACTCATCCCAAAAAGCACATCATCCATCATTGTAGCTGGCGGCAACCTTAATATAGCCTCGGGGATAAGCAATTCTGGTGTCTCATGGCCCTTTAAAATGTCATCAGGAACAATTACATTAAATATTTTTGGTAGTACAACCTCCGATGTTGCACCTTTCAACATGGATGCATCCGGAAGTGCGTTTGATATGTCAGGTGGAAAAATTGTAATTCAGGATGCTGGTGGAAGCACAGGTCAAAATTTGGGTTACAATAATCTCTCTATGAGTGGATCAGGTTTCAATGGTGGTACTTTACAAATTGGCAATGATTCTACATCAGTGTCACAAATCATTGGAATAACCTCTACGAATTCAATTTACAATTTGGAGGTAAATAGCAACAATGTTATTGCACAATTACAAGTAAATGATCTCACTGTGAAAGGCGATGTTATCCTTTCTGCTGGGGAGTTTTATACCAATACTCATGACATTTTCATTGGAAACAACCTGACCAATAATTCCTCTCCGACAGCTTTTGATGCAGGTGTAGATTTGGTAACTATGACTGGAACCATATCGGGTGGAATCAACGGTACGTTTCCGATTACATTTTATGACCTTACCATTGCCACCTCTGGAACTTCAGTAAGTCTGAACCCTGCGGCAGAAACTTTCATGAAAAATGTATTGCTGGTAACAAGCGGTACACTTTATACCAACGACAGGTTAACGCTGCTATCCAATTCGAGCGCAACTGCATCGGTAGGACGCATAGCAATGGCCGCTGAGCTCTATGGCAAACTTACAATGCAACGTTATGTGCCACCGATGACAAACTATCCTTACGGAAGTTGGGTTGCTGTAGGTTGCCCAGTTCAGGGAACCACTATAGCCGACTGGGATGAAAATATTATTACATCAGGCTATGTTGGCTCAGATTATCCACCACCGTATTCATTTACCAACATTCAGTGGTATGATGAAACAGCGTCTGGAGTGGCCGGCATTGGTTACCAACTTGTAACATCCAATTTAGATTCAATATTGTCTGATAGAGGATATTTCATCTATATGCAAACACCAACTCAGGCTATAGATGTAAAGGGAAATATATACAAACACTCCTTTAACAGCAATCTGGATTATACTGATACTGGTTCTGCTGGAGATGGCTGGAATTTGATGGTAAATCAATATCCTAGTGAAGTTGATTTTAGACAAATGGTGCTAAACGGTGCCGGTACTGCATCATATTATTTATTCGATAGCGAATCAAACAACTTCAAAGTTTACAATGGACTGTCGCAGGTGGGAAATGCGCCACAATACATTTCATCTAGCCAATCTTTTTTTGTTCAGGCTGCTGGTTCTGATAGTTACCTTAAATACGATGAGACTTATAAAGTGAATAATGGTACTTTATTTGAACGAGATACACCCGCCAATTCTTATGCGCAATTCAAAATAACATCTAGCAACGGAAGTTCCGATGAGTGTATTCTTCACTTTACAGAAGAAGCAACCTTAGGATATGAGTGGAATTATGATGTGTTAAAAATGGAAAGTATGAATCCTTTGGCAGCCGAATGTGCATTGATTGCATCGGATGGAACAAAACTCACGATCAATGCAATTCCTTTGCAACCAAACGAAATTATAATTCCCATTTACATTGAAATGCCTTCTGCGGGAACGTATACCTTTGAAGTACTTATTGCTAATAATATTCCAGCAGGTTACTGTCTATTCATAGAAGATCTTGTGAATGGAAGTACTATGCCAGTTGAAGTTGGCGAGTTATGGACAATTAACATTTTAGAGGGGTACGTTGGAAACCGATTTATCATCCATTCCACTCCAACAGTGAGCATAACTACAGCCAATATTTCTTGTTATGGCAGCAATGATGGACTTGCCAACGTTGCTGTGCCTGATGGCGAGTGGAATATTGTTGTGTATGATGTTGATGGAGTTGTTGTCCACACGGCCAATAACGATGTGATCATCGAAGACCTTGCTGCAGGTAATTATCAACTTGAGTTGTCTGACGCCTTGCTTGTCTGCAATGCAACCACGGTGGAATTCAGTATTGCAGAACCCGTCGAGATTACTGCAGAGCTTCTCTCATCTACAACCGACCAGTGCAATAATTCTTTAAATGCAACGGTTGAATGGATTGTGTACAATATGGACAATCAATATTCTTACTCCGTTTTCAATTCTGAGGGTGACCTAGTCATTGATGGTATATCTTTAGACCCCACTGTACTTTTAGAAAACCTGCATGGTGATGTTTACACCATTAACATCGATAATGGATGTGGTGTGATGACCATAGTAGAAAACGTGAATGACCTCAATGAAGTAAATTCAGAAATACTTTCTAATGACATCACCCTGACAATGGACGAACTGACAAACCCTCAAGTTTCAATCGAACAAGAATCCTTTAATGCAAGTTCTAGTGAATGGATATTGAATGGTGAATTTATGGGAAACGACCAAACATGGACTCATACATTTAATGAGGTTGGTGAGTTTATTTTGATATTAAATTCGGCCAATGAATTCTGTTCTTCATCGGACTCTATCACAATTTTAATTGATCATGCGCTTGCTATTGATGAATCCGGAACCCGAGCTCTAATCACGACCACACAGAAATTGGATGAGTTGATATTTACCTTCAATTCATCTATTTCAGAAAACATTTCTATCACACTTTTTGACCTGACAGGAAAAATTATTTGGAACACTGTTACACAAGCTGTCAAAGGAGTCCAAATTTCAGTGAATCTCAACAGTTTCGCAAAAGGAGTCTACGTAGCACGCGCAGAAGCAGATGGAATAGAGGTTATGAATTTGAAATTTATGTCTCGATAATCTATGTCGCTATAAAATTATATTAACACTTAATTCAAATTGGTCCAATAACAAATTTGTATTTTAGTGTGGTAATTGCTTAAAGATTAGATGTTATAACTTGTGCACATCCAACTTAGTCCAACATCGGATCCGCCTCAATGAACTATTTGAACGTAGTGAAGTCATTACCAGAGAAATATATACCAATTGTAATTATCAAATAGCCAAAAGCTATTTGATAATTTTACAATGGTTAATGCCGATATAACAAAATACTAGTTTAATGAGACTGCTGGCGAAATTGGACTATCTATTTTGTCTAATCGGTTTTATTAATCAATCCTTTGGACTCTTTAATAAATGCTTTTGGTATTATTAATAAGTCCAAAGTAATTTATTAATGATTTTTTTGTACCAATTAATAAATGGTGTGGTTTAATAGGGTACACCACGAGGGCAGATTCCACCTTTGCTTGGCAATGGCCTTTGCACGCTAGAATGACGAACCGTTCGCGCTTTTCGCTTTAACTCTGCTTAGCATGGCACTTGACTATGCTCTACAGAACGACATTTTCAAAAGAAAGAGAAGGTAATATCAACGTAACTTATAAAATGGTTTAATTCATTTTTATAAGTTGCGTTGGTAAATACCATTGTGATTGATGTTTAGTTCAATGCACTGTAAAGGAATTGGAATAATATATAAATCCAAACGTTATAGCCTATTAGATAAATTAAAAAGAGCGAAAATCGGAGAGAAAGCGAAGAAAAAAAGCAGAGCTGAAACATCACTTTCGTTCTGCTGCTCGCTCTGCTTTTATGTACCTCGGGTGGGAATCGAACCCACACGCCCGAAGACACACGATTTTGAGTCGTGCGCGTCTACCAATTCCGCCACCAAGGCAAGTGTTTTTTATAAACGGGGTGCGAATATAATCAATCTGTTTGGATTGTATCGTTTGTATCTCGAAAATCATAATTGTGATTTAAAAAATTTTACCATTAGTATAGGCAGTTATTCTGATTTAGATCATTAATATTCACCGTGTTTTCAAGACATCTACAGGAATATCTATAAAATGTTGAGTTACCCGGATTTTCTAAAGAAAACTGCGTCCATGAAAATACGTTAGGACTTTCGCGAACTTTCATACTCAGCAGTATGTTTGCCTTCAAATCTTCGGTCAATAAAAACCACATCAAGGAAAATAACAATGTCATCAACCAATTTTGCAACACGCCACATCGGCCCTCGTGAAAACGAAATAAACGAAATGCTCTCCGCAATTGGCACTAGCACCATCGATGAGCTCATCGACAAAACAATTCCGGCTGCTATCAGGCTCAAAAGACCGCTTAATATTTCATCCGCTTTGAGTGAAGGCGAATACCTGCACAGTCTCAAATCTAAAGCAGCCAAAAACAAAGTCAATAAGTCCTACATTGGAATGGGGTATTATCCGGTAGAAGTACCGGGAGTTATCCTGAGAAATGTTTTTGAAAACCCCGGTTGGTACACCGCATACACTCCTTATCAAGCAGAAATCGCTCAGGGAAGACTAGAAGCGTTACTCAACTTCCAAACGATGGTATGTGATCTTACCGGTTTGCCAATAGCGAATGCATCTTTACTTGATGAGGGAACAGCAGCCGCAGAGGCAATGATTTTGTTTTTCCACAGCCGTACAAAGCAAAAAGAACAATCGGGTGCAAATAAATATTTTGTTGATTTTGAAGTATATCCACAAACACTTGATGTTATAAAAGGCCGTGCGCAACACTTGGGAATTGAATTGGTATTAGGAGATTTTCAAACTCAGAAAATCGACGATTCATTTTTTGGCGCTTTGGTGCAATACCCAAATAACTCTGGGCAAATAAATAATTATACAGCCTTTGCTAAACAGGTGCATGCTATTGGAGGCAACGTGGCATGTGCTACCGATTTAATGGCTCTTACACTAATTACTGCTCCCGCCGAATGGGGTGCAGATGTGTGTTTTGGTAACTCTCAGCGCTTTGGTGTACCAATGGGTTATGGTGGTCCGCATGCTGCCTTTTTTGCAACAAAAGAAGATTTTAAAAGAAATCTCCCAGGAAGAATTATTGGAGTGAGTAAAGACAGACTCGGTGGAAACGCCTACCGCATGGCATTACAAACCAGAGAGCAACATATCAGAAGAGAAAAAGCAACGTCCAATATTTGCACGGCTCAAGCATTGTTGGCTGTAATGGCTTCAATGTATGCAGTATATCATGGTCCAAAAGGCCTTACCACAATAGGCGGCCGCATCAATAAATTCGCGGTAAGCCTTTCAGAAAAACTTGGAAAGGCCGGAGTAAAACAACTGAACACAAATTATTTCGACACATTAAAAGTGACCGTTTCAGACTCCAATGCGGTTAAGCTAAGAGCTGAAAAAGCTGGAGTCAATCTTCGATATTTTGCCGACAATACAATCGGAATCGCGTTGCATGAAAATACAAATGCTGAGGATATTGCTGAGTTAGTAGTGTTGATCACCGGCAATAAAGCGGAAGATTCTTTTATCAATACCAACTCTATCGGTTCCTTTGCAAGAAGCTCAGCTTTTCTTACACACCCCGTGTTTAACTCACACCATAGCGAAACTGAAATGCTTCGTTATCTCAAAAAACTTGAGAATAAAGATCTCTCTCTTACACACTCGATGATTGCTCTTGGTTCATGCACCATGAAGCTGAACGCAACCAGTGAAATGATACCAATCTCTTGGCCTGAGTTCTCAAGTGTTCACCCATTTGCTCCTGTAGATCAAACTCAAGGTTATCAGGAAATATTGAAAGACCTTCATGATGATCTATGCGAATGCACAGGATTTGCAGGTGTTTCGTTGCAGCCAAATAGCGGCGCACAAGGCGAACTTACTGGACTGCTAGTTATCATAGCATATCATAGAAGCAGGGGTGAAGGCCATCGCAACATTTGCCTTATTCCATCTTCTGCACATGGAACTAATCCCGCATCAGCAGTGATGGCTGGATTGCAGGTAATAGTGGTAAAATGTGACGAAAACGGAAACGTTGATCTTGTTGATCTTGAAACGAAGGCCATTCATCACAAGGATAATTTGGCAGCCTTAATGGTTACCTATCCATCTACCCATGGCGTGTTTGAAGAGGCCATTCGCGATATCACACGCATTGTTCATGAGTACGGCGGTCAAGTGTATATGGATGGTGCCAATATGAATGCACAGGTCGGTCTTACGAATCCTGGAAATATCGGTGCTGATGTATGCCACTTAAATCTTCATAAAACATTTGCTATTCCCCACGGTGGAGGCGGACCCGGAATGGGACCTATTGGCGTTGCATCTCATCTTGTTCCTTTTCTTCCCGGAAGTCCTGTAATTAAAACCGGTGGTGATCATGCAATTCCGGCTGTGAGTAGCGCTCCATGGGGAAGTGCTCTCATACTTCTTATTTCATATGGATACATCAAAATGTTGGGCCCTGATGGCCTCACTGATGCTACGAAGTATGCAATCCTGAATGCAAATTACATGAAGGCTCGTCTTGAGTCGCATTACGATGTGTTGTACACCGGGGCAAATGGCACAGTGGCTCACGAAATGATTCTCGATTGTAGAGCTTTTAAAGCGGCAAACGTCGAAGTGGCGGATATTGCGAAACGTCTTATTGACTATGGATTCCATGCGCCAACAGTGTCTTTTCCTGTTGCAGGAACACTTATGATTGAGCCGACCGAAAGTGAACCAAAGTCTGAGTTGGATCGTTTCTGCAATGCGTTAATTTCGATTAGAAAAGAAATTACAGAAATTGAAAATGGCACTTCTGATAAGGAAGATAACGTAATCACCATGGCTCCGCACACCGCAGAGGAACTAACGGCAAACCAGTGGTCCCACAGTTATTCTCGCGAGAAAGCAGCATATCCGTTACAAAGCATTCGTGAGAATAAATTTTGGAGCAGTGTAGCAAGAGTTGACAATGCTTTTGGAGATAGAAACCTCGTTTGTACCTGTCCCCCCATGGAAGTGTACGAGCAAGAAACCGCTTAATATTGTAACAGCATTTTTAATTGGTACAATTCGAATTAGAATTAAGTATTGTCATAAGAACGTTTTTCAAACGAATAAAAAGTCCGATTTTGGGCTTTTTTTGTTAATTTATATTAATAGTAATACTATCATGATTAAAAGTTTACGAACTAATAGTGATAGTTTGTGTTTCTTTGTAAAAATTTGATTTATGCAAAATTTGCTCAGTCATATTGCTGTTAAAATTGATGCCAGATTGTTTGTTAAGGATCCCCTTTCTTCGGCGGTAGGGCAGGAGATAATTCGAAATAGTGTTGCACTTATCTCGGTTGATGGATTAGAGTCCTTTACTTTTAAAAAATTGGCAATAGGGCTTGGCTCCACAGAAAGTACAATTTACAGATACTTCAAAAACAAACAGCAACTGATGATGTATTTGGCCTCTTGGTACTGGAGTATGCTCGAATGGAAAGTTGCATTTGCATCTGCTAACGTTGGTCAACCAAAGGAGAAGCTTGACAAGACACTTTTGTTGCTCAGCGCTCCTATTTCAGTAAACAATGAGACCGATTTTTTTAATGAACACAAAATGTATAATATTGTGGTAAGCGAATCATTTAAGGCATTTGTTGTGAAAAATCTATTGAAGAAAGAACGCATAGGATATTTTTCGGCATACTCAAATTTGTGTAGCAGGATAGCAGAAATTATTACGGAAAATAAAAAAAATTATAAGTATCCCAAAGCATTGGCTGCAACAATTATCGAGGCAGCACATTATCAGATATTTTTGCAGAGCAATCTCCCCGAATTAACCGATTTGCCAAAAGGGGACAATCACCTATACACCATGTTACACCAGCTTGCATTCACAGCTTTGGAGGATAAAAAATGAAAATTGAAAAGCTAAGTCCGGGTAAATTGTTTTGGCAAATTATTACGGCTGAAAAACAAGAGGTTCGAAGTATTTATATTTTTGCAATTTTTCAAGGACTCGTCAGTCTATCTCTTCCCCTTGGCATACAGTCAATAATCAACTTTATTCAGGCCGGCAGTTTAAGTACATCATGGTATGTGTTAATCATTTTTGTGTTGGCAGGCATTTTTCTCGCAGGCCTACTGCAATTAAAACAACTTCAAGTTATTGAGACTATAGAACAAAGACTCTTTGTGAATGTAAGTTTTAATTTTGCGCATAGTGTTCCCCGTATTTTGATTCCGGGACTTCATGGAAAATACATTCCCGAAGTTCTCAATCGCTTCTTTGAAGTAACAACAGTTCAAAAAGGAATGGCCAAAATTCTTCTGGATTTTTCGTCTGCGTTTATTCAGATAATTTTTGGTGTTCTGTTATTGTCTCTTTACAACCCTATGTTTGCCCTTTTGGGAGCAGCGCTTGTTATTATCCTTCTTGTAATTCTCAAAATAACTGGACCGATTGGTCTCCGCACGAGTATTGAGGAAAGTAAATACAAGTTTCAGGTTGCTCATTGGCTCCAAGAAGTCGGAAGAACGCTAAGCACTTTTAAACTCGCCGGAAATACTCCGCTGCCTACAGAGCGAGCAGATAAGTTAACCGGAAAATACTTAGACGCAAGGAATAAACATTTCAAAGTTCTATTAAATCAATACAGAGCGCTTGTTGGGTTTAAAGTTTTGGTTGCCGCTGGGCTGGTTATTCTTGGAAGTATCTTGGTTGTCAATCGAGAAATTAATATAGGTCAATTCGTGGCTGCGGAAATTGTCGTCCTAATGTTGATCGCCTCAATCGAAAAGATTATTCTTAATATGAGCGTTGTTTATGATGTGCTAACAGCGCTCGATAAGCTAGAGGATGTTGCTGTCATCGAAACGGAACGCACAGACGGTGTGGACGTGCCGGCAGATGAGAAAAATGAAGGGCTTGCAGTCTCAATAAAGAATCTGTCTTTCAGTTTCGAAAACGATCAAACACCAATAATCAAAAATGTTTCATTGGAAATTGCTAGGGGCGAAATTGTTTGTGTCAAAGGGAGTAATGGCTCAGGAAAAACTACTCTTCTTAAGTTGATGTCAGGATTTTACGAAAATTATGGCGGTACCATTGCTTACAATGATATGCCTCTTGGAAGCATTAAGCTTGATTCTCTAAGAAATATTATTGGTGAAAATTTTTCGGAGCAGGAAATCTTTCGCGGCACAGTATACGAGAATATTTCATGCGGAAGAATAGATGTGGATACCAACGCAATTATGAATGCAGTGAGCAGCGTTGGACTTACTGAATTTATCAAATCAATATCCAAAGGCCTTAATTCAGATCTCGAACCGGAGGGACAGGGATTACCCGGAGGCGTGAAACGCCGATTAATCCTTGCAAGATGTTTTGCGTGCAATCCTCGTTTATTGCTTATTGAGGATACGCTCATTGGACAAAGTAAAGAAGAGCGCGAATTGTTTTTCGAAGTACTCTTCAAACAATGCCGCAATATCACTACTCTAATTGTTACAAACGACGACGAAGTTGCCAAGCGTTGCAACAGAGTTTTGATACTCGACGATGGTGTTTTGATTAACTCAAATTAATTATTCTGATTATGATCTACAATAACGGAGGTCTTTCGCCGAGTAACGAAGAAGTAAAAAATTTTACATCCTTCAGCAGAGTAGTGGATATTACAAATTCAAAAGCGGTCAAAAGGTGGTTGTTTTCTATTTCTATTATTCTGCTTGTTTTTGTTATGTTACCCTGGACTCAAAACATAAGAGGCAGAGGGTATCTTACTTCACTTAGACCGGATCAGCGCCCCCAAACAATCCCAAGTGTCATTCCGGGTAGAATAGAAAAGTGGTATGTGCGTGAGGGCGATCTAGTACAAAAGGGCGATACAATCATGTTTATATCAGAGGTTAAAGATGAATACTTTGATCCTAACCTCCTTGCAAATGTCGATAACCAAATAAAAAACAAAGAATCAAGCGTTGGCTCTTACATGCAAAAAGTAAGCGCACTCGACACGCAAATTGATGCTTTAAATAAGAATCGCGAATTAAAGCTTCAGCAGCAGCTCGTCAAAATTCAACAATCGAAACTGAAAGTAACTTGCGATAGTACTGATTTAAAGGCGGCAACCGCTAATCTCAAAGTAGCAGAAGAACAAATAAATCGTTTCAAAGAGCTATTTTCAAAGGATCTTATCTCTGAAACAGAACTCGAGCAGCGCGAAGTAAACGTTCAGAACACAAGGGCAAAAGCAATTGAAGTAGAAAACAAATTATTGATTGCACGACAGGAATTGATCAATGCCAAAACAGAAAGCAATACATTGAAGGCCGACTTTGCTGATAAAATTGCTAAAGCGGAAAGCGAAAAGTTTTCATCAATGAGTGCTATGTACGACACCGAAGCACAAGTTACAAAACTCCAAAATAGCTATGCAAATTACTCTACGCGAAATGGACTCTACTATATTCTTTCTCCTCAACAAGGATATATAACGAAAGCTATCAAAAGTGGCATCGGACAGACAATCAAGGATGGAGAGGACATTGTAACAATCATGCCTGCGAGTTACGATTTAGCTGTTGAGTTATACGTGGAACCAATGGACTTACCTCTACTAAAAGTAGGAGAAAATGTGCGATTTATTTTTGATGGGTGGCCTGTCTTTGTCTTTAGCGGATGGCCGGGTGCTTCGTTTGGAACCTTTGGCGGAAAAGTAGCGGCAATCGATAATTTTATCAGTGAAAATGGAAAGTACCGAGTTCTTGTGGCGCAAGATCCCGAAGAAGATCCATGGCCATCCGGACTCCGTGTAGGCGCAGGTGCTGATGGTATTGCTTTATTAAATGATGTGCCAATCTGGTACGAATTATGGCGTCAGTTTAATGGTTTCCCGCCTGACTTCTACATCGCGAAAAATAGATTTGATAAGAGACCCGGCTTCAATAAAGAGGAGAAAAAAAAGTGATCATAAGCTTAAGATACTTATTCTTAAATACACGCTATCATTATTTAATTATGATGCTGGTGGCGATAATCACATTGCCACTAGTTTCAAGTGCTCAGGTGCAGCCGGAATTCTCTTTTGATGAATATAGGAGGTTAGTAAAATTTAATCATCCCTATTCCAAACAAGCTGCATTACAAAGGGCGCGGGGAGAGAGCGCTGTCAGAAGAGCACGCGGAAATTTCGACCCTAAACTTGAAGCATCGTTTGATAACAAAGAGTACAAAGGAAAAGATTATTATGAGCTAACAAGTGCTTCTATAAAAATCCCAACGGCTGCGGCTATTGAATTAAAAGCAGGTTTTGATTTAAACACCGGAGAATATGTGAACGGTGAAACAGTTACTCCCGATGATGGTCTTTTTATTGCCGGTGTGTCGCTGCCAGTGCTTCAAGGATTGATCATTGATGAAAGAAGAACTGCTCTTGCACAGGCTAAAGCTTTCAATGAATTCTCAATATACGAGCAGGAAGTGTTGATGAATGATTTGATGTTGATAGCATTTAACACATACTGGGAGTGGTGGGCTACGTATGAAAAACAACGCGTAGCTATTGAACTTTTGACATTGGCCTCCGATCGTTTTAAGGCAGTTAAAGATCGAGCTATTGCAGGCCAAGCTCCTATTATTGACACAGTAGAAGCAAATATTCAGGTTTTGATGCGTAGGCAAAATTTGCAGGAATCAAGAGGCAATGAGATAAAAGCTCGCCTCGCTTTATCGTCTTTTGTTTGGGACGAGGGAAATGAAATTCTGATTCCGAGAATCATAGCAGATGGCAATACGCCTGTTGCAAATAACTTTGATAGCGCTACCACCTTGTTTATGATGAATAATTATCTTATCTATCTAGACTCAATAGAATATTTAAATCCGTATCTGCGACAGTTTGAGCCGCAGCTTAATTCAATTGAGGCAGAGGAAAAACTAAAACGCGAAAAGCTAAAACCTAAACTGAATCTTAATTATAATCTCCTTGCAGAGCCTACAGGTTCGTCGCGCGAGGAACCAAATTTTAGCTCTAATAATTATAAATGGGGAGTCGATTTTGGATTTCCTTTATTGCTTAGAACAGAAAGAGGCGATCTACAATTGACCCGAATAAGGTTAGCTGAAACTAAATTTGATCAGCAACAAAAGACGATTGAAATTCGAAATAAAGCAGGTTATGTTTACCAAAATATTTTTTTATTGCGCTCTCAAATCGAAATAACTCAGCAGAACGTAATCAATTATTTAACGCTGCTTGATGGAGAAAGAATTAAATTTTTTAATGGTGAAAGTTCTCTGTTTCTCGTCAATCAACGCGAGCTGCAATATGCAGACTCAAGAATAAAACTCATCGACCTGCAATTGAAACAGAGTATGATGGAAAACGAACTTGCATTTTTACTCGGGGTAATTGATTAATAATAAATAAATAAATTCTATTTCTATGATCACAATTCACATCATTACTGAGAACGAAGAGATGTTGCAGACTATTGCTGCTTGGTTGCTCAGAGAAAGGTTGGTTTATAAAAACGTGGACATAGATTTTCAAGATACTTTTATTTATGAAAACAACCAACTGCTGAAGTCAAAGTCTTACAAACTGCAAGCACGGACTAAGGCATTGCTTTTCTCGCAAATAGAAACTGGTCTACGCGAAACATTCAAAGATGAAATGCCATTTCTCTATTCCACTCCAATTGTAAACATGGATGCCGCACAACAGCTCGAAATCATAAACAGCGTTTTGAAAACTTAATGTGACAGTGACACTAATTTTTGATGAAGGATTTCGTAACTGTATTCGAATCTCCCAATAAAATCAGTTGATACAATCCTGCTTCAAGAGTTTCTGTTTCGATTAGAATCTCATTTTGTCCTTGAGTTTTTTTAATTAATACGAGTCTACCCGAAGCATCAATTATTCTTAATTCAGAATAAGATGAGGTGTTGATAATGTTTAATTTATTTTGGACCGGATTTGGGTAGAGAGAGGGATGAGATTTTTCAACTATCATGTCTTCAACAGTTACAACATCTTCTTCGAATTGATATTTGTTGAGGTAAGCAAGCTGCAATGATTCACCAAGGGTCCCATTGCCCGAGAGATAGAGCGCCCCATCTGCGCTAAGAGCTACCGATTGAGGAAATAGCCCTGTAAACTCAGATGTATTGGCATTGGTTTGGGTCCAATTTATGTCACCTGTTGATGTATCTAAACTATAGACTAACTCAGCCGAAGTAGGAACCGAACCACCATTAAAAACTACAATCAAGTCTCCGTCCTTCAGCGTTGATGCGACCGGAAAATTTACAAGATCTAATTCTCCATAAAACTCTGTGAATTGCCAAAGAGCAACAGCCAAACTATTTAGTTTCACTATAACAAGGCCAGTTGACGTGGACCCGCCTTTGCCTCCTTGAATTCCGGCAGGTCCTATCGTAGATCCATAACTTACATTGCCTATGACATAAGTGTTGCCCTGTTCATCTAACTCGAAACTTCTAGGAAATGTAAATTCTGAAGTCTCTTCTTCCAGCACATCAAACTCGCTAAAAGTGAAGTTGCTGCCATCTGTATTTCCGGCGATAAGTCCGAGTCTGTTTTGATTTGTGTCAAATTGGTTTCCTATGGTCGGAATTCGTAGGTGTGTGCCTTCAACCTTAATGATTCGTTGGATGGCGTTTACACTATGACTTGAATTATCAGAGAATGCCATTGGAACGCTCCACATTAGTTCTCCGTCTTGATTGTATTGGCGAATATTTTCATAACCTGTTGTATACAACATGCCTTCGTTGTCTAGTGCAAGACCTGCAAATCCGGCATTGTCCCCAAAGTTTGTCCATTCAACATTTCCGGAAGGGCTAATTTTTACTAAGGCTTGCGCCAACGTTGTAACATTTTCGAAATACAAAACGGCCGTCGCGAAAATACTCCCATCTTCTGCAACAACTAGATTTTGAATGCTTTCGCTCCAGCTCATTATTGGAGAAAGGTTAGTTCTCCAAAGCTCTGTTCCATTGGGAGCAAGTTTGATTAACATGGAGTGCGTATAAAAATCCTCAGTACTCATTTCAATGCCGCCGATCAAAATGTTGTTGTCCGCATCAAAATCAAAATCTTCCATGCCGAATCCAAAGTCGTCAAAAAATTCTTCATCTTCAATACTCCAAAGTTGATTACCGTCTGTATCGTACTTTGTTACACATGTGCCAACTTGTATAAATCCGCTACTTGAAGCCGTTCCGCGCACCACAACAGGATTGTCGGCATTGTCGGTTTTTACGTTCATCTCACCAAAAGGTGTCAGATTAGTATTGCGTTGCCAGTCTATTATAAGCTGACTCTCGGCTGATTTTGAGAGGAATAAAAGGATATAAAATACAAGATTTTTCATGGTTGATATTTAGAACACAAAGAAGTAGAAATTTATTGAGGAATAAAATAGCTAATTTTTGTTTGATGCCCCTTCCGCACTAGCGTATACAATAACCAAAAATACAGAGCGAGAGCGACGAATGAAAGCGGATAATAATCGCCGTCCGTCATTCCACCGTGCGCAGGCCCTTACCAAGCAAAGGTGGAATCTGCCCTCGCGATACACGGTATAATGTAGCAGCAGCCTCTGCGGAGATGAGAGCGGAGAAGAACGGTCCGTCATTCCACCGCGCGCGGGCCCTAGCCAAGCGAGGTGGAATCTGCCCTAGCGATGCACGGTATAATGTAGCAGCAGCCTCTGCGGAGATGAGAGCGGAGAAGAAC
>Ga0105048_10003934_pt1 | contig 24315 bp, 23 predicted proteins | sample MAT05_FD_78382 | JGI IMG/M metagenome (GOLD analysis project Ga0105048, IMG submission 78382) | Freshwater microbial communities from Lake Fryxell liftoff mats and glacier meltwater in Antarctica - MAT-05 | ecosystem: Environmental > Aquatic > Freshwater > Ice > Liftoff microbial mat | place... | reverse complement strand
GTCGAACGGCGCGCGCCGTGGCAAAGACAATGAACGCAAGTGCGAGTTGGGCGAGCGCCATCCACACACTCGGCCGCAATAGGTCAGACAGAGTTTTCTCGCCGGTGCCAATGTCGGCCGTCGACTTGGCGGCTTCGTCACCGAGCAGCACGCTGACGCGAGCAACGGCGGTCGGTGCGAGCAAGGCAGTTGCGAGTGGACCATTGTCGGCGTAGCGCAACAGATGGTTAGTAAACAGTTCGTTGTCGCCCAGTTGCACAATCAAGCCGGCGCCGTATTCGCCTGCAACGGCGAACGCCTGACCAGCGTCGGCGAAACACGAGCGGGCACCTTCGGGCACTTCGAAGCGAGCGCCGGCTACGACGAACAACCCACGTAGCTGTGCAAGCGCCGGCACATCACAATCGTCGAGTAGCACATTGAGCTGGGCCAGCGGGTCGTTATCGGCGAACGCGGGCACCGCGCCCTCGATGGTGCTGGCAACTACGAGACCATCGAGGATCGTGCTCTCGGCGTCGGCCATCACCAGCACACCGCCAGCCGCGACGAACTGCAGCAAATCCTCGCGCTGCAAGTCGCTGAGCCGATCCTGCAACACCAGCACTCGCGACGCCGAGCCGGGCTCGGGTGCCGAGCGATCGATGTCGACGGTTGCACCCTGCTGCTCCAACAGCAACATCAGCCCACGCGTGCCCGACGAATCCGAGCTGCGCGGGTCGAACGGTTCGGCTTCGGGCCGCGCGCGCGCGAGCAACAGCATGACGACTGCGACTGCGACAACCAGCAATGCAGAAAGACCAACACGCGCGCCGTTGCCCCCGCGCAGCTTGGCCTGGCGAGCACTCACTTGCGAGCCGTTCCTTGCGCTCGACCTGTCTTGACGAGCACATCATTCTCGAAGGACTGAAAGCGATCGTCGTCGGCCGAATCGACGACATGATGGCCATACCAGGCACCGTCGAAGAGATCGGCCGCCGATGTGAACGGGCTGCCAGCGTCGGGCTGCACGTGACGTAGCTGTGTGCGTTCCTCGCCGGTCGTGCGTCCGGGAATCTCGTCGATCAGACCCCGACGGGCGAGGTCGCCGACCAGAGCGCGGTAGCGACACCGCATCGCCTCGCGATAACGACCAGCGCGACGATGCTCCTCTGCTTCGTCACGCCAGTTTGTTGGCTCGCGCGAACGATCGATCGCCACCGCTGCCTGCTCGACCTGATCAAGCTCACCGGTGTCGGCTGCGCCGCTCTTCTTCGCGCGACCGCGACCCGAGCGCTCAATCAGGTAGCGAACGAGATATACGAGCATCGCCAGTAACGCGGTGATCAGCACGACCCACAGCAGCGCGCCGACCCAGTTCGCGTTGATGGCACTTCCGCCGGAGCCGCGAGGAGGCGGCGAGGTGTCCGGAGGAGCACACACCGATTGATCGCGCGACACGAGCCGACACGCTTCCTCGCGCACGACATCAGGATCTTGGTCGATCGGTTCCAGCGGGTCGGCCCCGTTGAAGAACATGTTGAAACGTACGATGAAGAACGTCGCCAATGCGATCACGACGCGGCCTTACCAAAGACGCGATCAGCGGCGATCGCAATGTCGAGGCCCTCCGCTTGCACGCGCAGTTGCAAGTACATCTGCGCGGTGGCGATGGCGACGAAGGGCAAAACAATCAGCACTGCCAACTGTGTCGTCACACCCTGCACCAGCCAGCCGAACGATCCGAAGGTGATGAAGCCGGTCGATTTTGCGAGTTGCGGAAGAAACGCAATGAACGCCGCCATCATCGCCCCCAGCAAGCCACACGCGAAGACGAACCCGAACGCGGCCCCAAAGCGGGTGCGCGCCAGGCGCCACGCACGCGCAATCGAGCGCACACCGAGTTGTTCGATCATCACAACTGGCGCCACCACCAGCGACATTGCGCTGATCATGGCGAGCAGCGGCACCATGATCCACGCCACCGAGAGAACCGCTGTCGGCGCGATCGTGACGAACCACCACATCACCAGCAAGGTCGGCCAGTGCGTGAGCGCCCACGTCAAAAACAGCAGCGGGAGCTTGCGTGCAACTCGCAATAAGCACGCACCAGCCCGAGGATCGTCACCCATCTGATACGGCACGAGGTACGCGGCCGTAAACGCCCCGATCAGGTGCGCGCTCAGCGACTGGACTACCAACCCAAGTAGCACGAGTCCGGTCTCGACACCGACATAGCCGCGGTCGCCCAGGAAGCTGTCGAACTGTTGGTATTGGTCGAAGGCCAGCACGGTGAGCAGCAGGTGCAGTCCGACCATGGGAACCATCAATACGGACGACCCGAGGACCACATGCCGCGCCTGCCGTTGAAAGACATGGGCGGCGGCATCGATTGAACCGACCACCAGTCGATCGGTGCGCCGCAGCCGCGTCGCAGCGACCGGCTTCGCCACTGCCGCGGGCGCGTTCACTGCGAGACCCGCCGGGCGGACGGTCGACTCGATCTCCGCCCAGCTCGTCACCGGCCCATTCTGACCCATAGCAGCCTTGGCATTCAGTCTCGGTAGGTCAGAATGTCGCCGTGCGTGGCTACGACGATGCCAGTTACGGCGATGCCTTCGCCGATGTGTACGACGACTGGTACGCGGGAATCACCGACGTCGACGCCACTGTGGCGGCGTTGGCCGCCCTGGCGCACGGCGGCCGCGTGCTGGAGCTCGGCGTTGGGACCGGCCGATTGGCGATTCCGCTGGCCGCGACCGGTCTGGAGGTGCACGGCATCGACAGCAGTGCCGCGATGCTGCAGCAGTTAGCGGCCAAGCAGGGGGCTGCTGGAGTGCGTGTCAGCCTCGGAGACATGGCTGACGATTTGCCGTCAGGCCCATTTGCATTGGCGTTCGTCGCCTACAACACGTTCTGGAATCTGCTCACCGAAGCGCGCCAGCAAGCCTGTTTCGAGCAGGTCGCCCACCGGCTCACACAGGACGGGGCCTTCGTGGTCGAGGCGTACGTTCCCGACCCGGCACTGCACGATCCCCCATCGCAGGTGGGCGTTCGCTCGCTAGCTGTCGATCGCGTCGTCCTGAGCGTGACACGAGCGCGGGTCGATGAGCAGGTCGCCGAAGGCCACTTCATCGACATCACGGAAGCTGGAGGCGTGCGCCTGCGACCGTGGAGCATTCGCTGGGTCACGATCGAGCAACTCGACGCAATGGCCGCTTCCGCTGGCCTTGCGCTGGTGAACCGTTGGGAGGCGTTCGACAAATCGCCGTTCGGCGCGTCCAGTACGCGCCACGTCAGCGTGTATCGGAAGCGCTAAAGCGGTGCGCCGCGACCTGGGCGTGACATGCGTCCGCCCGCCACGGCTCGTAACGTCCTAAACTGATTGAGCTGTGAGTCTTCGTTTGAATCCACTTACCGGGCGATGGGTAACGATCGTGGCCGACCGCGCCGAGCGCCCCACCGACTTCGCGCCGCGTCGTGCGCAGGTCGAAGCGCATCCCGATCGCCCATGCCCGTTCTGCCCCGGCAATGAGGAAGCAACGCCACCTGCGCTCGAGTCGCTCGACGCCGGCGGCAAGTGGCGCATGCGCGTGATCCCCAACTTGTACCCGGCTTTTGATGGCACCGATCCGTTCGCGGTGCATTACCTCGGGCCGGTGCATGTCGAGGCCGAGGCCAGTGGCATTCACGAGATCTTCGTTTACACACCCGAGCACGACGCCGGCGCACACTTCGTCTCCGACGAAGACGCTGGCGACATGATGCTGATGCTGAAGCGACGTTTGCTCGAACACGGTGCCACCAGCCACATCCGCTACACGCAGGCAATCATCAATCATGGCCGCGAAGCAGGCGCATCGCTCGCTCATCCGCACGGCCAGCTACTGGGTCTACCGTTCGTGCCCGGTGAAATAGTCGAAGAAGAACGCGCGTTTACCCGCTTCGAAGGCGGCTGCATTCTGTGCGCGACGATCGAAGCCGAGTTGGCCGATGGCAAGCGAGTGCTGTGGGCAGCCGACGATGTCGTGTGCATCAGTCCCTTCTGGGCAGGCACGCCGTACGAGCTGCTGATCATTCCGCGCAGCCACGATCTGCACCTGACTGACAGTACGGAAGAGACGTTGCGCGGTATGGGCATTGCGTTGCGCGATGCAGTGGCCGCATTACGCGAGTTGCACGGCGACGTTGCCTACAACATCGTGTTCCACACCGCACCGCATCACTACAACGGCGCGTACCACTGGCACGTGCACCTGTTCCCGAAGCTCGTGACCACGGCGGGTTTCGAGCGCGGCACTGGCGTGATGATCAATATCGTGCCGCCGGAAACGGCCGCCGAGCGTTTGCGCAACGTCACCGTCAGGGCGTAGTTCCATGCCCAGCATCCGCGTTAGCGTCGAGATCGAAGCGACCCCGCAGGAGTTATGGGCGACGCTGCAACAGATCGATCGCCACGTCGAGTGGATGCACGATGCAGTCGCGATCCGGTTCACGGGCGAGCAGACCAGTGGCGTCGGCACAGAGTTTCTGTGCGACACGAAGGTCGGCCCATTCAAGCTGGTCGACCACATGACGATCACCGAATGGGAGCCAGCCGCCGAGATGGGGGTGCGCCATACCGGCATTGTCACGGGCGAAGGCAAGTTCACCCTGACCGCCGTCGACACGCACACTCACTTCGCCTGGGAAGAGAAGCTGCGGTTCCCGTGGTGGCTCGGCGGCCCATTGGGCGCCGCAGTCGCCGGCCCGTTGGTTCTGCGCCCACTGTGGAAACGAAACCTGAAGGCGCTGAAGCGCCAAATCGAGTCGACGTGAGTGAGGCCTCGCGCAAGGCCGCGTTAGGTTTCTGTGTCAGCTCGCAAAGCGACACAACGTCTGTGAGCTGACACAGAACTGGGACAGATCAGGTCGCGGCGCGTAGGGCGGCTGTTACTGCGGCACCGATCACGATCACTGCGATCAGCGGGGCTTTGCGCCATGCTGCGATCACCGCGGCGCCCACGCCCGCAGCGCGGGCATCGAGTTGCAGGTGCTGGCCAATGCTGAACGTGTCCTTCACTACCAAAGCAGTGATCAGCGCGGCAGGGATCAGGGCGAGGCAACGGTCGAGCATCGGCGGCAACTTGCGCTCGCCAACCAACACAAGTCCGAGCACCTTGAACCCGTATGCCGTAGCGCCGAGCGCGAACACGAAGGCCCAACTCATTGCGCAGACTCCTGCTGTGCCGTTGAACTAGCCGGTGAACTAGGACTCGGAATTCCGACGACGACGCCCAACACGGCGCACAGAATCGGCACACCGACCGGCGTGAACGGAATCAGCGCCAGGCACATCGTTGCGCCGATCGCGGCCGCCATCGCCGACCTGCGTTCGCGCAGCACTGGCCAGACCATCGCGACAAACGCTGCAGGAAAGGCGGCGTCAAGACCAAACGATTTCGGATCGATCGCCGACCCGAGAATCGCGCCGATCAGCGTGCCCAGGTTCCAGAACAGATAGACGCTGAGCCCGGTGATCCAAAACGCAGCGCGTCGATGCGTTTCGTCGGATTGCGACGCCGCCATCGCGGTCGACTCGTCGATTGTGATTTGCGCGGCGACAAGCCTGGTACCGAGTCGACCCTTCAAGTGCGGAGCCATCGCCAAGCCATACACCGAGTTGCGTGCCGCTAGAAGCGCGGCACCCCCGAACGCGGAGGCTGGTGAGCCGCCGGCACCAATCACGCTGACCGCCGAGAATTGCGAAGCACCCGTGAACACCAGCAGCGACATGACACATGTCTGTGCCACTGACGCGCCGGCACCGACGGCGGTGACGCCGAACGACACTGCGAACACTCCAGTGGCGAGACCCAACGTCACACAGGCGGCGAACACCTGACGCAGACGTTCGTCTCGCCACAACTCTCGCAATGACAACATCACGAGTGTCGCACGCTACCGAGCCAGACAACAGTAGAAGCTGGTGCTGCGAACACCACCGACGCGGGCTGCTGCTGCCATGGCTGATTGGTCGCCACCAGATCACTCGTCGGGCCAGCCCCGCCACCCGCGAACGAAGCGGCGTCGGTGTTGATCAGTATCTGCCACCGCCCCGACCACGGCAGACCGACTCGGTAATCGGTGCGCGTCTCGAGTGAGAAGTTCGCCACACAGGCCACCGCTGCGCTGCCATTCACACCCCAGCGTAGAAAGGCGTACGTGCAATCCTGCGTGTCGTCGGGTTCGAGCCACTGGAACCCGTCCGATTCATGATCGCGTTCGTACAGCGCAGGCCAATCGGCAATTTTACGATTGAGCTCGACGACGAGGTCGCGGACGCCACGATGCACTTCGTGTTGCAAGAGGTCCCACGACAACTCTTCTGATTCGTCCCACTCGGTGTACGGAGCAAGCTCGGCACCCATGAACAACAAGGGAGCACCAGGCAGCGCCCACATCCAGGCGTAGAGCGCTCGCAGATTCGCAAATTTCTGAGCCTCGTTGCCAGGCATCTTGGCCAGCAGGCTGCTCTTGCCATGTACCACTTCGTCATGACTCAGCGGCAACACGAAGCGCTCAGTGAACGCATACGAGAGCCCAAACGTCAACTCATGATGATGCACCTGCCGCAACGCTGGAATGCGATGCAGGTACTCAAGCGTGTCGTTCATCCAACCCAGATTCCATTTGAGATGGAAGCCAAGCCCGCCCTCGGCGATGGGGTGGGTCACCTTCGGCCACGCTGTGCTCTCTTCGGCGATCATCATGGCCGTCGGCACTTCGTGCGCAACGACCGTGTTCAACTCACGAACAAATGCCACCGCTTCCAGGTTTTCGTGACCACCGTCGCGATTCGGAGTCCACTCGCCATCCTCACGGGAGTAGTCCAAGTGCAACATGCTGGTAACAGCATCGACGCGCAACCCATCAATGTGGAACTCGTGCAACCAGTACAGCGCGTTGGCGATCAGAAAGTTCTTGACCTCCGCTCTGCCAAAGTTGAACACGTAGGTGCCCCAATCGGGATGCTCCCCGCGCTGTGGGTCAGCGTGCTCGTACAACGGAGTGCCATCGAAACGCGCGAGGGCCCACTCGTCTTTCGGGAAGTGAGCAGGTACCCAATCGACGATGACGCCGATGCCACGAGCGTGCAGCACATCAACCATTGCCCGCAGGTCGTCTGGGGTCCCATAGCGTGATGTCGGTGCGTAGTAGCCGGTGACCTGATAGCCCCACGAGCCGCCGAAGGGATATTCGGCGATTGGCAGCAACTCGACGTGAGTGAAGCCCATGGCACCGACGTAGTCGCAGAGCTGCTCACCAAGCTCGCGATAGTTGCGCACACCCGCACGCCACGACCCGAGGTGCACCTCATAGATTCGTAGTGGAGCGCTGGGATGGTTGGTGCGCTTGTGCATCCAATCGTGATCGGTCCACGCGTGTAGCGAGTCGGCAACGATCACGCTCGCGTTCGACGGAGCGCCTTCTGCGTGGCGCGCCATCGGATCGGCCTTCAACACAATGTCTCCATTGACACCAGTGACGACAAATCGGTAGTGCTGACCCGGCCGCGCGTTAGCACTCGCGCACTCCCAAACGCCGGAGCTTCCCTGCAGCAGCATCGGATCGCCACCCTCGGACTCACACCAATCGCCCACTACGCGCACCCCGCTCGCGTTCGGCGCCCAGACCGCGAAGCGCACACCTGCAGGTGTGACATGTGCCCCGAGTAGCTCCCAAAGCCGCCAATGGGTGCCCTCGCTGAAACGTTGCAGGTCGCGAGCGGGCAATACCACGATCCGAGCGTAGGGCGCGGCTAGGTCAGCAATTAGCCTCGCCCGGATGCATCCACGAGAGCTCAAGCTCGTTCCTCATATTCCTCCGGCTCTCGGAGCACTATCCGACCTCGCTTCCAACTTGCACTGGACGTGGGATCGCGACACCCAGCAGTTGTTCGAATCGCTCGATGCGGACTTATGGAACAGTTCAGGTGGCGATCCGCTGCAATTGATCGCGCGCATCACAACACACCGTTGGAAGGAGCTTGCTGCCGATCCGGCAGTTCTTGCTGCCACCGCTGAGGCTGCGCAGCGGCTGCACACGGCGCTGACGGAGCACCGATGGTTCCAGACGCACACCGACTCGTCGCTCGCATTGGTCGCGTACTTCTCGCCCGAGTTCGGGATCTCCGAGACGTTGCCGCAATATGCGGGCGGACTCGGAATTTTGGCTGGCGATCATCTGAAGGCAGCCTCCGATCTAGGTGTCCCGTTGGCCGCCTTCGGGCTGTTGTACGACGAGGGCTACTTCCGACAACGGCTGAATGCGGCCGGCATGCAACAGGAGAGGTACCCACCGCTCGACCCTCACTCGTTGCCGTTACAGCCCACCGACGTGCAGGTGACGATCGATCTCGCAGGCGACCTAGTTCGCTGCAACGTGTGGCGCGTGCAGGTGGGTCGCGTGCCGCTGTACCTGCTCGACACCAACGTGGAGGGCAACAGCGCTGAGGCGGCGATGATCACTGATCGTCTTTACGGCGGCGATAGCGAACATCGCCTGCGGCAGGAAATTCTGCTGGGTATCGGCGGTGTGCGTGCCCTGCGCGCACTCGGGCTGCACCCGCAGGTGTTTCACACCAACGAGGGGCACGCAGGGTTTCTCTCGCTCGAACGAGCACGCGAACTGGTGGCGGCAGGACAGACATTTGCCGAGGCAATTCAATCCGTACGTGCCGGCGGCCTATTCACCACCCACACGCCCGTCCAGGCCGGAATCGACCGCTTCACACCCGAGTTGATGAGCAAATACTTCAGCGCCTTCGCGTTTCGATGCGGATGCTCTTTGGACGAGCTTCTAGCCGTCGGCCAGCACGGCGACACGACGTTCAACATGGCAGTGATGGGCTTGCGTCTCGCGGGTCGCGCGAACGGCGTTGCACAGTTACACGGCCGAGTGAGCCGCGCGATGTTCGGCGACCTTTGGCCCAGCTTGGCGGGCGACGATGTGCCGATCGGAGCGATCACCAATGGAGTCCACGCACCGACATGGGTTGGCGATCACATCGCGCCACTATTGACCGAAAGTGTCGGGCCGGGATGGGCCGAAGCCGATGCAACGGCGTGGCGCGGCGTCGACAAACTCGCTAACCACGACGTGTGGGCTGCACGCGCCCAGGGGCGGGCGGCCCTCATTGCGCTCGTTCGATCGCGCGTCGACAGTGCGCTGCTGAACCCACACACCCTCACCATCGGGTTCGCGCGACGCTTCGCGACCTACAAGCGAGCAACCTTGCTGCTTGCGCAACCCGACCGACTGCGCGCCTTGCTCTTGCAATCCGATCGGCCAGTGCAATTCGTGTTTGCTGGTAAGGCGCACCCGGCCGATCAACCGGGCAAGGACATGATCCGCGAGATCGAACTCTTCGCGCGCCAGCGCGAAATCGACGACTACTTCGTCTTTGTGCCCGACTACGACATGGCGATTGCGCGCACGATGTACCACGGTTGCGATGTGTGGCTGAACAACCCGCGCCGTCCGCTGGAAGCGTGCGGCACCAGCGGCATGAAGGCAGCCCTCAACGGTGCACTCAACTGCAGCATTCTCGACGGTTGGTGGGACGAGTGCTACGACGGAAAGAACGGGTGGGCGATCGCATCGTCAGAGGACGAAACCGATCTGATCAAACGCGACCACGAAGAGGCCGAGAGTCTGTTCGAACTCCTCGAGCGCGAGATCGTCCCGCTGTTCTACGACCGCAGTGTCAACGGCAACGACAGTGACGTGCCGAACAATTGGATCAACAAGATGAAGGACAATTGGAAGTCACTCGGCCCGTTCGTAACCGCCACGCGAATGGTGCGCGACTACACGACACAACTCTACGAGCCCTCCGCAGCCGAAGCCCTCGGCACTGACCACTGACTCCTGAGTTAGCCGTCGAGAGTTAGCCGTCAATCGCCTTCAGCATTTCGTCGGCCGCCGTCCACGGGTCGATTGTCCGCTGCGCGACCTGTGATTGCAGTTCTGCCCACCGATCGCCACCGGTGACGTCTCGCGCCCGTTGTTCAAGTCGGCGAGCAACGACTTCGCGCAACTCTTCTTGCAGTCGAAACTCGCGGCGACGCGCCAACTCGCCGTTCGCCTCGATGAAGGCGCGGTGTTGCAACACGCTGTCCCACAAGGCATCGACACCGCGATGTTCGGTGGCGACAACGGGAAGAATCGGCGGGCGCCACGCATCAGCGGCCAAGTCACCGAGCTCGAGCATCTGTTCTAAGTCGCGGCGTGTGTCGTCGGTGCCGCTGCGGTCGGCCTTATTGATCACGAACACGTCGGCGATCTCCATGAGGCCTGCCTTGTTGGCCTGCACCGAATCGCCCCAGCCAGGATTCACCACAACAACCGTCGTGTCGGCTTTGCCAGCAATCTCGACTTCTACCTGACCGACCCCGACCGTCTCGATCAGGATGAGGTGGCGACCGACGGCGTCGAGCAGTCGCGCCGCTTCGGGGGTGGCGAGCGACAATCCACCAAGGTGACCACGGCTCGCCATCGAACGAATGAACACACCCGGGTCGGTCGCGTGATCTTGCATGCGCACCCGATCACCCAAGATTGCTCCGCCGGTGAACGGCGAGGACGGGTCGACTGCCAACACCGCGACTTCCAGTTCCTGCGCACGCAGATGGCGCAGGATGGATGATGTCAGCGTGCTCTTGCCTGCACCGGGGGCACCGGTGAGTCCGACCGTGTAGCCCTGGCCCGAGAAGGGATACGCGAGCCGACTGACCTCTCGTGCCAGCGTGCCGCCGCGTTCAATCAAGGAGAGCAGTCTTGCCAGTGCACCGCGATCGCCGCTGCGAGCGGATTCGAACAGGTCGCTGACGGAAAGCGACCGACGACTCATCGGGCGTGAGCGCCGGAGTCGAGAGCCGTGTCGAGAGCCGTGTCAAGAAACGTGTCGAGCGCGTCGTCGGTGATGTTGATGACCTCGGTCACGCCATCGATGCGATCGCGCATGATGCGTTCGATGCCAGCCTTCAACGTTTGCGAGCTGGCGGGGCAGGTCACGCATGCACCAATCAGAGTGACCGACACAACGCCGGTCTCCTCGTTGACATCGCGCAAAACGATGTCGCCGCCGTCGGCTTGCAACGCGGGCCGAATGACCTCAATCGTTTCTTCAACCTGTGTGCGCATCACAGCTACCATTGAATCAGCACCAGCGGTAAGATTGCCACCCATGAGAACACTTCGCGGCCTCGTTGTTGTTCTCACCCAGGACGTGCCGTCGATCATCCGGCTTGTGTGAGCGCGCTGCTTGCCCATCAAGGCGGTTGGGACGAAATCCTGCTGGTACTTGGCCCGATACTGATCATCGTTGGCCTGCTACGTCTCGCGAAGAACCGGGTCGAACGCGAGAACGACCACGACCACGACCACGACCAACAGCACTAACCGGCAGCAACTCGTTCGATGTCGGCGCCAAGCGCGGCGAGCCGGCCGACTAAGTCGTCGTAACCACGATCAACGTGCTCGACACCCGTCAGCGTTGTTTCGCCATCGGCTGCGAGCCCAGCGACGACGAGCGCTGCGCCAGCGCGAATGTCGGGAGCGCGCACGGGTGCCCCGCTCAGCCGAGGTACACCGCGCACCACCGCGTGATGGCCATCAGCGCGAATGTCGGCACCAAGACGCTGCAATTCCTCTACGTAACGGAAGCGCCCCGGATAGAGGTTCTCGGTGACGATGCCGACGCCATCGGCGACTGCGAGCATTGTGACAAGCAAGGGTTTGTAGTCGGTCGCGATCCCGGGGTACGGCAGAGTCGCGACATCGATACTGTGCAAGCGCCCGTTCGCCCACACGGCAAGCCCAGATGGCACTTCTGTAATCGTCAGCCCCATCTCGTGAAAGCGACGCAACAGCATCTCCATGTGGTCGCCACGCGCTCCGCGCAGTACCACCTCGCCGCCACTGACAGCTACTGCGGCGAGATACGTCGCCGCCTGAATTCGATCGACAACCACTTCGTGATCGACGGCATGCAACGCCCCCGACTCGACACCGTGAATCACCAAACGCGGCGAGCCAATGCCTTCAATCTGCGCGCCCATGCCGACTAAAAAGTTGCACAGGTCGGCGATCTCGGGCTCGCGCGCCGCGTGATCGATGATCGTTGTGCCCTTGGCGCATACAGCGGCAGTGAGAATGTTCTCGGTCGCACCGACGCTGGGAAACTCGAGCGTGATCTCGGCACCGTGAAGTCGCTCGTCGGCAGTTTGCACCGACGCTTCCACCACGCCGTGGCGTAGCTCAAACGACGCGCCCATCGCCTCCAAGGCCTTGAGGTGCATGTCGATCGGTCGGCTGCCAAAGTCGTCGCCGCCGGGCAGTGACAGCGACACGCGCCCGCAGCGGCCGAGGAGGGGGCCGAGCACGTTGATGCTCGCTCGAATGCGCTCGACTAACTCGTAGGGCGCGACGGGCACGATCGCGCCGTCATTCACCAAACGAAGCGTGCCCGGCTGTGACAGATCGCTGCGCAACCCAATCGCCGTCAACAGGTCGGCCATGATGCCGACGTCGGCAATGTCGGGAACGTTGGTCAGCGTGAAGCAGCCGTCAGCCAGCAACGAGGCGGCCATCAACTTCAGAACCGAATTCTTTGCACCCGGAATCGCGACCTCGCCATGCAGCGGCCCGGCACGCCGGATGACAATTCGTTCCTCGTTCATGAACTATCCATTATGCCCGCCATTCAGAGGTCGTCGCCCGGGTCGCACAGCTAGCCTGCGCTCGGTGCCTCGGCGACTGAAGACCTTGACGCAGTCGTGGCCCGCTGGCTCACCGCGCGCGCTGAGCGCAACCAGCCCGCGAGCCGACGTATGCGAAGAGCGAGCGCAGAGTGGCAGCGTTTTCGAGCAAGCAAGTGGCCCGTTCAACCGCTATCGCCGGGAGGTTGCGACCGCAGCCGACGGCACCGTCCGCGAGACGACGCAGTATGGCCTCAGCGTTCCGTGGTTCGGTTGGGTGTTCGCGCTGCCGATGCGCCATGCGATTCGCAACCGCCGCGAGCCCGGTGCGCCACAACCGTGGTGGTCGCCACCCGATCGATTGAATGAACGTCAGGTGCGCACACTGGCCCTGCTCGCTATTGCATCGAGTGCGGCTGCGTTTGCGAACACACTCTTTACACAGACAGCGAACTTCGCGGCCGACAGCTTTGGTGTCGACGATCAAGGCCAGGGCTACGGCGGTGCCGCCGTCCGCATCGGAATTTTGATCGCGCTGCCATTCGCGTTGCTGGCGGATCGTATCGGCCGCCGACGAACCATCATCCTGCTTGCCTGGCTGACGCCTGCCCTGTGCGCGCTCGGTGCCGCCGCACCGTCGTTTCCGCTGCTCGTTGCATCGCAAACCATCGCACGCCCGCTCGGCATCGCAATGGCGATGGTTGCTGGCGTCGCTGCCGCCGAGGACATGCCGCGCAACAGTCGTGCCTTCGCCTTCAGCCTGCTCGCCATGTCGGCTGGCCTAGGCGCAGGTATTGCGGTTGCGTCGCTGCGACTCGCCGACCTCAGCAACGAAGGATGGCGCTACTCATATCTGCTAGCACTCATCTGGTTGCCGGTCGCTGTCAGCTTGGCGCGCAACCTTGACGAGACGCGTCGCTTCGAGACGGTACATCCGATGGCGCCGACACTCAATCGGCGGAGACTGGCGCTTATTGGTTGGGTCGCGCTTGCCTCCAACCTCTTTGTCGCTCCCGCATCGTTCTTTCAGAACCGTTACCTCGACGATGTGCGCGGCTACTCCGGCGGCGGCATCGCTCTCTTCACTCTCGCAACTGGGACACCAGCCTCGATTGGTCTGATCGTTGGTGGCCGAATGGCCGACGTGATTGGCCGCCGCAAGTTGATCCTGTTGTGTTCGCCAGCATCGACAGCGGCCATCATCGGCGCCTTCTTCATCGGTGGTCCCACGATGTGGTTGCTCGCACTTGTAGGCGGCTTCCTCGCGGGCATGGCCTATCCGGCGTTCGCCGTGTATCGCTCAGAAATGTTTCCCACCGGCAATCGTGGGAAAGCCAATGGCATCATCACCGCAACTGCGTTGTTGAGCGGCAGCCTTGGCATCTTGGTCGTCGGCGAGGCGCGCAACCGCGGCGTGAGTTTTGGCTTGGCATTGGGCGTAATGGCGTTTGGCCAACTCCTTGCGGTGTTCGTCGCGTATCGCCACTACCCAGAGACCGCACATCTTGAGTTAGAGCAACTCAACCCCGGCGACCCGCTAGTGACGTGATCCAGTCGGCAACTGTTGCTGCGATCTCGGCGTCGCAACCCTTCAGATCGTGGCCCTTGCCCTCTAGCCAATGATGCGTCACTGCGCCCGGGATCGTCGCAGTCCAGTGTTCAAGCTCGGCACGCGAACCGAAGGCATCTTTCGTTCCTGAGATGAACAGACACGGTACGTGCAGACGCGGAAAGTGCTCGACACGCAATGTCTCGGGCTTGCCCGGCGGATGTAGCGGGTAGCAGATCAACGCCAACCCGACAGCCGGCAACGGATTGTCTGCGTCGGCGACGGCCAGCGAGCAAATCCGTCCGCCCATCGAGCGACCACCGATCAACAACTTCTCGTCGGCGACGAGCAGCGGTGCTGCCGCCTCGCGCACGGCTTGCAGCAACACCTGCGGACGGTCGGGTGCCTTGCGACCGGCCTTGCGATAGGCGAAGTCCTCGCGAGTACACCGCATCGGCGCAATCGCAGCTTCAATCGCCAGCAGCGACGAGTGCGTGCTCGCCGAACCGGCGCCGGGGAACAGCAACAGTTGAGTCACGACTGCAACAAAATGCGTCGAGCTTCACCGAGGCGTTCGATTGTGTCGCCGGCAACGGCATCGTTGCCACCGTGGTCGGGGTGCGCGTCGCGTAGCTTCACCCGAAAGCGCGCCATCACTTCCTTCTTCGTCACCTTCACGGTTCCCATCGGGAAGCCCAACAAGTCGAGCGCCCACAGGCGAGGGTCGGTCAAACCGACCAAGTCGCCGCGGCTGACGCCACTGATGTCAGCAACGAACGACGGGCCGATTGGGCCACGCCAGCGCAGCGCGCGATGCAACACGGGTGCCAGCGAACGTCGCGCGTCGAAGTCCAGGCGTTCTAATGCGTACACCGCTCCGAGTACCTGCGACAGCGGCCGACCCATCGAGTGCAGATCGAAGGTGACGTGGTCGGCATCGCCATTCAGTTGATGCACGCTGACCGCCAGTCCGTGGCGATCGACTTGGTAGCGGTGCTGCAACCGCGGCTGGACGACACGCTCGCCGCGAGTCACCTGATCAATGAGGCGACCAAGATCGGGCACCAACTCGTCATCGACATCGGGCAGGTAGGCAGCGACCACCGCTGCCAATAACACACCACCAAGTCCTGGGGCCGGATCGGTCGGCAACACGAGGTGACCGAGCGCCACTCGCCGAGTCGGCGTGATCGGTCGCGTGTGCCAAATTTCCAGCTCGGCGAGCAACATTGCAGCTACCGCTGACTAGACGTACGGCCGCAGCAGGTCGTGCAGGTCGGTGGCGACGGCAATCGCGGTTTCGTGATCGGGCTCGTCGGCATCGACCAACGCGCTCGCCAGCGCGTCGGCCAACTCGCAAGTCTTCTGCCACAACAACAACTCGACGCCGTACGGTCGACGCTCGGGTTCGGCGACCTCCAAGGCCTCGAGCAGCTGCTCGAGGCCATCGGCGTCTTGTGTATTGCGCTGCAGACGCTCTGCAGCCAGGAAGAACGTGGTCAACGTTTCAAACGGCAGCTCGTCGACGGGCACTTCGTCGGTTGGCAGCATCGCAAAATCTCCCGCTTCGATGGTGTCCATCAGCGCCTCGGCGGCTTCCTCGTGTGCTGTGCTGACCAACAGCAGGTCGTCTTCCCAGCGGTACGGAATCTGTTCTGCGGTCAGTGCATTGGTGATCGATTGGCGATCGCTCTCAGCCCACTCGCCCAGGTCATACTCGGTCGAGGCGACACCGGCGGCAATATCGATCGGCTGATGGGTCGCTGTCGTACCGGTGCCGGTACCGGTGCCCGCACCGTCGTCGCCTTCATAGGTAATACCGAGCCGAGCCTCGACCCGCGTCACTGTCGAATCGGCCGCCGCTTCGTGCGACTCGGGCACGACCAGTTCTGATCCGTCCCAGGTGTGCGGCACCCCAGCCTCGGCCAGTTCAGCGGCGAGCTCGGCCTGGTGATCGAACGACCAACGACTGAGGTCGTACATCACATTGCTTGCATCGGGGTCGTTCGGATTCCAGTCGTCGCTCACTCCGCAGACGCTAGCGGCACATGGCGCGCTAAGAAGCTTGCCACACGCTGGTAGTCGTTGAGTTGACTGACTCGCTGACGAAACCCGTGCCCTTCGCCTTCATACACATGCAGCTCGACGTTGCCGCCAGCGGCGCGCACGCGATCGGCAAAGAGGATGCTTTGCTCGACTGACACCACCGAATCGGCCTCGCCGTGCGAGATCATCAGCGGCGTGTTTGTGAAGCGGTCTGCGTGCTCGATTGGGGATCGATCGCGATACGCCTCGGCGGCCGCGGGTAGCGGCCCGATCAGACTTTCGTTGTAGTGCTGCTCGAAGCGAAAGGGCGCGGACTGGTCAGTCAGGTCGGTGACCGGGAAAAGCAGCGCGGCCGCGGCAAAGAGCTGTGGTTCGGCGGCGACCGCTTCCAGCGCCGTCAAGCCGCCCGCTGAACTGCCCATAACGACCGTATTGTGCGCGCTCCCCCAGCCGACTCCCTGTGCGTGCTTGGTGACGAGCAGGGTGTCGTACACGTCAAGCACACCCCACTGACCACGCAACGCCCGCTGATACGCCCGACCATGGCCCGTCGACCCGCGATGGTCCGGAACGAGGATGTTCCAACCCTGCGCGCACCAATACGCAAACCGAGGCGTAAACGCGACTGGCCACTGATCGGTCGGACCGCCGTGTAGCCACACAATCAGTCCGCGCGCGCTTCCAGTCGCCTTGTACAAACGGGCGTGCACGTCGCTGGTCCTCGACGCGACGGCAAATGGCATGGCAACTGGAACGGCAATTGCCTGCGGCTCAGCGAGGTCAACGCTGCTCCACTCGGGCGGGCCACCGACAGCCACCACCGTGCGCTCCCAAGTTGCGGTGTCGTACACGACGACTTGCTGTGGGGTACGCGCACCGGTGCGCAAACACGCCAAACGATTCGCCGACCACGAGAGTTGGCCGTGCACACCGCGGGCAACCTCCATGACAACGTCGGTGACAACGGCGGCGGCAATGTCGGTGGCAACCGCAATGTCGGCGACGCACAGCCTTCCGAAGCCGCGCTCGTTACGCACGAACGCAACGCGCGTGCAATCCGGTGACCATGCATAGGTGTGTTGGCCGGGCCCCCATGTCGGTCGGGCATGTTCGAACGGCTCAACGACTACTGGCCAACCTGCAACCCACACGTTCAACCAGCCATCGTCGTCGCGCACACAGATTGATCGACCGTCGGGCATCTCGCGCGGTTGCTGCACACCGCCGGCAACCATCAGGTCGTGCATCTCGCTGACGTTGCCCTCTTTACGGTGCAGCCGTTGCACGCGAGTGCGATCCCACGGCATGTCGGGCACATTCCACGCCAGCCAGCGAATTGCGGCACTGGGGCCAACGAATGGATCAAGACAGAAGTCGGCACTGCCGTTGTCGATACGTTGATCGGCGCCAGATTCAAAGAACAGTTGGTGGATCTCCGCTTGATCAATCTCGTAGACGACGAAGTTCGGCCCGCAGCACGGAGACGAGACACTGCGTTCCGTCCTCGTCAGCTGGCGAGCTGGCCCGCCGTTGATCGATTGCAACCACAGGTCGCCAGCGGCGCCGACGTAGACGACCGCGGTCTCGTCGGCGGTGAAGCACCACGCACCCCCACCAAGACCACGCCCCGCTCGCAGAGCGGGCTCGGTCGCGAGCAAGCGATCGGGCGCCCTGTCTGCAAGTGAGCCGTCCAGCGAGTGCACCACCAAGCACGCGACCCCCTCGTCCGCAGACGCATAGACAACGCGGGTCCCGTCCCTACTCAGGCGCGGTTCGCTCAACTCGCGGCCGCCAACACACATTTCGGGCGTGATCGCTGCCATCGCCGGGGACGCTAGCTCCAGCCCGACGCACTACGGTTGGCCCCGATGATCGCCAACTCGCAACGACCTGATCGCAACCTCGCCCTCGAGCTGGTGCGGGTCACCGAGTCCGCCGCACTCGCCGCCTCACGATGGGTCGGCCGTGGCGACAAGATCGGCGCCGATGGTGCTGCGGTCGACGCCATGCGCACCGTGCTGAGCACCGTGCCGATGGATGGCATCGTCGTGATCGGCGAAGGCGAGAAGGACGAAGCCCCGATGTTGTTCAACGGCGAGCGCGTTGGCGACGGCACCGCTCCGCTCACCGACGTCGCCGTCGACCCGATCGACGGCACCACCCTGACCGCGTACGGGCGTGCCAACGCCATCGCCGTGATAGCCGTCAGTGAGCGTGGCACAATGTTCAACCCCGGCCCGTGCGTGTACATGCGCAAAATCGCCGTTGGCCCAGAGGCCGCTGGTTCGATCGACATCACGGCCACCGCAACGCAGAATCTGAAGTGGATTGCCAAGGCAAAAGGCGAAAGCGTTCGCGACCTGACGGTCGTCATCCTCGATCGCGAACGGCACGAGGACTTGATTGGCGAGGTGCGCGCAAGCGGAGCCCGCGTGAAGCTGATCAGCGATGGCGACATCTTTGGCGCCATCGCAACGTCATGGCCGGATGCTGGCGTCGACGTGTTGCTCGGCATCGGCGGCACGCCCGAGGGCATCACCGCCGCTGCCGCGTTGAAGAGCATGGGCGGCGAAATTCAAGCGCTTCTCGCACCTCGCAATGCGCACGAGAAGGCGGCCGCGCTCGCCGCTGGTTACGACCTCGAGAGGGTACTCACGACCGACGACCTGGTTTCCGGCGACAACTGCTTCTTCGCCGCAACCGGCATCACCGACGGCGATCTGCTGCGCGGTGTGCGCTACGAACGCACGGGCGCCCGCACACAGAGTCTTGTGATGCGTTCGCGCAGTGGCACAGTGCGCATGATCGACGCGCGACACCGCATCGACAAGCTCGCTGCGTTCGCATCGGTTGAGTACTAGCGATTACTAGACGCACGAATGGCGAGCAGCGAGCTCGTCGAGTCGGTCGCGCCGACGCGCCACCACGACGGTTGGAATGTTCTGCGCAGCCAACAACTCGACCATCGCCTCCCCAATCCCACTCAACGCGCCCGTAATGAGTGCTGATGTGAACGGAAAGGAATCTGCCATAGCAGCAGGCTATTGACCCTCGGCGCAACGTGGCGCGTCAGGGGTGCCGCTAGTGGGCGCCTTGCGGTCCGCCGAGACCGCCTGTTGCATTCAGTCGCGCGTGGGCACGGCTGAGCGCTGACTCAACCTCCGCGTCGTGGTCCTAGCGCAGAGCCGTTTCGGCAGCTTCTTTCGCGCGCATTGCCCGTTCGCGGTCAATCTCGGCGCCGAGTTCGGCAATGTCGCTGAGGATGCTGACGGTGTTGCCACTCACTTGCACAAACCCGCCGTGCACCGCAACGTCGAGCACCGTGTCGTCGGCGAGCGTGATGCGCGTGTGGCACTCGCTGAGCGCACCAAGGAATGGCGCATGGCCGGGCAGGAACGCGACCTCGCCATCAAGCGTGCGCGTAATCACCTGCTTAGCCTCGCCAGAGAACAGAACCTTCTCCGGCGACACCACCTCGACCTGCATCGTTGCCATCGTCAGTTAGTGCTCCCCTGCCCAGATTCGGCTTGCAGCATCTTCGCCTTGGCGAGCACCTGCTCGACACCGCCGACGTTCAAGAACGCTTGCTCGGGAACATCGTCGAGCTCGCCGTTGACGATCGCCTCGAAGCTCTCGACTGTCTCGGCCACGGGCACGGTCTCGCCCTTGACGCTGGTGAACACTTCGGCCACATAGAACGGCTGGCTGAGGAAGCGCTGCACCTTGCGTGCACGACTCACCGTCAGACGGTCTTCTTCCGATAATTCGTCGAGACCGAGAATGGCGATGATGTCTTGCAGTTCCTTGTAGCGCTGCAAGATTTCCTGCACGCGACGTGCAACTGAGTAGTGACGCTCGCCCACAACTTCGGGCTGCAAGATCGTCGAGGTCGAAGCCAGCGGGTCCACCGCCGGGTAGATACCCAACGATGCGATCTGGCGGCTGAGCTCGGTGGTTGCATCGAGGAAGGTGAACGTCGTGAACGGTGCCGGGTCGGTGTAGTCGTCGGCGGGCACATACACGGCCTGCAACGACGTAATCGAACGGCCACGAGTCGACGTAATGCGCTCCTGCAACTGACCCATCTCGTCGGCAAGCGTCGGCTGATAACCCACGGCCGAAGGCATACGGCCGAGCAGGGTGCTCACTTCCGAACCTGCCTGCACGAAACGGAAGATGTTGTCGACGAACAACAGCACGTCCTGGTTCTGCACGTCGCGGAAATACTCCGCCATCGTCAGCGCCGAGAGGGCAACGCGCAGCCGGACTCCCGGTGGCTCGTCCATCTGGCCGAAGACCAACGCGGCCTTCTCGAACACGCCTGACTCGGTCATTTCAATCATCAAGTCGGTGCCTTCACGCGTGCGCTCACCGACACCGGCGAATACCGACACACCACCGTGGTTCTGCGCCACGCGACGAATCATCTCGGTGATGAGCACCGTCTTGCCGACGCCAGCACCACCGAACAGGCCGATCTTGCCGCCAGCCACGTAAGGCGTGAGCAGGTCGATGACCTTAATGCCGGTCTCGAACAGTCGCTTGCTCGGCTCGAGCGCAGCGAAGTCAGGGGCCGGGCGATGAATCTCCCAGCGTTCGATGTCGTCGAAGTCGGCGTTGTTGCCATCGAGGCATTCGCCCCAAACGTTCCAGACATGGCCAAGCGTGCGGTCACCGACCGGAACGCTGAGCCCGCGACCAGTGTCGCGAACGGCGGTGCCACGCGTCAGTCCGTCGGTCGGCTTCATGCACACGGCGCGCACGCGGCTGTGACCGAGCTGCTGCGCAACTTCGGCCAACACGGTGATCGGCTTGCCCTCGATGTTGACGGTGAACTCGAGCGCGTTGTTCAGCTCGGGCAGTGAGCCGGGTTGGAACTCGACGTCGATCACGGGACCGGCGATACCGACCACGCGACCGTCCTTGCGGTCAGTTGCTGGGCTTGCAGTTTTTGTTGTCATAGATCTGTCCTTGAGAGGAGGAGTCTTAAAACGAGGAGTCTTTAAACGAGGAGTCTTTAAACGAGGAGTCTTTAAACGCTTTGCACGATTGGCTCAAGCTCGACGAGCTGCAAGAGGTGAATCGCCTTGCCGCCCGAGAGTGCCTCGGAACCGCTGACGATTTCCATGATTTCGGTGGTGATGCTGTCCTGACGGGCACGGTTCATTACACGACTGAGGTTCTTGATCAGTTCCTCGGCGTTGTCGGTTGCGCTCTTCATCGCTCGTTGACGGAATGCATGCTCGCTCGCGGCTGCGTTTAAGAGCGCTGCATAAATTCGGGCCTCGACGTACCGCGGCAGCAGCGTGTCGAGGATGGTCGTCGGGTCGGGTTCGAATTCGTAATCGGCGGCGCCAGCATCCGCCGATGGCTTGCCGTCGCCACCGGCAACTGTTTCGCGATCGAGCGGCACCAATGGGCGCAACACGACTTCCTGGGTGCCGGCGCTGACGAAGCGCGTATAGACAAGCTCGACGCGATCGAACTCGCCGTCGAGGAAGCGCTTGACGACCTCTTGGCCGATCTCGCGGGCTTGGGCGTACGACGGGGCACCACTGAAGCCACCGAACGAAGCTGCAATCTTGTAGCCACGAAACTTAAAGTAACCCTCAGCCTTGCGACCGACCGTGACCAGTTGGTAGTCCTTGCCAGCCAGTACATCGGCTTTCACTTCGCCCTCGGCTGCGCGTTGTACGCCAGCGTTGTAACCACCGCACAAGCCGCGATCGGCAGCGATGGTCACATAGGCCGTCGTGCGCACGTCGCCTCGCCCGGTGAGCAGCGGCGACTGCGACGCGCCGCCAGCGGCTGCGAGATCCTTCACCACTTCGGTGATCTGCTCGCTATAGGGAACCGCGGCCGCAACGCGCTGCTGCGCCTTCACGATTCGGGACGCGGCGATCAGTTCCATGGCGCGCGTGATCTTCTTCGTTGCCTGGACGCTACGAATGCGCCCTCGAAGAATTCGCTCTTGCCCGCCAGCCATCTAGATCACCATCTCCATCAAAGTCACTCGGTTGCGAGGGTCTTGTTGCTGCGGGCGACGGCGACTTCCTCGGCGGATGTTGCCGTTGCATCGGCGGCGCGGGCAGCCGCGCTCGCCGCAACGAACTGATCCTTGAAGCCAGCGATGACATCGCCGAGTTCGGCGGGCACGTCGGCCTTTGCGTTGCTGCGCATACCGGCGAGCATGCTGCTGTGCGTGCTGCGCACGTGTGCCAGCAACTCGTTCTCGAAACGACGAACATCGGCAACCGGCAAGCTGTCGAGGTAGCCCTTGGTACCGGCGAACACCGACACAATTTGCTCCTCAACCGGCATCGGGCTGTTCAGCGGTTGCTTCAGCAACTCAACCAGGCGATAGCCGCGTTCGAGCTGCGCCTTCGAAATCGCGTCGAGCTCGGAACCGAACGTCGCAAAAGCTTCCAACTCGCGGAACTGCGCGAGGTCGAGCTTCAGCGTGCCGGACACGTTCTTCATCGCTTTAATCTGCGCCGCGCCACCCACGCGCGACACCGAGATGCCCACGTCGACAGCCGGGCGCACACCCGACTTGAACAGGTTGTCCTGCAGATACACCTGACCGTCGGTGATCGAAATCACGTTGGTCGGAATGTACGCCGACACGTCGCCAGCCTTGGTCTCGATGACGGGCAACGCCGTCAGCGAGCCAGCACCGCGCTCGTCGCTGAGCTTGGCCGCACGCTCGAGCAAACGGCTGTGAAGGTAGAACACGTCGCCGGGGTACGCCTCGCGGCCCGGCGGACGGCGCAGCAGTAGCGACACTTGTCGATACGCCTCGGCCTGCTTGGAAAGGTCGTCGTACACGATGAGAGCGTGCTCGCCGTTTTCCATCCAGTGCTGACCGATCGCGCAGCCACCGTAGGGAGCGAGGTATTTGAATGGCGCCGGGTCGCTCGCCGGAGCGGCCACCACGACGGTGTACTCCATCGCTCCGTACTGGCGCAGCGTCTCGACTGTTTGCGCAATCGTCGAGCCCTTCTGACCAATGGCAACGTAGATGCACTTCACACCAAGACCACGCTGGTTGATAATCGCGTCGATCGCGACCGTGGTTTTGCCCGTCTTGCGGTCGCCGATGATGAGCTGGCGCTGACCGCGACCGATCGGGGTCATCGCGTCGATCGACTTGATGCCCGTCTGTAGCGGCTCGTGCACAGGCTTGCGGCCCATGATGCCCGGCGCCTGAATTTCCACACGGCGCTGAATGCCGCCGACGATGTCGCCCTTGCCGTCGATGGGACGACCGAGTGCGTTGACAACGCGACCGAGCATGGCGTCGCCAACAGGCACGCTGAGGATTCGGCCAGTTGCCTTTACGGTCTGGCCTTCTTCGATCGCGTCGGCGTTGCCGAGGACGACAGCACCGATCGACGATTCGTCGAGGTTCAGCGCGAGGCCGACCGAGCCATCTTCGAATTCGAGGAGTTCGTTCACCGCGCAATCAGGAAGGCCACTGACGCGAGCGATACCGTCGCCGACTTCGGTGACGCGCCCGACCGTGCGAGCCTCCAGCGAGGGTTCGAAACCTTCTAGGTTCTTCTTCAGCGCTGAGGCGATGTCGCCGGCGCTCAGTGTCAGTTCTGCCATTTTGATTCTCCGTTGTCCTTCAGAACTATTAGAGGCGAGACTTGAGTTGATCGATGCGGGTGCGGACGCTGCCGTCGATGACGGTGTCGCCAACGGTGGCGACGATGCCTCCAAGCACCGACGGGTCGACTACGACCTTCAGGTTCACTTGTTTGCCGGTTGCGTTGGTCAGTGCAGCGGCGAGGCGGTGCTGCTGATCAGCGGTGAGCGCTACGGCGGTGCGAACTTCGGCGAGTTCCAGATCCTTCGCCGCACTCGCACGGGCAACCAAGCGGTCGACGATTGCTGGTAGATCGCGTGTGCGCCCCGAGCCAACAACCATTGAGATCAATTGCGTCGTCGTGCTGGTGGCCTTGGAACCGAGCAGATCCTCGATGATCGCTTGGCGCT
>Ga0105048_10003933_pt1 | contig 24316 bp, 10 predicted proteins | sample MAT05_FD_78382 | JGI IMG/M metagenome (GOLD analysis project Ga0105048, IMG submission 78382) | Freshwater microbial communities from Lake Fryxell liftoff mats and glacier meltwater in Antarctica - MAT-05 | ecosystem: Environmental > Aquatic > Freshwater > Ice > Liftoff microbial mat | place... | reverse complement strand
GTGAGAGCAGTCGTCGAGCGAGGGCGTCCATGGCATCGAAGTAGGCGCGCATCGCCGGTTCGAGGGACGCGAGCGCGGATGGCCAGGGCGTGGGTCCGAAGGCCCACGCCGCGATTCGATCGTCGATGCCGTCTGGGCTGGCGATGCCGTCTGGGCTGGTGGTGCCGTTGGGACCGGCCGCGATCACCGGTCCGACGTTGAAGGTCTGCTTCAGGTCGGGGGCGCCTGTTCGGGCGCCGAGCGAACGCTCGAGTGCCTCGAGCTCGACCGGCAGGTACCCGTAGGCATCGTCGGGGTGGCGTCGGGCGGCTGACATCCGCTGCTCGAGCGGGAGATCGAAGAACCGGCGGGCCTCGGTCCACGCCCGCTCGATCACCTCGTGATCGATGCCGTGGCCGACGATCTGGAAGAACCCCACGGTCTCGCACGCGCGGCCGAGCGCGGTGACGGCCGGCGACTCGAGATCGATCGTCGGCACCACCCTGGGGGGTGCGCTCACTGCGCCGGTCCGAAGGGCGGCACGGCGGCGCGGGCTCGGCGCGGTCGCGACCACAGCGTCTTGAGGTAGCCGCCCTCGTTGAAGCCGATCGGGTGGTCGAGCGGATGCTCGGTGCGCTGCTCCTCGTCGAGCTCGTAGCCGGAATGGGCGGCGCCGGCGTGCACGGCGCGGAGGAAGTCGGGCATCAGCACCCGGGCCGAACACGACGCGGACACCAGCAGGCCGCCGATCTCGACGAGTGGGGCCGACAACTCGGCCAGTCGCTCGTAGGCCTGCATCGCCTTGGGGACCGACAGTGCGTTGCGGGCGAACGACGGCGGGTCGATCACGACGATGTCGAAGCGACGACGCTCCTGCACGAGCCGCTCGAGGGTGGCGAATGCCTCGCCGACGACGGTCTCGTGCCGGCATGCCACCACGGCCGGCCGGTCGGCGTTGAGTGCCATGTTGCGCACCGCTGCCTCGATCGCGTGCGGGCTGGAATCGATGCTGAGCACCGATCGGGCGCCGCCAGCTGCGGCGTGCACCGAGAACCCGCCGGTGCAGCAGAACACGTCGAGCACCCGCCCCCCGTTTGCGCGCGAGCCCACCTCGATCCGGTTCTCACGCTGGTCGAGGAAGTGGCCGGTCTTCTGGCCGTGCACCACATCGGCCTCGAAGCGCAGACCGTTCTCGAAGAACGGCACCGGTGAGGTGATCTCGGGCCCGAACAGCGACATCCCTTCCGTCAGGCCGTGCAGGTCCTGTTCGTGGAGGGTGCGGGCGAGGCGGAGCACGAGTGAGCTCGACGGCACGAGCTCGCGGATGATCGGCACCACCACATGCAGGTGGGGGATCCACGCCGTGCTGTAGAGCTTGAGGACGGCCACGTGGCCATAGCGGTCGAGGACGAGGCCGGGCAGGCCGTCGTTCTCGCCGTGCAGCACCCGATAGGCGGTGGTCGCCGGTGCGGGCGGGTCGGTGACGGGCGGTGCCACGAGGCGGCTGCGCCGTGCGAGGGCGCCGGCGATGCGGCTGCGGAAGAACTCGGCGTCGACGGCGATCGGGCGGCCGTGGTGCAGGATCTTGACCCGGATCGGCGATGCCGGATCCCACAGACCGATCGCGGCGAACCGGCGGTCGTCGTCGAACACGACCGCCAGATCGCCTGGAGCGCCCTCGTGGTTCACCGATCGGATCGAGCCCTCGAAGAGCCACGGGTGTCCGGCGCGCAGGTTGCGGAGTGCGTCGGGAGTGGTGCGCACCGCGAGCCGGCGGTCGCTCGGATGGGGGAGTGAGGCGAGCAGAGGAGCAGGAGGAGCCACTCCACCATCGTGCCGCACCGATCGACCGACACGGCGCACTCTGCGGCAATCGCGCGGAGAGCATTCGGGGCAACGCGATCGGTGGTATACCGCAGCGCCATCGGCCGCTGGAACGGAATGCAACACAGAGTGTCACCCGGTGTGCGCGAGAGGGTCAAGAACAGCACGAAGAGTGCCGATACCCCCTGTCGACGGGCATTTCAGGAGTCCGTAGGATGAATGACCATCGGGGCTCCCCCAGGCCCCCGAACAGAGCGGACGAGATGACCATGACCTCTGCTGTGGATGCTGCCACCTCGATGCGGTGTGCCCTGATCGGAGCCGACAGCCTGCTGATCGAGTGCGGTGAGCTCCTGCGGTCGCGGGGCCACGAGATCGTGGCCGTCGTGTCCGGTGGACCGAAGGTGTCGGAGTGGGGACGCCGGATCGGTGTCGCCGTCCACGACGCAGCGACGACGGATTGGGTCGAGGCGCTGCGTGGCAACCCGATCGACCATCTGTTCGCGATCACCCATCTCGCGATCCTCCCCGACACCGCGCTGAGCCTGCCCGCCAAGGGCGCGATCAACTTCCATGATGGGCCGCTGCCTGCATACGCAGGTCTGAACGCGCCGGCCTGGGCGCTGATGAACGGCGAGAGCACCTACGGCATCTCGTGGCACGAGATCACCAGCGGCATCGACGAGGGCGACCTGTTCAAACAGCAGCTGTTCGAGGTGGCCACCGCCGAGACCTCGTTGTCGATCAACACCCGCAACTTCGAGGCCGCGATCGACACCTTTGCCGAGCTCGTCGACGAGCTGTCGGGCGGCACGATACGGCGCACCCGACAGGACCTGTCGGCGTCGCGCACCACCTACAAGCGCAACGATCGTCCACCGGTGCTGTGCACGCTCGACTGGCAGCGTCCTGCACTCGAACTCGAGCGACTCGTGCGGGCCCTCGACTTCGGTCGGTACGCGAATCCGCTCGGGTCGCCCATCATCGCCACCGCCACGGATGCGTTCACGGTCAAGCGCGCCGAGCTGCGCGACGAAATCGGTGAGGCCGGCGAGGTGATCGATGTCGACGGTGAGGTGCTCATCGCGACCACCGAGGGATCACTTGCGCTCTTGGCGTTCGAGACCCTGTCGGGTGACGAGGTCTCCGTCGACGAGGTGATCTCACGCTTGGGTCTCACCCGGGGTGCGCACCTGCCGCTGCTCGACGCCGACCGCGCCGTGGCCCTCACGCAGCTCGGTGTCCGTCTCGCCCGCAGCGAGCCGTTCTTCACGGGCCGCCTCTCGACGCTCGAGCCCGTCGAACTGCCCTGGGCCACCACGGCGGCCGGCGGCCACGTGGCCCAGCACACCGAGCTCGCCGTGTCGATCCCCGCAGGTCTCGCCGACCGCTTGGCGCACGATCTGGAAACGACCGTGGTCACTGCGTTCGCCACCGTGCTGGCTCGTCTCTCGGGCAAGCGTCGGTTCACGCTCGCCCTCACCACCGCGGCCACGGCGGCAGCTGCGGCCACCGGCACGCCGCTGGTCTCGTCACAGGTGCCGATGTCGATCGACCTGCCCACCGACCAGCCGGCCGCCCCGGCAGTCGATGCCATCGCCGCCGAGCTGGCGTGCATCGCCGAGCGGGGCACCTTCCTGCTCGGCCTCGTCGGACGGGACCCCGAACTGCGCAAGCATCGCGAGCTCGCCGCAGGCACGATCGCCCCCATCGCCGTGCGCCTCGGTGGCTCCGACACGCCGGTTGCCCCGGGCACCGTGGTCGAACTCGTCGTCGACGGCCAGCAGGCGACGGTCCGCGTCGACGAGGGCCTCGTGGCGCGGGCCGACGCCGAACTCTTCGTGTCATGCCTCCACGCGGTGCTCGAGTCGATCGCTTCGCAGCCCGACACCCCGCTGTCGCACGTCGATCTGCTGGGTGCAACGCTGCGCGATCGCGTGCTCGAGTCGTGGAACGACACCGTCGTGGCGTTCCCGGCCGAGTCGTGCATCCACGACCTCTTCGAGCAGCAGGTCGACCGCTCGCCCGCGACGACCGCGCTGGTGTTCGAGGACAGGAGCATCAGCTATCGCGACCTCGACGCCCGCTCGAACCAGGTGGCTGCGTACCTGCGCGAGCTCGGGATCGGCCCCGACTCGCTGGTGGGCGTGCACGTCGAGCGCAGCATCGAACTGATGGTCGCCGTGCTGGGTGTGCACAAGGCCGGGGGCGCCTACGTACCGCTCGACCCCACCTATCCGCCCGACCGCCTCGAGCACATGATCCGCGACAGCGGGTGCGGGGTGATCATCACCCTCGGTCGCCTCGAGCGCTCGCTGCCGCTGCCCGCCGGCAGCACGGCCGACGTGTTGCGACTCGACACCGATGCAACCGTGATCGACCGCCAGAGCACCGAACGGGTGCCTGCGGGCGCCGGTCCGTCGAACCTGGCCTACTGCATCTACACCTCGGGCAGCACGGGCTTGCCGAAGGGCGTGCTGATCGAGCACCACAATGCAACGAACTTCTTCACGGGTATGGACGCCGTGGTCGCCCACGACCTGCCCGCCACCTGGTGTGCGGTGACCAGCCTGTCGTTCGACATCTCGGTACTCGAGCTGCTCTACACGCTCACCCGCGGCTTCAGTGTGGTGGTGTACCTCGACCACGACAAGATCGGTGACGACCACACGACGGACGTTCACGACGCGTTCGTGCCGGAGCACGGCGGCGCGCCGATGGACTTCTCGCTGTTCTACTTCTCCGGCGATGCGGCTGAGGGCCATGGCGTGGGCAAGTACCGCCTGATGCTCGAAGGCTCGAAGTTCGCCGACACCCACGGATTCAAGGCGGTGTGGACGCCCGAACGACACTTCCACGCCTTCGGCGGTCTCTACCCCCACCCGGCGGTGACGGGCGCCGCGCTCGCGGCGATCACCGAGAACGTGCAGATCCGGTCGGGGTCGATCGTGCTTCCCCTGCACCATCCGATCCGTGTGGCCGAGGCGTGGAGCATGGTCGACAACCTGTCCAACGGACGCGTGGGCCTGTCGATCGCGTCGGGCTGGTTCCCCCGCGATTTCGTGATCATGCCGGAGAACTACGCCGATGCGAAGCGGAACATGTTCCGCGACATCGAGAAGGTGAAGGCGCTCTGGCGCGGCGAGGCCGTCACCTTCACGGGTGTGAACGGCGCCGAGGAGCAGATCACCACGCTGCCCCGACCCGTGCAGCCCGAGCTGCCGGTGTGGGTCACCACGGCAGGCAACCCCGACACGTTCATCGAGGCGGGCCGGATCGGCGCCAACGTGCTCACCCACCTGCTCGGCCAGTCGGTCGAGCAGCTCGCCCCCAAGCTCGAGGCCTATCGTCAGGCGCGCGCCGATGCCGGGTTCGATCCCGACACCGGCATCGTGTCGCTGATGCTGCACACCTTCGTCGGCGCAGACGACGACGAGGTCCGCGAGCTGGTTCGTCAGCCGATGAAGGATTACCTCGGCACCTCGGTGCAGCTGGTGAAGGAGTACGCCTGGGCGTTCCCCACGTTCCAGCGGCCGCAGGGCTACGACATCTCCAATGACGACGATCTCATCACCAGCCTCAGCCCCGAAGACACCGACGCTGTGCTCGAGTTCGCGTTCCTGCGCTACTACGAGACGAGCGGTCTGTTCGGCACGCCCGAGAGCGTGCAGCCGATGATCGACCGGCTGAAGGGGTTGGGCGTCGACGAGATCGGTTGTCTCATCGACTTCGGTGTCTCCACCGACACGGTGCTCGAGAACCTGCCCCACCTCGAGCGTGCGAAGGACCTCGCGAACGCACCCGCACCTCCGCTGTCGGGATTCGGGGCCACCATCGCCCACCCGAGCGCACGGCTCGACCTGTCGCCTGCTGCGCAGCTGCGCCGTCACCAGGTGACACACCTGCAGTGCACGCCATCGATGGCGCGCATGTTCACGCTCGAAGACGACACCCGTGCGGCACTCGCCGACGTGGCCCACCTCTATGTCGGTGGCGAGGCGTTTCCGGTACAGCTCGCCAAGGACCTCGTGGCCAACTCGCTCACGGGCAACGTCACCAACATGTACGGCCCCACCGAGACCACCATCTGGTCGACGACGTGGAAGCTCGAGGGCTCGCTCGACACGATCCCGATCGGAACGCCGATCGCGAACACCCGCATCTACATCCTCGACGCCAACCTGCAGCTGCTGCCGCCGGGGGTGCCGGGCAACCTGTGGATCGGCGGCGAGGGCGTGGTGCGCGGCTACCACGCACGCCCCGAGCTGACGGCCGAGCGCTTCGTCGCCGACCCCTTCGTGGCCGGAGCGCGCATGTACACGACCGGCGACCTCGCCAAGTGGCGCACCGATGGCTCTGGCATCATCGACTTCCTGGGTCGCATCGACCACCAGGTGAAGATCCGTGGCTATCGCATCGAGCTCGGCGAGATCGAGGCCCGCCTCGGTCAGCACCCCGATGTCCGCGAATGCGTGGTGGTGGTGCGCGAAGAGACGCCCGGCGATCAACAGCTGGTGGCCTTCGTCTCACCGAAGGACGATGCGAACCTGCAGCCGTCCGAGCTGAAGGATCACCTGCGCGTCAACCTGCCGGATCCGATGATCCCCGGGCACGTGATCGTCCTCGTCGACCTGCCGCACACGCCCAACGGCAAGATCGACCGGAACGGCCTCCCGTCGCTCGCATCGGTGCTGGGTGAGCGTGATGCCGGCGCCGTCGTGGCCGATGCCGAGAACGACCTCGAGCGCACCGTGCTCGAGGTGTGGCGGGAGACCCTCGGCATGCAGGCCATCGGTGTCGACGACAACTTCTTCGACATCGGCGGTCACTCGCTGCTCGTGGTGCGGATGCACCGTCGCCTCAAGGAAGTGCTCGAGCGCCAGATCGCGCTCACCGAGCTCTACCGGTTCCCCACGATCCGGAGCTTCGCCAACTCACTCACCTCCGACTCGTCGTCGGTGACCATGCAGAAGAGCGTCGATCGTGCCTCTCGTCGTCGCGAAAGCCTCGACCGACGTCGCGCCCGCATCAACTGACAACCGTTCTGGATCATCGAGAGGGAGAGATCATGGCCAGTGACAACGACATCGCCATCGTCGGCATCGGTGTTCGTCTTCCCGGCGCGCTCACGCACGAGCAGTACTGGGACAACCTGCGCAACGGCGTCGGGAGCATCAAGCAGTACACCGAGGAGGAGTTGCTCGCCGCAGGAGTCAAGCGCGAGGTGCTGCTGCGCCCGAACTACGTGCGCGCCGGCGGGCCCCTCGAACGCGTCGACTACTTCGACCCGGAGTTCTTCGGCTTCTCGCAGAAGGAAGCCGCGATCATGGACCCGCAACAGCGGCAGTTCATCGAAGCGGCATGGGAGGCGCTCGAGGACGCCGGCCACGTGCCCGAAAGCTTCGACGGAGCGATCGGCGTCTTCGCCGGTTCCGGCCACGCTGCCTACTTCGCCCAGAATCTGATCACGAACCCCGACCTGATGCGCAACGTCGGGCACTTCCTCCTGCGCCACACCGGCAACGACAAGGACTTCCTCAGCACGAGGGTGAGTTACCTGTTCGACCTGCGCGGCCCGTCGGTGAACGTGCAGACCGCATGCTCCACCTCGCTCGTGGCCGTTCACCTCGCTGTGAACCACCTGCTGTCCGGTGAGTGCGACATGGTGCTCGCCGGTGGCGCGACGATCGAGATCCCGCACCGCCGTGGCTACCACTACGAAGAGGGCGAGGTGCTCTCGCCCGACGGTCACTGTCGTGCGTTCGACCATCGCGCTGCGGGCACCGTGTTCGGTAGCGGCGCCGGTGTCGTCGTGCTGCGCCGCCTGCAGGACGCGCTGGACGATGGCGACCACATCTACTCCGTCATCAAGGGCTCGGCCGTGAACAACGACGGCTCGCAGAAGGTCGGCTATCTCGCCCCGTCCGTCGACGGCCAGGCGGCCTGCATCGCCGAAGCGCTCGCCGTCGCTGACGTCGATCCGGATACCGTCACCTACATCGAGTGCCACGGTACGGGTACGGCGATGGGCGACCCGATCGAGGTTGCAGCGCTCACCCAGGCGTTCCGGGAGGGCACCGACAAGGTCGGCTTCTGTGGACTCGGCAGCGTCAAGACCAACATCGGTCACCTCGACACGGCAGCGGGCGTGGCCAGCATCGTGAAGGCTTCACTGGCGCTGAAGCACGGTGAGATTCCGCCGACGCTCAACTACGAGGCGCCGAACCCGCGCATCGAGTTCGAGGACGGGCCGTTCTACGTGAACGACAAGCTGCAGAAGTGGACGCCCGAGGTCGGCATCCGCCGCGCCGGGGTCAACTCGCTCGGCGTGGGCGGCACGAACGCGTTCGTGATCCTCGAGGAGCCTCCGTCGGTGGCCAGCGAGCCGAGCACCCGTCCATGGCAGTTGCTCGTGCTGTCGGGTCGCAATCGCCATGCGCTCGACGACAACGGTCGAAAGCTGGCGGCGCATCTGCGCGCCCACCCCGAGCTCGACCTCGGCGACGTCGCGTTCACGCTGCAGCGGGGCCGTCGTCACTTCGCCGAACGACGAGTGCTGGCTGCAGCCGATCGCGACGAGGCGATTGCACTGCTGGAGGGGGCCGATCCTCGTCGCGTGTACACGCACACGGCGAGCACCGATTCGCCCAAGGTGGCCTTCCTGTTCCCAGGTGGCGGCACGCAGTACCCCCGCATGGCAGCGGACCTCCATGCCACCGAGCCCGAGTTCCGCCGACACCTCGACCACGGCCTGCAACTGCTGCTCGACAGGCACGGCATCGACATGCGGTCGACCCTGTTCTGTGAGCCGGAGCAGATCCCTGCGTCCCTCGCAGCGTTCGAGCGCACCTCGATGCAGCTGCCGGCGATCTTCTTGGTCGAGTACGCACTCGCGCAGTTGCTGCTGTCGAAGGGGATTCAGCCGACTGCACTCGCAGGTCACAGCGTCGGCGAGAACACCGCCGCCTGCATCAGCGGCACCATTTCGTTCGAGGACTGCCTCGGCCTGGTGGTGCTTCGCGGTCGGCTCGCCGAGCAGACGACTGGCGGCATGGTGGTGGTGCCCCTGACCGTCGAGGAGGTGCAGCCGCTGATCGACGAACTGGGCCTCGACCTGGCTGCCGTGAACGCTCCCGATCTGTGCGTCGTCTCGGGCGACGTCGAGACGTTGGCGACGCTCGAGGAACGCCTCGAGGCGATCGGGGTCGAGGGCCAGCGGGTGAAGATCAACTCGGCCGGTCACAGCAGATTGCTCGAACCGGTGCTCGGCGAGTTCGGCGACTACCTCCGTTCGATCCGGCTCTCGAAGCCGAGGATCCCATGGGTGTCGAACCGTACGGGTACCTGGATCACCGACGCGCAGGCCACCGATCCCGCCTACTGGGTCGAGCACCTGCGCCGCACCGTGTTCTTCGCCGACTGCGTGGGCACGCTGGCGCACGAGCCCGGTCGGGTGTTCCTCGAGGTGGGTCCGGGCAAGGTGCTGTCGACGCTGGCCAAGATGCACTCGTCGGTGCGGCCATCTCAGGCGTCGATCCCCACGTTGCGTCATGCCGAGGAGGTCGTGCCCGACGATGCGTTCCTCATGGGCGTGTACGGCCGTCTCTGGGCGGCCGGCGGCATGCTCGATGCCCACCTGCTGTTCGGTGACGAACGCCGGCGGCGTGTGTCGCTGCCCACCTATGCGTTCCAGGGCCAGCGGTACTACATCGAGCCGCCCACCAAGGCACAGCACGATGGGGGCGGTGACGGCGGTGCCGAACTGGTCGACAAGGAACCCGATCTCGACCGGTGGTTCTACGAGCCCGTGTGGCGTCGCCGCGATGTGGAGGATCCCACCGACGAGCAGTTCACCTACCTCGTGTTCGCCGACCAGGTGGGCGTGGCCGAGCACATCGTGCCCAGGCTCCGTGCCGAGGGCAATTCGGTCGTGGTCGTCCGCAGTGGTGACAGCTTCGGGTGCATCTCGCCCGACGAGTACCGCATCGCCCCCGAGCAGGGCCGCGACGGCTACGAGCAGCTGTTGCGCGAGCTGTCCCAAGCGGGTCGCATGCCGCAGCGTGTGCTGCACCTCGCACTGCTCACCGACGTCGAGCAGTTCCGCGGGGGCTCGAGCTTCTTCCACCGCAACCAGGAACTCGGCTTCTACAGTCTCCTCTTCCTCGCCCAGGCATGGACGGCTGATGGAGCGAAGTATCCACTGCACATCCTCGTGGGCACGGCCGGCATGCAGCGGGTCGGTACCGATGACACCGCTCGCTGGCCCGACCAAGCGACCGTGCTCGGCCCAGTTGCCATCATCCCGCAGGAGATGGCCGATGTGACCGTGTCGTGCATCGACGTCGACCCCGATGAGGTCGGGGCCGTTCGTGACCTGTCGCGCCGCACTCGGAACTTGCGCCGCCTCGGTGGTGGGGGCGTCGCACGTCGTCTCCTCGACGCACTCGAGGTCGAGGCCCACGCACGGGCATCGTGCGACATCGTTGCCGTCCGCAAGGGCGAGCGCTACCTCCACGACGTCCGCCGTGCCAAGGTGCCCGCAGCCGGCACCGGCTCGATCCCGCTGCGCCAGGGTGGAGTCGTGGTCGTGACCGGCGGTCTCGGCGGCATCGCGTTGTCGGTGGCCGAGCAACTCGCCACCACCCGTGCGGCCAAGCTCGTCCTGCTCTCGCGGACGGGTCTGCCCGAACGTGACCAGTGGGAGCAGGTGATCCGAAAGATCGGTGATGATCATCCGATCGCACAGCGTGTTCGTGCTGTCCAACGCCTCGAGGCCGCTGGCAGCGAGGTGATGGTGCTGAGCGGTGACGTCGCCGATGTGTCGCGCATGCGCGTTGCGCTCGACGAAGTGCGTCGCCGGTTCGGCGCGATCAACGGCATCGTCCACGCCGCGGGCGTGGTCAAAGACGACCTCCTGGTCGCCAAGAAGCAGGCGGAGATCGAGGACGTGCTGTCGCCGAAGGTGGCAGGCACGCTCGTGCTCGAGGAACTCACCAAGGATGACGAACTCGACATGTTCGTGGTGTTCTCGTCCACCAGCACGATCACCGCGCCCGTCGGTCAGATCGACTACGTGGCCGCGAATGCGTTCTTGGCCAAGTGGGCGCAGGCCCGTCATGGCCGGAACCGGACCCGGTACCTCGCGATCGACTGGGGTGTGTGGAACGAGGTCGGTATGGCCGCCGAGTTCGCGGCGTCGATGACGTCGTCGGTCACCACCACCGTGCCATGCGGACACCCGTGGTTCGATCACCGAGGTACCAGCGATCGAGGCGTCCACGACCTCATCTCGCGGTGGAGCCCCGATACCGACTGGATGCTCGACGATCACCGGATCGGCTCCGGGGACGCGCTCGTCCCCGGTGCCGGCTACTTCGAGATCGCTCGTGGAGCGCTGCTCGAGATCGGCATCGATCGGCCGTTCGAGCTGCGCGACCTGATGTTCTTCCGTCCGCTCGCCGTCGCTGACGGCGAGGTGCGCGAGGTGCGCACGCGCCTGGCTCCGATCGAGAACGGCTACTCGTTCGAGGTTGCCGAACGGGTGACGTTCTCTCGTCCCGCACGCGAAGGTGGCTCTGGTTCCGATCGCACCGGTTGGCGACGCAACGGGCAGGCCACCGTGGTGCTGCTGGGTCAGCCACCGGCGCAGCACGTCGACGTGGCTGCCGTCGAGGCGCGTTGCCCGAAGCGGGGGCCGCGCCACACCTTGCAGGAGGACCACCTCCGGTTCGGGCCGCGCTGGCAGGTCGTCGATCAGGTGTACCTGGGTGACGGCGAAGCGGTGGCGCGGATCTCGTTGCCCGATGACTTCGTCACCGACCTCGCTGACATCGCACTGCATCCTGCTCTGTTCGACCTGGGGACGGGCTTCGCGATGGATCTCATCGACGGATACACCGGTGAGCAGCTCTGGGTGCCGATCAGTTACGAACGGGTGACGGTGCACGGCCCGCTGCCGCAGCACATCGTGTCGGTCGTGCGCATCCGACCGGGTGCCACAGAGGCATCGGGCTTCGCTCGTTTCGACGTCACCTTCACCGACACCGAAGGTCGGGTCCTGGTCGAGGTCGAGGAGTTCTCCATCAAGCGTCTGGACGGCGAGCTCGACATCAATCCGGATGCGATCGACTCCACCACCGACGTCGAGTTCGACGCGACAGCATCAGGCGAGCGACATCTGTCGAGGAGCGAGCTGGTGTTCCAGCACACGCTCCGTCAGGGCATTCTGCCGGCTGAGGGCGCGGTGACCTTCGAGCGGGTCCTGTCCGGCTTCCGCGGTCCCGAGGTCGTCATCAGCTCCCTCGATCTGCCCGCACTCAAGGCGCAGACGCACGCCGCGGCTGCAGCACAGACGGCACCCGCTTCCGGGGAGGACGGCGCGTCGTTCGCCCGCCCCGAACTCGACTCCGAGTACCTGGCACCTCGCGACGCCGTGGAGGAGGCGCTCGTCGAGATGTGGCAGGAGCTGCTCGGGGTCAACCAGGTCGGCGTGCTCGACAGCTTCTTCGATCTCGGTGGGCACAGCCTCATTGCGGTGCGCCTCTTCGCCAAGGTCCGCAAGCAGTTCTCGGTCGACTTTCCGATCTCGGTGCTGTTCGAGGCGCCCACTGTCGAAGCATGCGCCAAGCTCATCCGCGCCGCCGTCGGCACCACCGCAGATGGTGACGGTGACCCAGTTGGCGACACGGCCGAGATGGTCACGAGGCCCCGGTTCACCTACCTCGTGCCGATGCACCAGGGCGGCGGTGGGGCAAACCTGCCGTTCTTCCTCGTCGCGGGCATGTTCGGCAATGTGCTCAACCTGCGCCACCTCGCCAACCAGATCGGGACCGATCGCCCGTTCTTCGGCATCCAGGCCCAAGGTCTGTACGGCGGTGACGTGCCCCACGAGACCTTCGTCGACATGGCCAGCGACTACCTGGTCGAGGTGAGGTCTGTGCAGCCACACGGTCCATACCTGCTGGGCGGCTTCTCCGGCGGCGGCATCGCGGCACTCGAGATGGCGCGGCAGCTGCACGAAGCCGGTGAGGAGACGATCCTGCTCGTCATGCTCGATTCGGCGACCCCGGAAGCACCGTCGATGACCAGGCGCGACAAGGTGCAGTTCCATCTCCAGAACTTCAAGAACCAGGGGGTCCGATACCCGTACGACTGGGTGAAGGGCCGGTTCGCGTGGGCGGAGACCTCACGGCGTCGCCGACTCGGCATCGTCGAGCACTCGGCCGAGGGCGCGTTGCACTCCACCGAGATCGAAGCCGCGTTCTACCGGGCGCTCGGTCGTTACGAGACGCCTCGTCACCACGGGGTGATCAGCCTGTTCCGCCCGAAGCTGCAACCGACCCATGAGTTCGGTCCCGGCCGGATGATCAACGTCGACAAGCGGTTCGTGTACCACGACAACGGGTGGTCGGGGTACTGCGACCGGGTTGACGTGTTCGAGGTGCCCGGCAACCACGACAGCATGGTGCTCGAGCCCAACGTGCGTGTGCTCGCAGCGAGGATGCGCGAACAGATCCTCACCGCCGAGCGCACCGCGATGTCGCTGTCGGGCCGCTCGACATCACGGTGACCGTCACTGCTGCGGTGATCGACGAGACCATCGCAGCGCTCCGCGCGCTCGCGTCGTCATCGGTGACCGTGGGTGCTCGGGCGATCAGGGCCGACGACGAGGCCACGCTCCATCCCGTGGAGGCGGCGATCGTCGCCTCGGCGGCGGCCAAGCGACGGCGCGAGTTCGCGTCGGGTCGCACGCTGTTGCGGTTGCTGTTGGGCACGAACGAGCCGGTGACGGCGCTCACCTCGCGCGCGCCGTCGTTGCCGGCGGGCGTCGTGGCGAGCCTGGCGCACGACGACGAGGTGGTGATCGCCGCGGTGAGTCGTGATCCGTCGGTCAGGGCGATCGGCATCGATCTCGAACCGATCGGCGCGGTGGGAGCCGACGTGGCCGACACCGTGCGGCGACCCGAAGAACGACACCTCGACCCCACCTGGGTGTTCGTGGTGAAGGAGGCGACCTACAAGGCCTGGAGCACCGGGGGCGGACGGTTCCTGAGCCACGCCGACGTCACCGTGCGCTGCACCGGCAGCGATCCGGCCGATCCGGCCGATGCGTCGGCCGGATCGTTCGTGGCGGAGGTGATCGGCGAACACCGATCGTTCATCGGCGGTTCAGCTCGCGTTGGTGGTCGGATCGTGGCCATCGTCGTCGACACGGGGCAAGATGGACCTCGATGAGGATCCTGCTGACCAACGACGACGGCATCGACTCGACCGGACTGCACGTCCTGGCCCGGGCGATGCGCGAGCACGGCGACGTGGTGATCATCGCCCCCGACCGTGAGTTCTCCGGAGCCGGTGCCGCTCTGGGCGCTCTGCACCTGATCGTGCCCGAGGTGTGCAAGCGCCACGTCGATGGCATCGACGAGGCGTGGGCGGTGTCGGGCCCGCCGGCGCTGTGCGTGATGTTCGCCCGACTGGGCGCCTTCGGTGAGCCGTTCGACCTGATCGTGTCTGGTATCAACCCGGGTGCGAACGTGGGTCGTTCCGTGTACCACTCGGGAACGGTGGGTGCTTGCCTCAGCGGTCGCAACGGCGCGATTCCCGGGGTGGCCGTCAGTCAGGCGGTCACCGGGTTCGGCATCGAGGGTCAGGGCTGGGACGAGATGCTGATCGGCCAGAAATGGGAGACGGCGGCCACGGTGGCGAGCGCCTTCGTCGGCGGCATGGCCGAAGCCGTGCGCGCCGGCACGCTGCACGACGCAGCCGTGGTGAACATCAACGTGCCCAACTGCGACCTCGACGAGGTGAAGGGGTGGTCGCACGCCCGGGTGGGTGTCGAGCCGCCGCGGCGGATGTCGAGCGCCGACCTCGTGCCCAAGGAAGGTCACGAGGATGCGTTCATGGTCAAGATGGAGTGGGGCGACGCCGAGATGCTGCCCGCCGACACCGACGGTGGGATGGTCGAAGCGGGCACGGTGGCCGTCAGCTACCTGACGCGCCTCGAAGAGCACACCCGTACCGACCTCGGCGCCGCCGAGGCCGGCCTCACGTCGCTGCTCGGCCTCGACGCGCTGCTCGGCTGACGCCCGACTCGGCGCCACCGGGGTCGAGGCCCCCTGGCCGACGACGCCCGCCCCGAGGTCGTGCCGTTGGGGCCCGGCGCGACATGACCATCGGCCCTGTCTCGGCGGGAGCGCACGGCACATCCTGGGCACATGCCCATCGTCGAACTGGTCATCCACACCGTCGCCCACGAGGGGGAGCCACCTGCCGTTGACGGCGCCGAGCTCCCACCGCGTCGGTTCGAGAGCGTCGCGGCAGCCAAGGCCGCCGCCGACGAGTTCCCCGTGCCGGACGGCTGGCAGCAGAAGGAGACCATCCGCGACGTCGACACCGGTGCCGACCTGTTCTGGCGGACCGACCGCGTGCCCGGTTGGCAGCGCGCGTGACCGAGCACCACATCGTCGACGGCAACGAAGCCGCAGCCCGCATCGCCCACCTGATGAGCGAGGTGATCGCGATCTACCCGATCACGCCGGCCTCGCCGATGGGTGAGTTCGCCGACGACTGGAGCGCGCGCGGGCGCCCGAACCTGTGGGGCGTGGTACCCGAGGTGATCGAGATGCAGAGCGAGGCCGGTGCTGCCGGCACCTTGCACGGTGCGATCACCCGCGGCGCACTCGCCACCACCTTCACCGCCAGCCAGGGCCTGCTGCTGATGCTGCCGAACATGTTCAAGATCGCCGGCGAGCTCACGCCAGCGGTCATCCACGTGGCCGCCCGCACGGTAGCCACGCACGCGTTGAGCATCTTCGGTGACCACAGCGACGTCATGGCCGCACGGACCACGGGCTTCGCCATGCTGTGCGCCAGCAGCGTGCAGGAGACCGGCGACTTCGCGGCTGTCGCCCATGCCGCAACGCTCGCCAGCCGGGTGCCGTACCTGCACTTCTTCGATGGCTTCCGCACCAGCCACGAGCTCAACACCGTCGAACTCGTGAGCGCCGAGCAGCTGCGAGAGATGGTCGACGAGCGGTTCGTCAGCGAGTTCCGCGAACGCGGCCTCGACAGCGACCACCCGGTCATCCGCGGCACCGCCCAGAACCCCGACGTGTTCTTCCAGGCACGCGAGGCATGCAACCCGTTCCACGACGCAGTACCTGCAACCACCCAGGCGGCCTTCGATCAGCTCGCCGCGCTCACCGGCCGGCAGTACCACCTGGTCGACTACCACGGCGCGCCCGATGCCGACCGCGTGATCGTGCTGATGGGCAGTGGCGCCGGAGCGGTGTGCGAGGCGGTCGACGCAATGAACGCCGCGGGTGAGCGCGTCGGCGTTGCCGTCGTTCGCCTGTACCGCCCGTTCCCCACCGCACAGCTGTTGGCGGCACTGCCGCCGAGCGTGCGCACCCTCGCCGTGGCCGACCGCACGAAGGAGCCAGGCGCCCCGTTCGAGCCGCTCCACCTCGACGTGCTGTCGGCGATGTGGCACTCCGGCGACGATCACTGGGCCGGCGACACCAAGCCCAGGGTGATCGGCGGCCGCTACGGGTTGAGCTCGAAGGAGTTCACACCGGCGATGGCCAAGGCCGTGTTCGACGAGGCCGCGAAGGCCGAGCCACGCAACGGCTTCACTGTGGGCATCATCGATGACGTCACCCGCACCAGCCTCGCGGTCGACCCGACCTTCAGCACCGACCACGCCAAGGTGCGCGCCGTCTTCTACGGTCTCGGCAGCGACGGCACCGTGGGCGCCAACAAGAACACCGCCAAGATCGTGGGTAGCCGCACCGACCTGAACGTGCAGGGCTACTTCGTCTACGACTCGAAGAAATCGGGCTCGACCACGGTGAGTCACCTGCGCTTCGACCCGTCGCCGATCGCCAGCACATACCTGATCGACCAGGCGACCTTCGTGGGCGTCCACCAATGGAGCTTCCTCCAGCGCCTCGCCGTGCTCGACGTCGCCGCACCCGGCGCCGTGGTGCTGATCAACAGCCCACACCGACCCGACGACGTGTGGGACGCGCTGCCCGAGAGCGCCCAGCAGATCGTCCTCGATCGCGGCCTCCAGCTGTACACGATCGATGCGGCCGCGGTCGCCAAGGCCGCCGGCCTCGCCGGTCGGGTGAACACCGTGATGCAGACCTGCTTCTTCGCCCTGTCGGGGGTGCTGCCCACCGAGCAGGCGATCGTCGCGCTGAAGGAGGCCATCGCACACAGCTACGGCAAGCGCGGCATGGTGATCGTCGAACGCAACGTCGCGGCAGTCGACACCACGCTCGCCCATCTGCACACGGTGCCGATCGGAGGTGTCGCCGACAGCGGCGTGCACCTGCGGGAAACCGTGCCGCCGGGCAGCAGCGACTTCGTGCAGCGGGTGACGGCCCGCATGCTGGCGGGGGAGGGCGACCTGCTGCCGGTGAGCGCGCTGCCGCCCGATGGCACGTTCCCCACCGGCACCGCCAAAGTGGAGCGGCGCACCATCGCCGCCGAGATCCCGATCTGGGAACCCGACCTGTGCATCGACTGCGGCAAGTGCGCCATCGTGTGCCCGCACGCGGCCATCCGGTTGAAGGTGTACGAGCCGTCCGCACTCGCCGACGACAGCGTGTTGAAGACCAAGGGATTCCGCAGCCGCGAGGTGCCGGGCCTCTCCCTCACCGTGCAGGTGGCCCCCGACGACTGCACCGGCTGCGGCCTGTGCGTCACCGCCTGCCCCGCGCACGACAAGAGCGAGGTGAAGCGCAAGAGCATCAACCTGCGTCCGATCGACGACCACCTCGACACCGAGCGGATCGCGTGGGACGAGTTCCTCGCCACCGCCAGTGCCGACACGGCGTTGTTCGACCCGGCGTCGGTGAAGACCAGCCAGCTGCGTCAGCCGCTGTTCGAGTTCAGCGGCGCCTGCTCTGGCTGTGGCGAGACGCCGTACCTGAAGCTGCTCACCCAGCTGTTCGGCGACCGGTTGCTGATCGCCAACGCCACCGGTTGCTCCAGCATCTACGGCGGCAACCTGCCCACCACGCCCTACACCGTGGATGCCGACGGGCGGGGCCCGGCGTGGAGCAACAGCCTGTTCGAGGACAACGCCGAGTTCGGTCTCGGCATCCGCCTCGGCTACGAAGCGCAACGACGCGCCGCGGTCGAGATGTTGGTCTGCCTCGACGAGCGCCTCCCAGCCGACCTCGTGACGGGGATCCTCGACCACGTCGACGACGTCAGCGACATCGGCGTGCGCGAACAGCGCGACCGTGTGGCGCAGCTGCAGGCAGCCATCGCCGGCTTCGACGATGCCGAGGCGGTTCGGCTGCACGACCTGGCCGGTGCGCTCGTCGGGCGGGCGGTGTGGATCGTCGGTGGCGACGGCTGGGCCTACGACATCGGTTCCGGCGGTCTCGACCACGTGCTCGGCAGCGGCCGCAACGTGAACATCCTGGTGTTGGACACCGAGGTGTACTCCAACACCGGTGGTCAGGCCTCCAAGGCGACGCCGCGCGGCGCCGTGGCGAAGTTCGCGGCCAGCGGCAAGGGCATCGCCAAGAAGGACCTCGGGCTCGAGGCGATGAGCTACGGCGACGTGTACGTCGCCAAGATCGCACTGGGCGCCAGCGACGTACAGACGGTGAAGTCGATGCTCGAGGCTGCGGCGTGGCCGGGAGTGTCGCTGGTGATCGCCTACTCCAGCTGCATCGCCCACGGCTACGACATGTCGCGCTCGATGACCCAGCAGAAGGCGGCCGTGCAGAGCGGTCACTGGCCGCTGTACCGATACCGCCCCGGTGGCGGCGAGAGCACGCATCCGTTCGAGCTCGACAGCGCCGAGCCGAGCATCCCCTATGCCGACTTCGCCGGTAGCGAGGCGCGGTTCGCGATGCTGCGCCGGATCGATCCCGAGCGGGCGGCCGAGCTGTTGCGCCTGGCCGAGGACGACATCGCCGGACGCTGGAGCTACTACCGCCAGTTGGCTGGGCTCGAACGCTCGGCTCCCGAACACGCCGCGAGCGCCACGCTCGCCGACACCGAGGACGAGTCGTGACCGACCTCACCACCACGTACCTCGGCCTCGAGCTGCACAGCCCGTTCGTGGCATCGCCGGGTCCGCTGACCGGCGATCCGGCGATGTGGCCCCGGCTCGAAGCTGCGGGCGCCGGCGCGATCGTGCTGCCGAGCCTGTTCGAGGAGCAGATCGAGCACGAGTCGTTCGCCGTCGAGTACGCACTGTCGTACGGCACCGACAGCAACGGCGAGGCGCTCAGCTACCTGCCCCACCTCGACGGGGTGGAGGTCGGACCCGACCACCACCTCGATCTCGTCGAGGACGCGAAGTCGGTGCTGTCGATCCCGGTGATCGCCAGCCTCAACGGCGTGTCGCCCGGTGGATGGGTGCGCTACGCCAAGCTCCTCGCCGAGGCGGGTGCCGACGCGATCGAACTCAACCTGTACGACACGGTCACCGATCCGATGACGTCGGCCGCCGAGGTGGAGCGTCGGTACGTGGAGCTGATCGAGGAGGTGAAGAGCGAGATCAGCATCCCGCTCGCGGTGAAGATCGGTCCGTGGTTCACGGCGCTCACCCATAGTGCGAAGGCATTCGAGCTGGCCGGTGCCGACGGGCTCGTGCTGTTCAACCGGTTGTACCAACCCGACATCGACCTCGACACGTTGGAGGTACGGCCGAAGCTCCAGTTGTCCACATCGGCCGAGTCGCGCCTGTCGCTGCACTGGATCGGTGTGCTCCGCGAGTTCTTCCATGGCTCGCTCGCTGCCAGTAGCGGTGTGCACACCGGCTTCGATGCGCTGAAGCTGCTGCTCGCCGGAGCCGACGTGGTGATGACCACGAGTGCGTTGCTGCGCCACGGCCCCGAGCACCTGTTGGAGATGCGCCGCGAGCTGGTGACGTGGATGGACGAGCGCGACTACGACAGTGTGCGCCAACTGCGCGGCAGCGTCAGCCGGTCGAACGTGCCCGATCCCGAGGTCTACGACCGGGCCAACTACTTCCAGGTGATCCACAGCTGGGTCGACACCCCGCACTGAACCCGCCGGTTGCCCCTGCTCGGTCAGCCGGCCCTGCGCCGCACGCAGGGCCCGACTACGTTGCGGTACATGACCGAGGCCGCAGACCGTGAGTTCATCCGCTATCACGTCGACGGCAAGGTGGGTGTGATCACGATCGATCGGCCCGAAAAGCGGAACGCGATGACCTACGCCATGCTCGGCCAGTTCATCGACACGGTGGGCCGCGCCGACGACGACCCGGCCACCGTGGTGCTCGTCGTCACCGGTGTGCCCGGAGCCTTCTGCGCGGGCACCGACCTGGCCGATCTGGCGACCATCCCCGGCGAGACCCGCGGCCTGCGCGGTTCGGCCGAGGAGCGGCACAAGTGGTGGCCGCTCGCCCAGGCCCGCAAGCCCACGATCTGCGCTGTCGATGGCCCAGCGGTGGGCATGGGCGCAGAGTTCACCTCGCAGTGCGACATCCGCCTGTGCAGCCCGAACGCCCGATTCGCGTGGAACTTCGTGCATCGCGGGCTGGTGCCCGACACCGGCGCCGGCACCTGGCTGCTGCCTAGAATCGTCGGCCTGCAGCCCGCACTGCGTCTGCTGTACACGGGTGCGATGATCGACGCCGACGAGGCGCTGCGCCTCGGCTACGTCACCGAGGTGGTGCTGAGCGATCACCTCATGAAGAAGGCGATGGAGCTGGCGAACACCATCGCTGCCGGCTCGCCGCACAGCCTCGGGCTGATCAAGCACTTGGTGCACCAGGGGCTCACGGCTCCGGTGAGCGAGCACATGGAGCGCCACACGGCTGCCATGGTTGCGTGCTTCAAGAGCGACGATCATCGCGAGGGCGTCGCATCGTTCCTCGAGCGCCGTCCGGCCAACTTCACGGGTCGCTGATCACCCGGTAGGTTCGCCAAGTGCCCGCCACCGACCGCGACGTGTTCCAGCAGCCGGCCCCCACCTTCTCCCTGCACGAGCTCGCAGCCATCGCCCACGAGCGGTTCGGGATCGAAGGCCACCCGCTGCACGTGGCAGCGCTCGAGTCCGAGCGCGACCAGAACGCGCGCATCACCGGCGAGACCGGCACGTTCGTGCTGAAGGTGGCGAATGCCGCCGAGGACCACGGTGTACTCGACCTGCAGCTCGCGATGCTGCACCACCTGGCGCGCACGGCACCGCACCTGCCCGTGCCGCGAGTGCTCTCTCCGCTCGACGGATCTTCGTCGGCCCGAGTGGTGAGCCCACAGGGACAACACCATGTGCGGGTGGTGTCGCACCTCGAGGGCGACACCATCGCCGGTCTGGCGCGCACGCCCGAGCTGGAGTGCGATCTCGGCCGTCGCATCGGCCAGCTGGTGGACGGCTTGCGCGGGTTCGGTCATCCCGCCGCCCATCGCACTGGGTTCCTGTGGCACCTCGACGAGGCGGCGAACGTGCTCACGTGGCTCGACGACGTGGTCGATGCCGACGACCGGGCCGTGCTGTCACTCGCCTTCGCCCGACACGCCCAGCGTGTGCTCCCGGTGTTCGACCGGCTGCCGGCCCAGGTGCTGCACAACGACGCGAACGACCACAACGTGCTCGCGATCGGTGATCGTGTCAGCGGCATCATCGACTTCGGTGATGCCACGTTCGGCCGCCGGGTGAACGAGCTCGCCGTCGCCCTCGCCTATGCACTGCTCGACGTGCCCGACGTCGTCGCCACCGCCATGCGGGTGATCGGGGGCTACACCGAGGTCACCCCGCTCGAGGCCGACGAACTTCGCGTGCTGTTCGATCTCGTGGCCGTCCGTCTGGCGATGAGCGTGGTCATCTCGTCGCACCGCACGCGCGAGTTCCCGCACAACGAGTACCTCACCATCAGCCAGGCACCGGCGCTGCGCCTGCTGCGACGGCTCACGGCGATGCGGCCGGAGTTCCTGCACTTCGTGGCCCGCGACGCAGCGGGCCTCAGCGCAGTGCCCCAGCACGACGCGATCGTCGACTGGCTGCGCAGCCCTGCGTGCCGGCCCGTGTCGCCCCTGCCGTTCGACCTGCGCCGTGCCGGCCGGATCGTGATCAGCCTCGCCGATGGTGCGCCGGGCATGCACGTCGCCAACGACCCGGTGGCCTACTGGGAGTGGCTGCACCAGGAGATGGTCGCGGCCGATGCGGTGATGGCGATCGGCCGATACGACGAGGACCGCAGCTGCTACGCCGGCGACCAGTTCACCACCGACTCACCCGAGACCCGGTCGGTGCACCTCGGCATCGACCTGTTCGTCGATGCCGACACGCCGCTGCACGCGATGTTGCCCGGCACGGTGGTCACCGTGGTCGACAACGACATGCCCTTCGACTACGGCCCCACCGTGATCATGCGCCACGAGGCAGGCGACGCCGGGCCGTTCCACGTGCTCTACGGCCACCTGTCGCGGCGTACCCTCATCACCGTACGACCCGGCCAGCAGGTGGCTGCCGGCGAGGTGGTTGCCTACGTGGGTGACCACACGGTGAACGGCGGGTGGGCACCGCACGTGCACGTGCAGCTCATCACCGACCTGATGGCCGATCCCGAACGCGGCCCTGATGGCAACTTCGAGGGTGCCGGCGAGCCGGGCCGGATGTCGGTGTGGCGTCAGATCGCACCAGACGCCGACCTGCTGCTGCGACTCGGCCCCGAGACCTGGACCAATGCCGAGGCACCCGACGAGCTGATGCCACGCCGTCGCGCCGATCTCGGCCCGTCGCTGCGCACCAGCTACCGCAACCAGCTCACGATCACCCGCGGCGTGGGGCCGTGGCTCGTCGACCACACCGGTCGTCACCACCTCGACTGCGTGAACAACGTGTGCCACGTGGGCCACGCCCATCCGCACGTGGTGCAGGCCCTCGCCCGACAGGCTGCGCTGCTCAACACCAACACCCGCTACCTGCATCGCACGATCCTCGACTACGCCGAACGCCTCGCCGCCACGTTCCCCGACCCGTTACGGGTGGTCTACTTCGTGAACTCCGGCTCGGAGGCGAACGAGTTGGCGCTGCGGATGGCCCGCACGGTCACGGGCCGCCACGACGTCGTCGCCGTCGACTGGGGGTATCACGGCAACAGCAACGACCTGGTCGAGATCAGCGCGTACAAGTTCAACCGCGCCGGTGGCGCCGGCCGCCGGTCGCACGTGCAGCTCGCCGAGCTGCCCGACCCCTACCGGGGCCGCATCCGCTCGTCCGACCACCACGCCGGTGTGGCCTACGCGGCATCGGTGGGCGAGGCGATCGGCCGAGCCGTCGAACACGACTCGCGGGGGCCGGCTGCGTTCATCGCCGAGTCGATCTCGGGTTGTGGTGGCCAGGTCGTGTTCCCCGACGGTTACCTGCGTGGCGCCCACGAGCACGCTCGCGCCGCCGGTGCCCTGTGCATCGCGGACGAGGTGCAGGTGGGCTTCGGACGCGTGGGGTCGTCGATGTGGGCGTTCGAGCTGCAGGGCGTCGTGCCCGACATCGTCACCCTCGGCAAGCCGATGGGCAACGGTCACCCGCTGGCGGCGGTGGTCACCACGCCCGACATCGCCGCGGCGTTCGCGAACGGGATGGAGTTCTTCAGCACCTTCGGTGGCAACCCGGTCAGCTGCGCGGTGGGCATGGCGGTGCTCGACGTGATCGAACAGGACGAGCTGATGGCCCGTGCCTCAGCAACCGGTTCGTGGCTGCTCGAGCAGTTCGGTGAGCTGCAGCGGCGTCACGAGATGATCGGTGACGTGCGTGGCGTGGGGATGTACCTGGGCATCGACATGGTGGCCGACCGCGACACCAGGGAACCGGCGACCGCCGCGGCGAACGAGGTGACCGAACGGCTGCGAGCGAGAGGAGTGCTCGTGTCCACCGACGGACCTGCCGACAACGTGCTGAAGATCAAGCCGCCGATCGTGTTCGGTCGGGCAGAAGCCGAGATCCTCGTGGCCGAGCTCGACGCGGTGTTGTCACGGCCTGGTGTGCGCAGCGGGTGACCCCCGACCGACGGGCTCAGCCGGTGACGTAGCGGCGCACGGCGAGCAACCGGGCGTCAGCAGGGATGAAGCCCTGGCGCACCACGTCGCCGGCACGCGGCGAGTGGATCCAGCGCTTGCTGTCGATCGCGACACCCACGTGGCCGATCGACCCGGGGGCGTCGGAGGTGGCCATGAAGATCAGGTCGCCCGCCTGGATGTCCTGGGTGTACCAGTCGACTGCGACGCCGCGGTTCGCCTGTAGCGCGCTCTGGTGCGGCAGGTTGATGCCGATCTGCTGATACGCCATGAGCGTGAGCCCCGAGCAATCGAAGCTGTCCGGCCCCGCCGAGGCGAACTTCCACGGCTTGCCGAGCTGCGCCTTGGCGTAGGCGACGACTGCGTCGATCTTCGGCTGGACACCGGGGTCTTCGGTGGCCGGTGCCGCAGCGGGAGGGGTTGCCTGGCCGGGGGCTGCTGGTGCGGGGGAGGCGACCAGCGTGCCCCCGGCCGGGATCGTGAGCATGCGTCCGGGGACG
>Ga0105048_10003931_pt1 | contig 24319 bp, 21 predicted proteins | sample MAT05_FD_78382 | JGI IMG/M metagenome (GOLD analysis project Ga0105048, IMG submission 78382) | Freshwater microbial communities from Lake Fryxell liftoff mats and glacier meltwater in Antarctica - MAT-05 | ecosystem: Environmental > Aquatic > Freshwater > Ice > Liftoff microbial mat | place... | reverse complement strand
CCTCCGACCACTCCAGCTGTCCCCACCATCAGTTGATCGATAAGTGGATTTGCGCGGACGACAGCGCCACCCATAACTTCGGAAAGCACCCGACGTGCAAACAGCCGAACAACCAATGGACGAAGCAAGGTCAGTTGCAACCGTTGACCCAACACTTGGCGTGCGTTCCACAATGTGGGCCCCAACGCCGCGAGTTCCCCTAGCAACATTCCCCATGCGAGACCCTTGATTCCCCAGCCCGCATGAAAACCAAGGCCAGTGGTTGCAAGGCAAACAAGCACGCCTAATGACCCTGGCACAGCGGCGGCGAGATATCGCCCGTGAGCATTCAACGTGGCAGTATATAGGGAACGCAGCGACATCACTACCAGTTGGAAGGACAATGCCAAACACAATGTCATAGGCAATCCCGCAGAAGCGTTTGGCACCGCCACTTTCAAACTTACCCACAGTGCAAAAGCGGTGATCACCGACAGCGCGCCACCCAGAAGCATCGTGTGTCCCGCCAGGGAAGAGACCACGCTGTTCACCGTTTCGGAATCAGCCTGTGGGCTGCGCGTTGTTGCTTGCGACTGCGCTAAGTCGGTCAAAAGCGGCACTAACGCAGAGTCCCTATAGATGTCAAACAACAGGGCTCCCACGAGGCCAAACTCAGCCGCGGCGACGAAATACAGATCGGTGTCTGATGTTCGACCAAACAGATATGCGATAAATATTGGCAACGCCGCTTCGCCCGCCCGCAACGTCACTTGCGCCGGTAATAACAACAAGGTCGTATTGAAAATCGACCTTGAAGCAGGCATCGCCCCCTGTGTTGTAGGTAGACCTGATGCGATTGCGCTCACACCGTCACCGCGGGACCGCTAGGAAGGGCGACTACGGATACAGCCGATGCGATGATGCAAGTCACCTTCGCCGCATGGGAGCGAGAATCAAAGTCTTGCAAAATGCGCGCGTAGGCAGCACGGCCTTGACGTGCGCGAAGGTTCGGATCCCGAAAGTATCGAACAATCTGCCGACCAAGTTCAGTGACATCGGGAGGTGTGCCAGCAACCAGTGTGCCCTCGTTGGAACTGAGCATTTCTGCAACGCCACCTACATCAAATGCGAGCACGGGCTTGCCAAAGGCCATCGACTCGATTACGGCGCGAGGCAAAGGATCAGGGTAGACGCTGGGAACGACAGCCACGTCGAACCCTTTGAGAAAGGGTCGAACGTCCGATTGAAAGCCTAGAAAAGATACCTTTTGCGTGAGATCCAATGCGATCGCCAACTGACGACATTCCGCGAGGTGATCATCTGCAAAGTCGGCAGGCGTGTCGCCAACAATAACGAAGTGGCAACGCTGACGTTCACCACTTGAAAGTTCGTCTAGTGCCCGGCGCGCCGCCATTAGCATCTCGATGTAGCCCTTCTTTCTCAGAATGCGACCGTGACTACCGAAAATCACGGTGTCGTCCGGAACACCCAAGTTCTGCCGCAAGCGATCATCGAAATCTTGGGGAGAGAATTCGTGTAGATCGACACCGTTGTGGACGACCGACACTTTGCTTGGGCAATGAGGAAAGAGAGACGCCGAGGCTTTCGAAACGCAAACGATGTGGCGGACCGCGGAACTGCATGATAGCCAACGATGAAAATCTCGGGCAACAGTGGGGATCGAAGTGTAACGAACGTGCCAAATTGTAGGGATACCAGCCACCCTGGCCAGGATGCCGCCCACGAAGTCAGCTGTGGTGCCATTGCAGTACAACAAATGGTGTCTGCCTCGCTTAAACAACAAGAGTATGTTGAACACCGCCCGAATCATGCGCAGAACGTTTCCCAAAGCGCGAATCCTCTTGATTCCCCAAAACGCCTGGAAATCGCGCCGTTCCATAGGCCGCCCCCATGGCGCAAATATGTTTTCAACCCACAGTGGCTCAAATACAATGTCGTCTGCAGCTTGCGCGTCGCGCAGCAAAGTCTCAACGGAGCCTGCCCTTGGCAGAAGCACAGTTCGATGGATGACCGACGGATCCAGCCGCTGCAGCAAAGTACACAAACTGCGACCAGGGCCACCGTTACGGGGGGTATCATTTAGGAACAGGATGCGTAGCGGACGCGAGTCTTTGTTCATGGCCTAGCATCAGTCCGACTAGCACACGTTCCGCGTTGCTTATACCACTCGTCCCGTTTGTTTTCAGAAACTTCAAACTACGTCGGTTGCGTGACAATTCGTGCAGTGAAATGAGGTTTCGATGAACCAATCGTCACAAAGTTCGCCCTGCCTCGTACAAGAACGCGTTGTACACACTTCACATTAAAACGTAACGATTGGGAGTCTCGCTTTGCGGATCGTCGACATTTCAAGCTTCTTCTCCGACGGATGTGGCGGCATCAAGTCTTACTACCGTGCAAAAGCCCGCTTGTTGCCGCAGCGCGGATATGACTGTCACTTCATCGTGCCTGGGTCGGACAACCGTAGTGAACCCTTTGGCGGCGGAACTCTGCATCGCATTGCGGGACCATTGATGCCCGGCAGCGCCCACTATAGATTCTTCGGAGACGGCGATGCGTTGACCTCGCTTGTGTCGCGGTTGCAGCCCGAAGTTGTTGAGCTGGCAAGCCACTATTTTTTGCCTGGATTGATGGGCAGGCTGACAGAGTCCATGCCAAAGACGGCGCTGGTAGGTTTTTATCACAGCGACATTCCGAACACCTTGGTGGCGCCGGCTGCATCGTTGCTCCCAAGCGCATGGGGACGCGCGGCGATGGAGACGTCCTGGCAATTTGTTCGTTCCGTTCATGGCCGCTACCGCGGGACTCTCGTCGCCTCCCGCATGTTGGCCGAGCGGCTCAAGGCTCAAGGCGTTCCTCGCGTCCATTGGGTGGGGTTGGGGGTCGACTGCGACGTTTTTAAACCCGAAGCAGCAACGCTCGAAGATCAGGACTCAAAGAAGCCGCTTCAATTGGCATATGCAGGCAGGTTGTCTTCGGACAAGGGCATTAACCATCTGCTTGAAGCGTTTGATGAAATTCATCGCGCCACGGGTGCGCACTTAGACATTGTTGGCGACGGACCTCAACGCGGACGCGTTCTTCGCTTTGCCGACAAGCGCGAAGGCGTTCACTACTTGGGTTACAGAGATCAACCCGAAGCAGTCTCGCGCATACTTGCGGCAGCGGACGTGGCAATCACACCAGGGGCGTTCGAAACATTCTCCTTGGCAACGGCAGAAGCTTTGGCGTGTGGGACACCTGTGGTTGCTCCGGCGCAAGGCGGCGCTGGTGAACTTGTTCATGACGCGCAGGCAGGAGCCTGTTTCGCTGTTGGTGGCGACAAGCCAGGGCGCGCGCTGGCAGCATCAGCCATTCAATTGCTGCGCCTTCCTCCAGGTGATTTGCGTGACTTGGGCATGCGCGGTCGTCGTCACATTTTGTCGAATTTTACCTGGTCCAAAATCATGGATCGCATCTGTGCAATCTACGAACAAGTTGGCCAAGAAACCCGCGGCCACCGCAATTACAACTTGCGGCCGGCCGCTGAGCCGTTCGTCCCAATGGTCTAGCCATGCTTTTGGTTTCGATCCATGACGTTACACCTCGACATCTTGAACGCGTCAAGCGTATCCGTGGCGCATTGACGGAATTGGGAATCGGGCATGTCACGCTACTAGCGGTACCCGAGTTCCATGGGCAAGAGTCGTTGGCAGGTTGCACAGCAACCACCCATTGGCTTCGTCGTCAAATTGATTCGGGAGACGAAGTGGCTCTGCATGGTCACTATCATCGCCAACTGGGAACTTTGCCGTCGCTGCGCGCCCGTGCACGTGCACGATTGTTTACAGCAGGCGAAGGAGAGTGTCTTGCCTTGCGCCCGGAATCCACGCAAGCAATGATGCAGGGTAAGCAACAACTGGAGAACCTTGTAGGGTGTCCCGTTAGAGGCTTCGTGGCCCCTGCCTGGCTTGAGCCTGCCGGCTTTCGCGAAACCCTGCGTGCACAAAACTTCCTATGGCACGAAGTGTCGTGGTTCATCGAACGATTGGGTGTGCGACCTCAATACGACGCGAGGGCTTGGTCTCCCGTTATAGGGTTCGCAACGCGTACACGTATGCGGCTGTGGAGCGCATTGGCTTGGGCCCGGGTAAGTCAGCCTTTGCTTGAAAAAGTGATGTTGGAAAACCATCCGATTCGCGTGGCCTTACATCCGGCTGACTGGGATGAACCGCTGGTGATCAAAAGCGCCCGCAGATTGATCCAAAAGCTGGTTGTCACACGGACCCCAAGGCGCTGCGCGGATCTCTGTTTGGGGGATCGGTGCTAGCACTACAGTTCACCCGAAAACAATCGACGTGGGTGTTGGTAGGCGCACTCCTTACGGGCCTGCTGGGCATCGAACAAGCCTCTCATTTGGAAATGCGAACGGATCTGGCTGAACTTCTGCCCACAGATGATCCAGCCGTTGTCGCAGCCCGCGCCACACAGGACAAGGTTGGCGATCTCAATCTTTTGTTGTTTGGAATCCGGTCCCCCGACCGGGAAGCCAACGTTAGATATGCTGATGCGTTGACCCAGCGATTGCGAAAGTTGCCACCCAAGGTGCTGCAATTAGCGACGTTCAACGTTGACGATATACGAAATTTCTTCACTAAACATAGATGGCTATACGCCTCTGAAGACGCTTTGCTGGAAGCTCGCGATAGATTGCGCAAGGAGTTGCTAAAACACAAAAACCCACTGGCCATCGATCTGACGGAGGATGATTCTAACTTCGCTGTCTCTGACTCGCGTTTGGATTTTCTCGACCAGCGCTTTCCCAAGGGCAACTTTGTAAACGACGACTACGCGTGGGTTCTCACTTTACCGGACGGCGGTTTGCTTTCGGAGCGGGGTGGCGAAGCCGTGCTTGAAGAGGCTCGCGCCTTTATCCTGGAGAATCCACCGTCGACGTATCACCCAGGAATGACCGTCACCCCGGCCGGTCCTGTGATGAGCGGTATTCAGAATCGGCAAGCGGTCGAGAAAGACATCGTTGTGGTGACCTTGGTTTGCGCAGCTCTCATTGGCGCCGTTGTGCTGGCCTATTTTCGCACGGCGATTGCTTTGCCACTCATGGTGTTGCCTGCAACCCTAGGCACTATCGTGGCGTTTGCCTTTGCGCGATGGTCATTTGGATCACTCAATGCTTCCACGGCTTTTCTAGCTTCGATCATCGTCGGCAACGGGATTAACCCAGCAATCGTCTTTCTATCTCGATATCAGGAAGTGCGGAGCGCCGAACCGCAAATAGAGATCCAGCAGGCCATCGCGACAACCATTGCCTCGATATGGCGCGGAACCTTGGCCGCGGCGCTGGCTGCCACGGCTGTATACGTCTCATTGGCAACAACCACGTTCCGTGGATTTTCGCAGTTTGGGCAAATGGGTGCCGTGGGCTCAGTGGCCTGTTGGGCTGCTGCTTTTACGGTGTTGCCAGCTTTGCTGACACTCTTGGGAAACCGTGTCAGGCCTCGTAGCTCCCGACGCGGGACCGCACTGCAGGCCACGCTCGCCCTTGTCACCCAACGACCGCGAACCATCCTCCTGGGAGCCGTGGTGCTGTCCGGCATATCCTTGTTCGGAGCACGCCACTTCCTGGACGACCCCTTTGAATATGACTTCCGTAAACTGAGCACCGAAATGGATCATGAAGAAGGTTACCGGCGCGCAGACAAAAACTTGGACCAGGTATTCGGACGTTGGCATTCCCCTATGGCAGCTTTGGCACCACAATTGGAGAAGGTGGAAGAGCTGCGCATGCGTCTAGAGGCTCAGGACCGGCAACGCAACGGCAAACAACCAGTTCTGGGGCAAACCGTTACCGTCTTCGACATCCTTCCGGGCACGCCCGCCCAGCAAGAGCGTAAGCTTCTTCTTCTTACCGAATTGCGCGCACTCGCCAATGATCCCGCTGTAGCTTTGCTGGATGCGGTCAATCAAAAGCGCCTTGCCGACAACACGCCACCTTCGGATTTGCGCGTGTTGCTTCCTGAAGATCTCCCTGTATTGGCGAGGCGTCCCTTCACCGAATCCGACGGTACGATCGGTCGAATCATACTGCTGTATCACCATGAAAAGAATGTGTCGTTGTGGAATGGTCGCGACCTCCTTTCATTTGCGGCCACCGTTTCGAAAGTTGAAATGTCGGACGGCACGGTGGTAACGAACTCAGGTGCCCCGATGATCTTCGGCGCAATGTTGCGCTCGGTATTGCGTGATGGTCCCCGGGCCACCTGGCTGTCTCTGTTTGCTTGCGTAACTTTGGTTTGGATCGTTTCGCGCAATTGGCGCGCAACGTTAACTGTTGCAGCTACGTTGCTCTTGGGCATTTTGTGGATGATTGGTGCAGCGGGATGGGCGCAAGTACGGATCACGTTCTTAAACTTCGTCGCCCTTCCGATCACATTCGGAATCGGAATCGAATACGCGGTCAACTTGGTCAGCAGAATGCAACAGGAACGTGACGTCGCGCGGGCTGTGCGCGGATCTGGCATCGCTGTCGCGCTGTGTTCCTTGACAACAATTATCGGATACGGGTCACTTCTTGCCGCACACAGTCTGGCATTGAGGGGCTTTGGCACGATGGCGATATTGGGCGAGGTAGCCTGTTTGTCCGCTTGTTTGCTGGTCTTGCCTGCATGGACTGTTTTGGTTCGCCAACGTGATTCCAATTTGAATCAGAAACGACGCGAAACTCTCGCAAACCTTTCATAGGGATGTTGTCTGATGATCACAATCGGCAACTAGGATGTGTTCCTAGGCCAACGTGAACCCAAAACGCATCGCACTCGTCACTGACGCATGGAAACCGCAAACCAACGGCGTTGCCATTACTTTAGGACGCCTAACCAAACACCTGGAATCTAAAGGTGTGAAGGTTCTTGTGGTCGCCCCGGACGCGCACCGCACTGTGGCAATGCCGTCATATCCGGAGATTCGCATGGCATGGGACCCATGGCGTGCCATCAACCGCATCCGGGCGTTTGAACCAGAAGCCATCCACGTGGCCACGGAAGGTCCTTTGGGCATTTGGGCCAGCCATTGGATGAGCCGAAACGGATTGCGGTTCACGACGAGTTTTCACACGCGGTACCCTGAGTACGTAAACGCTCGGTTCCCGGTACCGCTTCCTTGGCTTTACAGTCTTGAGCGTTGGTTTCACAACCGTGCCGAGCGAACCCTGGTCAGCTCGAAAGCGCTGTTGAAAGAACTGCAAGCAAAGCGGTTGGGCAAACAGTTGGTTCACTGGCCGCGTGGCGTTGACGCCTCACTTTTTACGCCAGAACGGCGCAACAGTGAAGTGTATCCGGGCGCCGGTCCGGTGTGGCTTTACGTCGGGCGCGTCGCTGTGGAAAAGAGCCTCGAAGACTTTCTTAGGCTTCCGCTGCCAGGGAGCAAAGTTGTTGTGGGTGATGGACCGTCGCGCGCAGATCTGCAGGCTCGGTATCCCGATGTTATTTGGCGTGGCTATCGCTTTGGCGAGGACTTGGCGGCTCACTTTGCCAGCGCCGATTGCTTTGTATTTCCCTCACGCACAGAAACTTTCGGCAACGTCATCCTTGAAGCTATGGCTTCCGGACTTCCGGTGGCATCCGTGCCCGCTCCGGGTCCAGTAGACCTCATTGTAGACGGCGTCACTGGTGCCGTTAGCGAGGATCTCTTAGACGCATGCAACCGGGCCATCCTTTGCTCGCGTGCCCAATCGCGCGCTAAGGCGCTTGGGCACACCTTCATAGCAAGCCACGACTGCTTCTATAACAACTTGGTACCGCTTGCTTCCGCGGCGGAATGGGTGGGTATGCCTGCGGCCGCAGCAGGATGAATCAAGGCACCTGGAGCAGACGTTCGCCCATGCGAATGGCCATCCCCGGTGCAATGCCAGAACACAATTCAAAGCCCTTAGGAGCAAAAACGATGATTGTCGAGCCCAGCTCGAACCATCCCATCTCTTGCCCTCGCGAAAACGTGGCGTCGCACGAGAAAACGTTGGGACCTTTGTGTTTAAGATGCAGCAGCACATCTAAAAAGTGAAAACGCATACTAGCCACCAGGATAGAAGCCACGGGAACGAGGGTGATTACATGGCCTCCGGACGACATCGTGGTTTGAACCACGGCGCGTTCGTTTTTACAGAACAGCTTCTCCACACGCTTAAGTGCAATCGGATTTGTATTCCAAGTGTCGCCCGAAACGTAGTTCACCTGGCGAACATGCAGGTCAGTTGGCGCATGAAAACGATGATACATACTGGAAGTCAAGCGCAAGGTCACATAGGTGCCATCGCGGTAGTGCGAAACAAGCTGGGGATCAATCAAGAGATCTTCCAAGGTATAAGGAAACCCCTTTGCTTGCACAACGTTGATCCCTTCAATATGGCCGCAAGCGCCCACCAACGCATCGCACGGGCTAACCAACACGGCGGGATCAGGATCTATTGGCCGCGCCCCCGGTGCCAGTTCCCGTACGAAACAATCATGCAAGCTGGAGAACGTCGGTTTGGCAGCATCACTAAGGTCGACCTCCGCAAACACACGCCATGCTGCGATCGAAACGTCGCGCACCCAGGGAACTTGAACCTTGCTCAGCTTCCCTACAAGTCGCGTGGCGGCGTGTCGGGGAATTCTGTTTGTTATCAGAAAGTTAACGTCCTCTTGACTAAATATCTGTGTCAACGTCGATCTGAGACCCATGTGATTTTAGAAACCTCTTCGCAGTTTTTGAATGCCCGGAACTAGCATGAACAATCTCTGGCTCTATCTCTTTTTGGCTGCAAGTGCATGTGCCATTTTGATGAAAATCAGAACACGCCTGATTCTGTCAAAGGCAAAGCACCCATCGTTGCGTGGACATTCACGCATTTCGCGTCTGTTCGCCGCACAGGTGCCGCGCTACGAATATGACGAAGGCGGCTATTTTCAAACCGATGATGCTCCCGCCGATGTTGTTAAAAGTCGGCAGGACGGCTTCATGCACTTGGCAAAGACCTTTGCTTTGCGCTTCGCGAAGACGCTGCAATTGTCCGCCGAAATGGAACCGTCTTTGTCGGACATGCAGTTTACGGCAGCTTATCGCGTCCCATTCCAATATAGCGGTCTTGTTCGCTGCCACTTAAAGAGCGGATCGTTCTTGGCCTCATCCGCCGGAGTCACGGTGACCGATCTGGATGGAAACACATTCTACGATCTTACAGGTTCGTACGGCGTCAACGTTTCGGGCTACGACGTTTACAAAGGTTGCATTGAACGCGGTGTCGAACGTGTGAAGGACTTAGGCCCCGTACTGGGTTCTTACCACCCTGTCATTGCGTACAACGTACAACGTCTGAAGGAAATCTCCGGGCTGGACGAAGTGTCGTTCCACATGTCGGGCACTGAAGCAGTGATGCAGGCCGTTCGCTTGGCCCAATACCACACGGGGCGTTCGCACATCGTGCGTTTCTGCGGGACGTATCACGGCTGGTGGGGGGACGTGCAACCGGGCATTGGCAACCCGCGCCCGGCACGAGACACCTATACGCTAAAGGATATGCACGAAGATTCCCTTCGTGTGTTGCGGACCCGCAAGAACATCGCATGCGTGCTGGTAAACCCTCTGAACGCACTTCACCCGAATGCAAGTGCTCCAAGCGATGGATCGTTACTAGACAGCAGCCGAACGGCCGCCTTCAATCGCGCCGAGTACACGCAATGGCTTGTCCAACTACGTGAAGTGTGCACGGCTCGCGGGATCGTGTTGATTTTCGATGAAGTCTTTGTGGGTTTCCGTATGGCGATGGGTGGAGCGCAAGAATATTTCGGCGTAAAGGCCGATCTCGTCACGTATGGGAAGTCATTGGGGGGAGGCTTGCCAGTGGGCGTGGTTTGCGGCCGCAAAGACTTGATGAAAAGGTTTCGCGACGATCGCCCTGCGGACGTTTGTTTTGCCCGCGGCACCTTCAATTCCCATCCCTATGTGATGGCGGCTATGAACGAGTGGCTCATGTACCTTGAGACGGACAGCGCTCGTACTCAGTACAGCAGTCTTGACCAGATCTGGAATCAGCGCGCCGACCGTCTGAATGCCGCCCTTGCCGCGGCAGGTTGCCCCGTGAAGGTGGCCAACCTGTCTTCCATATTTACAGTTTGCTATTCCGAACCCGCTCGTTACAACTGGATGTTGCAGTACTTCCTGCGGGCGGAGGGTCTTGCTTTAAGTTGGGTAGGAACGGGGCGCCTTATCTTTAGCCTCAACTACAGCGACGCTGATTTTGATGAGGTGACCAAGCGTTTCGTGGCTGCCGCTGTGCAAGCTCGTGGCTGCGGCTTCCTCTGGTCTTCTCCGCACAACACCAACAAAGCTATCCGTCGTCGCATTCTGCGGGAACTCATCCGTCGTCGCCTGACTGGCAAACAACCGATGAGTCCCGCAGTGGCAGAGCCTTCCGCTAGATTTGCACCGAACCCGGCGCTGCCTGGTGGGACGCCGTAGCGTTCATCGGATCGCCGCGTAGCAGTTGAAAGGGCGCCTTGTAATAAAGCATCATGTCGTGGAACGGATCCGTCAGGATTTTCGTGAACCAAACAAGCCCCGTAAATACGCTGCGCACAAAGAACAATTGAATCGTCCTGAACAGAAGTGCGCCTATTGCCAACGCAAACCAAAGCTTGGACAGATGATGGCAATAGCTAGAAAAATCAGTCCACGCTGGCCACAAACCAAACCACGTTCGGCTTACCAATAGCACAAAAGGTGTTGCTCCCCATATCGCGTGCAACACAACTTTGCGGCGAAGGTTGTACCCCACCTTGACGTCTTCCTTAAAAGCGTGCGTCGCCTGGTTTTCCTCGTCGTAGCCTTTGGGCTCGAAGAAGAAGTGTCCTGACTGGCGGGTTACCATTGAAAATAGCCAACCCACAAGCACGGCCATCACGGGCTGGGTGAACACCAGCACGTAGGTGCAGATGAAACTGATCGCGCTCACAAAATGAAGCGATCGGTTCACTAAGTTGTGGTGGTAAAATCGATGATCGTCCCACCGCTGCTCTCGCAATTCGTCCAAAAACTTCTTCATTAGACCTCCTTGACGGTAGGTTGACTGAGAATTTTTCAGGTATGTGGTCGAACGTGTTTCGAGTGCGCTACGTTCTCACGTCATTCTGTGCAACACGGTTCAAGCATGGTTGGCGCCGTCGACACATTCTCAAATGCGGGCAGGACAACCAGCACCGTGGCGACGACCATCACCTCACCAACCACCGCTGCCCAACCGAAGCTTCGCAACGCCCCTGAATACGCCATTAACAACGATCCATATCCCACTATGGTCGTCATGGAGCACAACAGAATAGCGCCTCCCATCCGAGCGCACGCTGCTTTAGCGTTCATGCCAAGACTGTCCATTGCGCCAAACAGGTTAAGCACGTAATCGGCGCCCACGCCGATTGTGATCGGCACAGCGGCGAAGTTCAACATATTTACGCGGATGCCCATTGCTAGCACCACAAGCTGCGCAATCAAGGCCACCGGACCTACGATCACGGCGCAAAGAACAATACGCCGAGGCTTCCTGAAGTAAAGAACACAAAGCAACGCAAGCACCAAGGCAAAGACCACCAACACCACGTCGGGTGCTTCCTTGTGTACAAGTTCAAAGACCGACGCCATAAACAAGAATGGCCCACCCACCACTGTGTTTTGCGGCAACGCCGTCTCATTAATGGCCGTAGCAAGGCGAATCATGTTGCGTCCATCTACGTAGTCCACCTTGGACGAAGGGTAGATTAGAATCGTTTTGCCAACGTCTCCGTCACGCTCGCGCGTGTTGCGCAACAATGTGCGTGGAATCTCATCAATTGTGATTGGCCTCAACGCCTTATCAGATAGCCACAGGTCCAAATACTCTCGCACTTGGCCCTTCGGCACTTCCGCCTGCAACTGGGCCAATTTGCCTTTAACATCCTGAAGCTTTGCCAGCCTGCCACGTTGATCCGGCTGTGGTGGCACAAAGGTCTCGATGGTCTCAATACGATCTACCAACGGTTGCTGGGGTTGCATGAGCGAACCTCGAAGTGCATTCGCAGCTAACTCTCGTTTTTCGTCGGCGTCCACCAGAGCAACCACAGGATTTACCCACGAGCCAAACAGTCGACCCATGGTTTCGTCCCACGAAGCACTGCCATTGGCCAAAGACCTACGGTTGCGCAAGACATCAAGTCGCATCTCGTAAACACCTTCCTTCTGCGCCCGGCTCATCCCCACTGCTGCCGTTACTCCTGCAACGCTCAAAAGAAGCACAGCCATTGCCTTCGCCAACAACGGCGTACGAAAAAACCTGCGAATCGAGATTTCGACTCGAGTGGCTCGTTGCCCTAGCCTGGCGGGAGCCATCCATGCGATGGCGATTGGCGCCGCAACGTAAGTCAATGCCCATGTCGCCAACATTCCGAGCCCTCCCAAGTATCCAAACTGGGAGAACCCTCGGAAGCCAGAAGCTGCAAGCCCAGCATATGCTGCAGATGCAGTGGCTGCGGCTCCAAGCGTTCCGGGAAGCGCAGCAATGGCAGCCGCAACAATGGCATTGGGTACCCGTTCGGTCGCTTCCCGGCGACGATAGAATGACAACAGTACCAACGGATAGTTGATTCCATTTCCGGCGATGATCGATCCCAAGAACGCCGTGTTGGAATTCAGGTGTCCCACCAATAGACGCCCGACGCCAAACGTTACGAGCAAACCAGGAATCAGCGTTGTGATCACCACGACCACGCTGCGAACGGAACGGAAATACGCAGCAATGAGCGCAGTTACCAAAACGACAACCACAAGGGATGTCAGTGAGAGATCCTCGATGACTGCGTCATGCTCCTCAATGAAGTTTGCGGCGTCTCCCGTGTAGCCCACCTTTAGCTTTCCTTGGAAACGGGGTAGGACGCGTTCGACGCTTAGAGCCACCACGCGTTTCAACTTGCGCGCAACGTCTATGTCAACGTCCGAACCGCGGAGCCAAACGATCGCAACCACGGTGTCTCCCGATCCAGTTTCAAGATACCCACGCGTGAATCTGTCCTTTGCTGACGTAACTTCGTTGATATCGGCGCGCAGGACTTGCCATTCATCGTCATTGTCTTCTTCGATGGCAACAAACAGGGGATTGGCGCGCGCCTTAGCCGTCTTGAAGATCTGATTCACATCGTCAATCAAACCCTCAAACGTCTCGCGCGGCATGAGGAGGGGTGAACGTAAGCGCAACCAATCCCTTTCGTCCCGCACGTCTGATTGTACCCACGCGATGAGGGGCGACTGAGACTTTCTGAGGTGGGTGGCGAGCGAATCTATGAAGGCACGATTGGCGCCGGGATCAGTGCCGTGCGCCACCACAGTGATGTGGCCCTGGCTTGCAATGCGTTCGTGAATCACGTTTAGGCTTCTGGTGGCCTGCGAATCGCGCGGCAGTAGTTCCTGCAGGTCTGCTTTGACGCTAGAGAAAAGCTTGATGCTCTGAAGCGTTGGCCATATGCAGAGGAGGCCAAGTGCGATAGCAGCAACCGAGCGTCGCCGACAAACCAACTCAACATAGTAAGCGTACCACCGGCGAAGCATCATTCCCGAAACGTCCGGCGGGGCTCTATCCATGTTTGCGGATTGTGTCTACTTGATGGTCCTGACCAACACTGTGACAATCCCGTGTTAGAACCGAATCGAGCTAGGCCGCGGTTCGTAACCGTTTCGTTGCCCAGGCGTCATCAACCCGTCAACGGGCAGCTGCCATGTTTCGCTCAGTACAGTGAACGCCGAAGCAACTATGGCTCCTTTCCGCTTTCGATTCGCATCCCGCATTCGCGGCTGGCGTATCCTTAGTGGTGCCGCCGGAATTGCTGCAGTCACCTATGTCGCAACGCGGGCAGACTGGGCGGCGGGGGGAGAGCTACTATCCAAATTGGGAATCAAAGCGCCTCTTGTGTTGTTCCCGTTCTTTTTTGCCATGCTTTGTGGAACAGCGGCCTGGCGCATCACACTTGCCCGGATTGGGCATTCGGTTCAATTCCTTCCGCTGTTGCGCATGCGAATCGTGGCAGAAGCGCTGGTCACGGCGATTCCGGGAGGATCCGTTGTGTCAGAAACGCTAAAGCCGTTTTGGCTCAAACGCCGATTCCAAATGCCGCTTGACACGGCCACGGCCAGCGTCGCGTTGACCAAGGCGTTCATTATCCAATCTGAAGGTGCGTACCTTTTGTTGGCGATGGGATTTGCATATCCGATTTTGTCGGCGGAAAACCAATCATTCAGTGGACCGATGCTTTGGATTTGGCAGGCTCTTCCTGCCGCCGGTCTTTTCTTGTTGGTGTTTGGATCGCTACTCTTGCGCTGGATGGAAAAGGGGTCGGCGGTTCGGGTCCTACATTGGCTTTTGCAAAAGGTTCCTCTCGCAGTGCTGCGTACGAGATTGCATCGTCAGGAACTCTTCTTCGCGGCGACATCCGGCGGCTTCGCAAAGTTCTTTGCACGTGGTCGAGCCGCGACACTTTCGATTGTGTTCCTTTTTTCTTTGGGACATTGGCTCTTTGAGGCCGCTGAGACCTATCTGATTCTAAACCTAATGGGTCTGCCTGCGACTTTTCCAAAAGCGCTTTTTGTGGAAAGCATTCTGTCGGCAGTTAGGGCGATGATGTTCTTCTTGCCAGGCGGACTTGGGGCCCAAGAAGTGGCGGCCTTTTTCTTGCTTGGAATCATCGGTGTCCCTGACCCAAAAGGAGCTGCGACGGCTTTGTCGTTCACCAAACGGTCAAAAGAAGTTTTCTGGATCGTAACGGCGCTGTGTCTCAGCTTCGTGAAAAGAAGGTAGTCAATGTTACCGAGAGTTCTATTCATTTGTGGATCACTTAACCAGACCCGGCAAATGCACAAGATTGCCCAGCAGATGCCACATTGTGAAGCCACATATTCGCCTTACTACTGTGACGGGCTTGTTGAACTTTTACGCAAGACAGGAATCCTGGATTTCACGATTCTCGGCTGGAGTCGTCGAAAGGAATGTCTTCGGTATCTACGCGCTAATGGATTGCCCGTAGACCACGAAGGAAAGCACGGTCCGTATGATTTAGTGGTCACATGTTCCGACGTCATAGTACCTCGCAACATTACGAAGACCAAGGTGGTTGCTGTTCAAGAGGGCATCACAGACCCCGAACTGTTTTGGTACTGGGCCCGTCGGTTTTTGCCCTTCATCCCCCGTTGGACGTCGGGCACAGCTTGGACAGGTACATCAAACCAATACGATCAGATGTGCGTGGCAAGTGAAGGCTACCGCCAATTGTTCGCAAGACGAGGAGGTGACGCCAGCAAGATGGTTGTCACAGGCATACCTAACTTTGACAACTGCCGAGAATATGTCTCGAACACCTTCCCTCACAAGGGCTTTGTTTTGGTATGCACTTCCGACGCCCGGGAGACACTGAAGTTAGACAGCCGCAAACGTTTCCTAAAGAAGGCGCTACGAATAGCGGCTTCCCGGCCATTGGTGTTTAAGCTTCACCCCAACGAAGACTGGACACGAGCCGAAACCGAGATTCGGGCCCTGGCGCCAAACGCCCTGATTTACACAAAGGGTTGCGCCGAAGAAATGGTGGCGAACTGCGACGTATTGGTTTGTCAATACTCGACGCTGGCGTTCGTGGGTGTGGCTCTGCGAAAGGAAGTTCATAGTTACTACACGCAAGTCGAGCTGGATCGGCTCTTGCCTGTACAACACGGCAGAGCCGCTGAGGAAATTGCCCGGGTGTGCAAATCGATCCTGGAACCTATGCCTGTTGCGGTACCCAACCAAAGCCGCCTCGCTGAACGCTCCTTGGGAGTGACAGCATGAAGGTGGTAGGGGTGATTCAAGCACGCATGGGTTCCTCAAGGCTTCCAGGAAAGGTGATGAAGCCACTGGCCGGCGAGCCAATGCTGATGAGAATGATTCAGAGGGTGCGTGCAGCGGCTGAACTATCCGAAGTTGTGGTAGCCACCACGGCCGACGTTGCAGACACGACGATTCGTCAGATGTGCTCGCAAAAGAACGTTCCATTCGTCACGGGACACGCCACCGATCTCTTGTCTCGTCACATTGAGGCAGGACGGATTCACAAAGCCGACGTTGTGGTGAAGATTCCCTCAGATTGCCCTCTCATTGATCCCCGTATCATCGACCGCGTCTTAGCTTTCTATCGCAGAAGCTCTTCGTCGTTTGACTTTGTTTCAAACCTTCATCCCGCCACATACCCTGATGGCAACGATGTCGAAGTGGTTCCGATGAACGTGCTTGAAATCGCGCATGCAGAGGCCAATCAATTGCACGAACGTGAGCACACCACTCCGTTTATCTGGGATCATCCAGAGCGCTTTCGCGTAGGCAACGTTACGTGGGAAACAGGACTCGACTACTCAATGAGCCACCGCATGACAGTGGACTACGCTGAGGACTACGAGTTCGTGCGCACAGTCTTCGAAAGCATTTACGGAAACGAAGATGCGCCGTTTTCACTTGGTGACATTCTGCGCTTCTTGAAACAGAACCCGGACGTGGTTCGCGTCAACTCGCATTTTGCAGGGGTGAACTGGTACCGCAACAATCTGTCGGAACTTCGGACAATCACACGGCGGCAAACGGTCGTCTTTGAGGACGACTAATGGAGAACTCTATGCTGAACCAGCAATCGTCAGATGACTCCTTCCGCGCCTTGCAGGCAACCGCCATGAGGGTGCGAGAGCACATCATTCGCATGTCGAGCGGCGGAGGCTGCTTCATTGGTGCGTCTTTAAGTTGCGCCGACATTATGGTGCAAATGTATAGCCGGGTGCTTAGACCCCTAGGCAACGCGGTGCGTTCATCCGAACGGGACTATCTGCTGCTTTCCAAGGGGCACGATGTTCCGGCTCTGTATGGAACAATGGTGGAGCTAGGCGAGCTACCCGTGACCCGGCTCTCAAATCATCTAGCGCCCACTGATCACGTTTATTGGCACCCCAACAGAGCCCTGCCTGGAGTCGAATTTCACTCAGGATCGTTAGGGCACCTTCTTTCAGTAGGCATTGGCATCGCTCTTGATTTTAAGTTGCGAAAATCTGATCAAAGAGTGTTTGTGGTGCTTGGTGATGGCGAGTTGAATGAAGGCACAATCTGGGAAGGCCTGTTGGTTGCGTCTGCTCACAAGCTCGACAACCTTGTCGCCATTGTCGACAGAAACCAGTTTCAAGCCAATGTTGCTACGGAGGATCTGATACCTCTCGAGCCATTGGCGGCGAAGTTCAGCACCTTCGGTTGCGACGTGTTTGATACTGACGGACATAGTTTTTCGGAAATGTCCGAGACCTTTGATGCCGTCGATTACACGAACGGTCGTCCTACGATAGTGGTTGCCCACACCATGCGCGGCAAGGGTTTGCCCAGCATCGAACAAAGAGCCGACCGTTGGTTTGTAAGATTTTCGGACTCTGAAGTAGCGATGTTGCTGGAGGAGTTGCGGGGGAACGCGACGGCAGAACTGAGCACTGAAACCTTGATGGTTCGCTAAAAGAAGGAAACGATTTGCAAACCTACGAAGACGTTCTGTCAGAGATAGCTCTCAAAGACGACCGCGTGGTGGTTCTCACCGCCGAAAACCGCGCTGCGATCCGCAATCTGCCCGCCTTGCTGGGACCTCGGTTTATTGATTTTGGGATCTGCGAACAAACGATGGTCGGTGCCGCTGCGGGTTTGGCGCTGCGTGGCCGAATCCCGGTTGTGCACGCGCTTGCGGCGTTCTTAACAATGCGTGCATTCGAGTTCATTCGCACCGACGTGGGTATTGGAAGGTTGCCAGTCAAGCTCGTTGGCGGCGTGCCTGGATTGTTGTCTGAAGCGAATGGACCCACACACCAGGCAATTGAGGACATTTCCTTGATGCGTGGAATTCCGGGGATGCAAGTTGTTTGCCCGGCCGACGCCGAGGAGCTCGCAGCCGCCTTGCCGGCTGTCATGGCAAGCGCAAGTCCCTGCTATATACGGCACACAGCGCAACCGGCACAAGTCGTACACAAACAACCATTTGCGTTTGGTCGCGCCGAACGATTGACCGAAGGTACTGACGTTGCGATCTTGACCTACGGAACGCTGGTTTCCGAGGCCGTTGCCGCCGAGCGCCTGCTGTCGCGTAAAAACGTAAGCACACGTGTCGTGAACTTGCGAACGTTAAGCCCGATTGACACCGCCGAAATCGAACAGGCCCGACGCGAATGCGGGCTCATCGTGACTCTTGAAGACCATTTTGTCACGGGCGGTCTGTTTTCAATATTGGCAGAGCATATGTTGCGACAGGGACACACCGCCCGTGTACTGCCAATTGCACTGGAGTCAAGATGGTTCACTCCCGCTTTGCTCGCAGACGTATTGGAGTGTGAAGGCCTAAACGCCAATGCGATTGCGGCACGCATTGAACGCGCGCTCACCAGTGGCTCCACGGTGGAACTCGCAAGTCAATTCGGCGCCACGGAAGGACGACAACATGTCTAGTGAAACGCGAGATCACTTGCCTTGCATCGAGAAATCAAACGAATTGTGGGCGCGGTCTGCCGGGCTTATTCCTGCGGGAACCCAAACTTTGGCCAAAGGACCCACCCAGTACGTCAATGGCGTTGCCCCCAAGTATCTTGTTCGAGGTAAAGGTGCGCATGTCTGGGACGTGGATGGCAATAGGTTCTTAGATTTCACAATGGGTGTTGGACCGCTGGTTCTGGGCTACACGCACCCAGAGGTGGACGAAGCGATTCGATCGCAGCTTTCCGACGGCATCACGTTCTCACTTATGCATCCGTTAGAAGTGATCGTCGCTGAGCAGATACGGCGTGTGGTTCCAGGCGCCCAAAGTGTAAGGTTTTCAAAAACTGGCTGCGACGTCACAACCGCCGCCGTGCGACTTGCGCGGGCATTCACCAAGCGAAACAAAGTCGTGTGCTGTGGCTACCACGGTTGGCACGATTGGTACATCGCCACAACGGATCGCTCGGCTGGGATTCCAGATGCGACGGCCGCACTCACATACACGTTTGCGTACAACGACCTAGATTCATTGAGCGCCGCGCTCGACGACGACACGGCATGCGTTGTTTTGGAGCCCACTGTCTTTGAAGCTCCCAAATCAGGCTTCCTCGAAGCACTAGCCGAACGCTGCAAAAGCAACGGCACTTTGCTTGTTTTCGATGAAATGTGGACCGGATTCCGATTGGCCTTGGGCGGAGCTCAGGAGCGGTTCGGGGTGACGGCGGACTTGGCATGCTTCTCCAAAGCTGTCGCGAACGGCATGCCTCTTTCAGTGCTCACTGGCCGTAGCGACGTGATGTCGCTATTGGAAAAGGACGTCTTCTTCTTCACGACCTTTGGCGGCGAAGCGCTTTCATTGGCTGCGGCGCAAGCAACTCTGCACGTGTTGGAAAGAGACAAGGTTCCTTTGAAACTTGAAACGCTGGGTTCGCAACTGCGCGAGCGGTTCACGGCACTTTGCGACGAACTGCAGATGCCGTCTGTTCGTTGCGTAGGGTACGGCGCACGCACGATGATAGCGTTTGGAGATCAGGAACTCGGGGCAAACGCATCGCCGTTGCTGCAGAAATCACTCGTGCAGCAAGAGTTGATTCGGCGCGGAATTCTTTGGACGGGTTTTCACAATCTAAGCGCGGCGCACTCGGAAGCGGATATCGACCATTTGCTTGGTTCATACCGACACGCGCTGTCCACTTTAAGACAGGCGCTCGAAAACCGCTCGGTTGCTTCTTTGTTACTTGGGTCCCCATTGGAACCCGTTTTCAGACGGACCAGTGGGTTTCATACAAAGCCAAAACAAGACAACTCTTCAAACTCAAACACGGAAAAGCAAGGGGCTCGTTAGCACATGGCAAAGCAAGTCTACGTAGGAAACGACAAGTTTGCGCTTGATGGTCGCGTGGCCGTGGTGACGGGTGCGTGCGGTTTGCTTGGCCGTCAGTTTTCTCTCGCACTCCTTGAAGCTGGCGCTCATGTCGTCGTTGCTGACGTGAACGAAGAGCTTGCGAATGCCTTGGCAAATGAATTGCGCGCTAGGGGACGAGGCGATGCAGTTGCCACCCGGTTAAACGTCACCGATCCAGCCTCTGTCGAAGAGCTGCGCCACATAACGCTTCAGCGCTTCGATCACATCGATATCCTATTGAACAGCGCTGCAGTCAACGACAAGTTTAGTGACGACCAAACCGTAGAACAATCGCAGTTCGAGAACTATTCGCTTGAGCATTGGCGGCAACAGCTGGATGTCAATCTGACTGGGTCATTTCTCACTTGCCAGTCGCTTGGTGCCGAGATGGCCCGTCAAGGCCGCGGCAGTATCATCAACATCGGGTCTACTTACGGATTGGTTGCCCCGGTACAGGACATCTACAGGAGACCTGACGGCACACAAATGTTCTTCAAGTCTGCTGGATATGCTGCCAGCAAAGGTGGCGTCGTCATGCTGAGCCGCTTTGTTGCCACTTATTGGGCAAAACAAGGGGTCCGTTGCAACGTTATCTGTCCAGGCGGTGTAGCGCAGAACCAGGACGCTCATTTTGTTCAGCAGTACTCAGACAGAACGCCCATGGGCCGGATGGCAGAACCGGCCGAGATAGCTGGCGCTGCAGTGTTCTTGGCGAGTGATGCTGCGTCGTATGTGACCGGCTCTGTCTTTTCTGTCGACGGAGGTTGGACAGCATGGTGAACGCATCGTCTTCGTTGAACGCAGAAGAATACAAATCACGGGCGAGCAGGATCGTCACCGTCTTCACTGATTGCGATGGGGTGCTTACGGACGGAGGCGTTTACTACGACAGTAAAGGAGAGGCCATGCTTCGCTTTCATCGTCGTGACGGGATGGGTGTTGAACGCCTGCGTTCCCAAGGAATAGAAGTGGCAATCATTACCCGGGAGGCTTCTGCAATTGTTGAACAGCGGGCGGCCAAGCTGCAGATAAGACTGTTCAGCGGTGTCCGCGACAAACGCGCTGCGTTTCCTTCAATTCTGAAGGAAATGAACACGCAACCGGATGCGTGTGCGTACGTCGGCGATGACGTGAACGACCTTGAGCTGTTGAGCCACGTGCTTTCGGCCGGTGGCTTAACTGCTGCGCCGAGCGATGCCGCCACCGAGGTTCGTCAATGCGTACATCTAGTAACCGAGACCGGTGGTGGCCACGGTGCATTTCGAGAGTTTTGTGAATGGATACTTCACCTGCGAGGAGCAAGCATATGAACGCGAACGTGATCAAAGTGGGCGACCGCAACGTGGGAGAGGGTATGCCCGTATTCGTCATTGCGGAGATTGGCATCAACCACAACGGTGACATTGGATTGGCCAAACGACTTATCGACGGCGCCGTGTTGGCCGGGGTGGACGCCGTCAAGTTCCAGAAGCGCACACCTGAGCTCTGTGTGCCTCGTGATCAGTGGGAACTGCAACGCGATACGCCCTGGGGCCGAATGACGTACATCGAATATAAACGTCGCATCGAGTTCGGCCAGACTGAATACGAACAAATAGACAAACACTGTAAGGAGCGAGGAATAGATTGGTTCGCATCTTGCTGGGACGAACCTTCGGTCGACTTTATCGACGCGTTTTCACCCGCCTGCTACAAAGCCGCTTCGGCGTCGCTCACGGACCTTCCTCTGCTCAAGAAGATGCAAGATACCGGACGGCCTCTGATGATCTCAACTGGCATGTCTACTTTGCAAGAGATCGACGCCGCGGTTTCGATGTTGGGAACGCACAATCTTATGGTCGCGCATTCGACGTCGGCGTATCCTTGTCCGATCGAATCCCTGAATTTGCGCATGATCAACACCTTGCGCGACCGTTATCCGGGTGTGCCCGTAGGGTATTCGGGACATGAAACAGGTTTGGCGACCACTTGGGCTGCTGTTTCCCTGGGTGCAACCTTCATCGAACGGCACATCACCTTAGATCGTGCAATGTGGGGAACGGACCAGGCAGCTTCTGTCGAGATCGGTGGACTGATGCGTTTGGTTTCAAACATTCGCGATATTGAACGTTCGATGGGTGACGGCATAAAGCGGCTTTACGAGCCCGAGCTGGCTATGCGTCGCAAACTAAGGCGAGTTCAAAGCGAGCCTGTGGCAGGTACAAACTAGGGGTGTCAGCGCAGTCTCTCTCGTTGGCAATCATTGTTGCCGCTGCTTTCATCTTTATCGGACTTGAGCGGCGGTGGCCTTATGACAAGCGCCAAGTTGTCTTTCGCGATGAATTCTGGAGCGATCTGCTCCTTTATACGTTCGTCCAAAGCTATTTCCTTGGGCTCGCTATCACGAGCCTGATTCAATGGATTGATCATGGAACAGGTCTATCGCGACTTGCGCTTGTATCGCGATGGCCAATTTGGCTTCAGTTCACATTCTTTCTGATTAGTCACGACCTATACATCTATGCTTTCCATAGAGCTCAACATCGCTTCAAATGGCTTTGGCGCTTGCACGAAGCGCACCACAGCACCAAGGATGTTGATTGGCTTTCCGGATCACGATCACACCCCTTAGAAATCATGGTCAACCAAACCATTGAGTTTGCACCATTGGTTCTTTTGGGTGCCGATCCGCTGGTCGCAATTCTTAAGATCACGGTTGATGCCGTTTGGGGCATGTACATTCACACGAACATCGACGTTAGATCGGGCCGTCTTCAATACATCTTGAACGGACCTGAGATGCATCGATGGCACCACGCCAAGGAGATCACGGACGGCAACTTGAACTTCGGCACGAAGCTGGCCATCTGGGACTGGATGTTTCGCACAGCGTATCTTCCCCACGCTAAGAAGCCAACGGCCTATGGCATGTACGGATATGAGGTGCCTCGAGGCTACTTCGCACAGTTCTTGTTCGCGTTTCGAAAAACACAGTATATGTAGGCGTAGGTGCTACATGCCTCCTGTTTCTGTCACCATATGATGAACGAGGGGTTGCCAAAGTGTTGCGAAATACCCTTCGAAAGGGCCTGATGGCGGGCCTTAGGGGACGAAAGCTACAGCGCGGCACAAAACCTTCCGAACTTCCGGCGCGGCGGTTGAAAAGCCCCCACAGTTATTCTACGTTCCCCTTCGTTTCGCGGTAGCTCATCGAATGCTTGCTCAATATCTCCCCATCGTCATACACGCCGTGGTGGCGTTCTTGTTTGCGGCGGCCGTTTTGGCCTTCGCCTCGGCCATGGGCCCACGGGCCAGCAGCCGACAAAAATTCGAGCCCTACGAATGTGGCTTGGAGCAACTTGATTCGCCTCACAAACCGGTGGCGATCAAGTTCTATACCTTCGCGCTGCTCTTCATTCTTTTCGACATCGAAACCATCTTCTTGTTGCCGTGGGCCTTTGGCTTTAAGGCATTGATCGGAACCGGGGCCTTGTTGCCGGTTCTATTCTTCTTGGTCCTGCTAAGCTTGGGGCTCTTCTACGTCATTCGCACAGGGGCTCTCGAATGGGACTAAAACCTCAGAACGATTTCACCACCACCACCTTAAACACCGCCATCAACTGGGCGCGTTCCAACAGCATGTGGCCGATGCCCTTCGGCGTCGCTTGCTGTGCCATTGAAATGATGGCCTCTTTAATGTCCAAATATGACGCTTCGCGCTTCGGTTCTGAAGTGTTGAAGTTTGCGCCCCGTCAAAGCGATCTCTTGATCGTGTCTGGGCGAATCTCCCTAAAAATGATGCCCGTCTTGCTTCGTATTTGGGAGCAAATGCCGGAACCAAAGTGGTGCATCTCGATGGGCGCCTGTGCTTCCAGCGGCGGCGTTTTCGATACTTACACTCTGATTCAAGGCATTGACCAGTTCATCCCAGTGGATGTTTACATTCCTGGCTGTCCTCCCCGTCCTGAAGCCTTCATTGATGCGTTGATGACTGTGCAAGCCAAGGCTGCCAAAGGGCAGGCCAAGTCGCAGGAATACACAGTTAAAGAAGGGGCGGTCTGATTTATGGACCACCCCTTAATTCGTTTCGACGCTACGGCGAACGCCAAAGTCTTGGCCCGTCTGCAAGCGCAGCTCGGATCAGAACTTTTGCACACCTACGAGGAAGGTTTGCAGCTGGGTGTTGATGTTCACGCAAAGGATATTCTTTCGCTTTTAGGCTTTTTAAAGAACGATCCCGAACTCTCGTTTACGGGTTTCATTGATCTTACGGCCGTTGATTACAGCAAGTACGTCAAGCCACAACCTGAACGATACGGCGTGATCTACATCCTGATGGCACCCACGATTGGCGCTAGCATCAAAGTGCGCGCTTT
>Ga0105048_10003930_pt1 | contig 24320 bp, 9 predicted proteins | sample MAT05_FD_78382 | JGI IMG/M metagenome (GOLD analysis project Ga0105048, IMG submission 78382) | Freshwater microbial communities from Lake Fryxell liftoff mats and glacier meltwater in Antarctica - MAT-05 | ecosystem: Environmental > Aquatic > Freshwater > Ice > Liftoff microbial mat | place... | reverse complement strand
TTGCTCTATAGGCAAAAGGTATACGATTAGTATTTGTTACATTCAAACCTTGGATAAACTGAGGGAAAACTACTTCAGTAAATGTAGGAACGGCATTAATATTAGCGGTCAATCCTATTGGTTGCGTTAATGTATAATTTCCTGCATCTGCGCCACCAATTGTTGATGTAGATGTGACAGCAATTCCAGTTCCTATTGGTGATGAAGCAAAGGTTCCTGATAAAGTCAATGTAACAACATCAGGTATAACAACTCCGGTTAATGTACCGGTGATAGTCGCTGTTGTAGTACTATCAAATACCTTATTTTGAGCGGCTGCACTTGCAATCGTCAATGCTTTTGGAGTGATGTCAGCCGTTAATCCTGTTGGAAGGGTTACTGTATATTTAGCTGCATCTGCACCACCCAATGTTTGAGTAGATGTTACTGCTTTACCTGTTCCTACATTTTTATTAGCAAATGTTCCTGTTCCAGAGATAGTAACAACATCACTTCCTACTAAGCCTACTAAAGCAGAACCAGTAATCGTAGCATTGGAATTACCATCATATCCTTTTGACGAAGCTATAGCAGCTGTTATGGTTAGGCCTTTTGCATGGATAGTATAAACCAACGTAGCAGTTCCTGTTCCTCCAACATTAGTGGCAGAAATAGTTACATTGAATGTACCAACAACAATTGCAGTTCCTGTAATTTCTCCGGTGTTTGTATTTACAGATAATCCAGCAGGTAACCCTGTTGCATTAAATGAAGTTGGTGTATTTGAGCCTGTAATAAAATAAGAAGTAATTGCAACACCATATGTTTCTGTTGCAGTTAATGAACTTGTAACTACAGGAGAAGGAGAAGATGTAATATCTGCAGTTAATCCTGTTGGTTGAGATAAAGAATAATTCCCGGAACCAGAACCACTGATGGTATAACCTGTTACGGTAACAGCAATCCCTGTTCCAATTGTCGATTGTGCAAAGTTGGCAACATACGTTCCTCCTAATGTTACGTTCGCAACATCTGCGGCAAGAACCCCCACTAAAGCAGGTGTTCCAGATAAGGTAGCAGTTGTTGTTCCGTCTTGTACTTTACTACTTGCTGATACTCCTGAAATAGTCAACCCTAAAGGTGTGATATCTGCATTCAAACCTGTTGGTTGCGTTAAGCTGTAACTTGTAGAGTTCGTTCCGCTTAATGTTAAAGCAGCAGTGATTGCAATGGCAGTTCCAATATTGGCATTGGCAAATGTTCCACCACCGGCAATCGTAATTACATCACCATTTACAGTTCCTACAGTAGTAGCTCCTGTAATAGTTGCTGTGTTAGAACCATCATATACTTTATTAGAAGTTGTAGCTCCTATTGAGGTAATGGCTAATGGACTTACTGTGCTTGAGGCTGTAGCCACATTTATGGAAGCAGCTCCAGTGCTTGACAATACGTTGTTTCCTGCATAAGGAGAACCGGCAACTGTTGCTGTTGATGTTAAACGAACATAAACAGGAGTTGACGAAATAGTTCCTGATGCACCTACTGTAACCGTTGATGTAAACGTTCCTCCCGAAGTTAATGATACTTCAAAACCTGTTGGAGGCGTAACTAAAATACCTGTAGTCATGTTTGTTCCTGAGACACTAAATGATGTTTCAGCAGATGCTGTTCCGTAAGTAGTTGACAAAGGAGAAATTGTGCCAGTAGATGCGATGGTAGGGAATGTTGCACTAACAGGTGCAAATTGAATACCTCTGAATTTATTTAGAGAAGAAGCTGTTGCAAGTGTGGTTGCGGTTGAAGAAGATCCGTTATCTGTAATCGTGAATATTCTATTTAATAAAGCTTCAGCACTTGTACCATAAATAACCGCACCTAATCCTGTTGTTGAATTATAGGCTGAGTAATCTACGGTAACACCACGTGCTCCAATGTTTGAAACTCCTGTCCCTAAAGTATAAGTTAAAGTCCAGGTAGTTCCGTCGTAGTTCCATTTTTGAATACCCCCTGAAGTTGTTGTACGATCGTCGGCAACATACGCTACAGAACCTGAAGCTAAAGCACCCGGGCTCATAGAAAAGCCATAAGTGCTGGGTCCGCTTGCGGTAGGAAAACCAGGAAGAATAGTGATCGTGTTACCAGTTGTAGTTGGCAAACCTGTTCCAACAGTTGCTACGCCCTGAAAAGTTCCTGAAGAAGCACCTGTAAATAATTGACCGTTAAAAATATTAACTGTTCTTACATTTGTTGGTGCAGAACTAACCAGTACACTTCCTGTTGTACTACCAAAAGTATTGGTTCTAACTCCACCAGTTACGCCAGATCCGTTACCTGAAGCCCAATATTGTGAACCATTGTTTGAGAAAACGGCTCCACGAATGTTGTTTCCTGAATAACCTTCAGTAGTTGGAATTGCAGATGTTGCATCAACTGTTCCGTCATAGGCGACACGAGCGATAACTCTAGCCGTTAAACTTCCACTTGTACCGGTTCTATAACCGGCAAAACCAAGATAAGCTCCATTTTCAGAACGAGACAATGCCCCTTCTGAAGTTGAACTTCCACTTAACGTTAATGCAGTAGTAGCTCCAGTGTTAGGTATAGAAACTGTTTGAGATAGAGTTCCTGAAGTAGTATACTCTTTTAAGCTAACTGAACTTGTCGTACTATCTACATTAATAACCACTAAATTACCCGGTGTAAATCCGGTTACACCTGGGGTAATATCTGCTGTTAATCCTGTTGGTTGCGTTAATGTATAATTTCCAGCATCTGCACCACCAATAGTTGATGTAGATGTTACCGCAATTCCTGTTCCAACTGCTGATGAAGCAAAGGTTCCTGATAATGCTAATGTAACCACATCTCCTGATTCAACACCAGTTAATGTACCTGTTATAGTTGCCGTTGTGTTGCCATCAAAAATTTTGTTTAAAGCACCAGTTGAACCTATCGTTAAAGTCTTAGGTGTAATGTTGGCTGCTAATCCTGCTGGAAGGGTTACGATATATTTAGCAGCATCTGCTCCACTTAAGGTTTGTGTTGATGTTACTACTTTTCCTGTACCTACATTTTTCGTATCAAAAGTTCCAGTTCCTGAAATAGTAACCACATCACCTCCTACTAAACCTACTAAGGTAGATCCTGTAATAGTAGCTGTTGTGTTGCCATCATATACTTTTGAAGAAGCTGTTGCACCTGTTACGGTTAATGCTTTTGGAGCAACTGTATATACTACAATTGCATTGCCTGTTCCCGCACCATTTGTAGCTGAGATGGTTACATTGAATGTACCAACTACTGTTGGTGTACCTGTAATTTCTCCATTTGTTGTATTCACACTTAATCCGGCAGGCAAACCTGTTGCATTAAATGATGTAGGCGCATCTGAAGCCGTGATGGTATAAGGAGAAGCGACAAGACCATAAATTGCAGATGCCGTTAAAGCACTTGTAATAGCTGGTGAAGGTGTAGCTGTAATATCAGCAGTCAAACCAGCAGGTTGAACCAAAATATAATTTCCTGAAGCAGAACCAGAAATTGTAAAACCTGTTACGGTTACTGCGATACCGGCACCAACTGCACTTGTTGCAAAGGTTGCTACAGGTGTTCCTCCTAAAATTACATTAGGAACGTCACCAGATAATACACCAATTAAAGCAGGCGTACCACTTAATGTAGCGGTTGTGTTTCCGTCAAATACTTTATTATTAGCGGTTAAATTTCCGACAGGAATATTTGCAGCATTTACCGTGCTTGATGTTGTTGGAACATTTACTGTTGTAGCTCCTGCACTGGTCAAAACTAAATCTCCACTATACGTTCCTACGGCAGTAGAAGCTGCTAAGCGAACATAAACCGTTGTAGATGTAATAGTGCCAGCAGCACCAACAGTTATAGAAGAGGCATATCCACTTCCTGATGATAATGATACTTCAAACCCCGATGGAGGAGTTACTAAAATACCTGCTGTCATATCAGAACCAGAGACATTATAGGAAGTTGAAGAAGATGCCGTACCGTAGGTGGTCGTTAAAGCGGCTAAAGTTCCCGTGGTTGATATTACAGGGGTAGCAGCTAAAGTAAAGGCAGTTGTATTTAAAGTTGTAAGCGCAGTCGATGTGGTAATAGTCCAGTTAGCAGAATTTGTAACCAAAGCTTTATAATTAGCAAGGGTGACTTGATTTGATCTTGAACCACTATATTGACCACCTGTTGCAGACGAAGCTATTACAATATTACCATTCGTAACATTTAATGTTGAAGGTAAATAAGAAAGATTAGAAGATGCAGTACCTGTGATAAGCCATGCATTTGGAAAATTCAATCCAAATAACATAGTGCCTGTAAAAGTTGAAGGATTTGCATTTGTTCCAAAATCTGAATTTGAAGTAGTAGTTCCTGCACCTGCACCCTGATAGGCAAATATCTGGTCGCCACCATTTGAAATACCGCTCAATGTTTGAACGCTAGAACCTAAAGAAGCTGCACTTCCATTTTCTATTCTAATTACAGTACCAGCAGCTATTGTGTTTCCTGTACTATTTGTCCACGCAACAAAGTTCTCACCACCACGTCCGTTACCGGCATCTGTGGCTGCAGCGCTTGAAAGGAAACCATTGTCTGTAAATTTGATTACTGTGTTGTTATTCAAAGGAACCCATGTAACAAAAGTGAAATTATCTGGCGTATTGGAATTAAATCCAATTACTGCAATATCTCCGATTGCTAATGTTGTTGGTCCTGTAGTAATATCCGCCGTCAATCCTGTTGGTTGCGTTAATGTATAATTGGCAACATCGGCACCACCAATAGTTGATGTAGATGTAACCGCAATTCCTGTTCCAACTGCTGACGAAGCAAAGGTTCCAGACAATGTCAAGGTAACTGCATCGCCTGATTCAATGCCAGATAATGTACCTGTGATAGCGGCTGTTGTGTTACCATCAAATGATTTATTTTGAGCTGCTGCACTTGCAATCGTCAATGCCTTGACAGTAATGTCAGCTGTTAATCCTGAAGGAACTGTTACTGTATATTTAGCAGCGTCTGCACCACTTAAAGTTTGTGTAGAAGTAATTGCTTTTGCAGAACCTACTAAAGCATCAGCAAAAGTTCCTGTACCTGAAATAGACACAATATCTGCTCCTACAACCCCTACTAATGTTGATCCTGTAATTGAAGCCGTTGTATTTCTATCATATACTTTTGAAGAAGCTGTAGCACCTGTTACAGTTAAGCTTTTTGCACTAATTGTATAAACTAAAGTTGCACTACCTGTTCCAGCTGCATTTGTTGCAGAGATACTTACATTGAATGTACCAACAACAGTTGCTGTTCCTGTAATTTCTCCAGTTGAAGTATTTACACTTAAACCCGCAGGTAACCCTATTGCATTAAAACTTGTAGGTGTATTAGTGGCTGTAATAAAATAGGAAGTAATAGCAACACCATAAGTTCCACTTGCCGTTAATGAACTTGTAATAACTGGAGTCGGAGAAGAAGTAATATCTGCTGTTAACCCTGTTGGTTGAGATAATGAATAATTACCAGAAGCTGAACCGCTGATTGTATAACCTGTTACGGTTACAGCTTTATTCGTACCTACGTTTGGATCTGCAAAATTAGCAACCGGTGTTCCACCTAAAGTTACAACGTCTGGTGTTATCACCCCATTTAATGCGGCTGTACCAGATAAGGATGTACTGCTTGATCCGTTAAAAACAAGATTATTTGCGTTAAGACCGGTGATAGTCAATGGTGCCGATGTAATATCTGCGGTTAATCCTGTAGGTTGTGTTAAAGTATAACTTGTTGCATTTGTTCCATTTAATATAAGTGATGTGGTAACAGATTTAGCTGTCCCTATTGTTGCATCTGCAAACGAACCATTATATCCAATTGTAATCACATCACTATTTACAACGCCCACTAAACTAGCACCACTAATGGTAGCTGTTGTAGTTGCATCATATACTTTGTTAGCAGCCGTAGCGCCTGTCGATGAAATGCTTAATGTACTAACAGTACTTGAAACTGGTGCTACGTTGACTGGTGAAGCACCTGTACTTGTCAATACAATATTTCCAGAGTAAGGAGAACCAGCAACTGTAGCTGAAGCCGTTAAACGAACATAAATAGGAGTAGAAGCAATTGTACCAGCTGCACCAACCGTAACAGTCGGTGTATACGTTCCTCCAGAAGTCAAAGAAACTTCAAATCCTGTTGGAGGAGTTACTAAAATTCCTGCATTCATATTAGCACCAGAAACCTCAAACGAAGTTTCAGATGAAACCGTACCATAGGTTGTTGATAAAGCAGATAAAGTTCCTGTAGTAGAGATAGCAGCACAAGCAGATAATACAGAGAATGTCCAATCGCCTGAAGCAATTGTTGTGGCGCCTGTAGTATTCCAATTGGTGGTAGTATTTCCTATTGCATCTAATAATACTGTTTGACATCCTGTGTATAACGCACCTGTTGTTGAATATCTAGATGCTGCTACTGATAGGCTTATTGACGTTGTTCCAGTGGTTAATCCTGATGGACGTAATCCAGTTCCACCAAGTGCTGCATGATATATAAATTGAGTCGGTGTTAAATCAGTGATTGTTGTAGCTGTATAAATGTAAATTTCGTCGGCAGGTCCATTGTTTAATCCAAAACCTGTTGTTACACTCCAGTCATATGTAGCTGTTGAAACAGCTGCACCACCCCAAGGTAGAACAATGACTGTTCCTGCAGAAATTGATTGTCCAGATTTTACAGTAAATGATGCCTCGCCTTCACTTATGTCAGCGAAATCTGTTCCACCTGCAGTAGTTACCTCGTTATCATTTACGAAAAAAGTAGTACCTGCATTTAAATCTTTCAAAACTAAAATAGCAAAATTATCTGGAGTTCCAGTAGTATTAAATCCTATGATACCGATGTCTCCGGCAGCTAATACTGTTGGTCCAGCAGTTACATTAAACGTATTGCTATTACCACTTGCAGTTAATGAACCAGATGTAACATCAATGGTTCTACCTGTTGCTATTGCCGAAAATTGCAAATTACTAAATGTTCCTAAACCAGCTAATGGAGTTACAGGATTGGTGCTAGCACCAAAGGTACCTGTTGTTGAAGCGGTCATATTAGTTACATAATCTAAATCTCTGTTGGCTATAGCATCATTGGCACTAACGCTTACTGCTGGACTAATAGCAGTATTAACCGACACATCAATTGGTTGAACTACAAAAGCCAAAGAGGTGGCAGTAACTTCTATTCTGTTTCTGTCGCTTGTAGAAGATGAGGCAGCTGCACCAGCATCGGTAGCAGCAAAAGCTGAACCTGCTACATCTGCAGTAGCACTACTTACTGTGAATGAATATTGTAAATTATCGGTAACTGTAGCAGCAAAACTGGCTCTAATACTAAAATCATGTGTACCACCATCAGAAACTGTGAATGTTAAACCTGTAAAGGTTGCAGTTGAACCCGAAACTGCTATTTCAGCTAATTCAGTAGTTCCATCGTATAAAGCCAATCTGCGTAATAAAGAATTGTAGGCTAAAGTAAAACTTATAGCATTCAAAGTGGTGCTATTAGCATCAGCATCTGTAGTAGCTCCACCGTCGCGCAAAGTAAATTTTGCAACCTCTAACGAATTACCAACTGTTAGGTCTGTGTTATCCTGGTATGAAATATAATCTACATTACTAGGCTCAGTAAATACACTATGAATAATAATATCTGATGCGGTAGAATTTGCAGAACCAGTGGTTAATTGACTACCAGTTCCTGGTGATGCAGTATAATAATTGGCTGTACTGCCAGTGCCATTATAAGCAAATATCGCATAATGATAAGTAGTACCGAATCCTAAACCCGTAACTATCACATTTGTAGTAGCTACTGTTCCGTTAAACACTACAAACTCGCCAGCAGCTAAGGTGCTACCTGATGCAAAGGCTGTGTTGGCTGTATATGAGGTAGCATCGGTTGGTGTACCTGTTACTGCACTACCTGCTTTCATTACTACAATATAGCTTGTTCCATTTCCACCACTAAAGTTTAAAGTCATGTCATTATTACCTACGGTTGATGCTGCAGTAAAACTTGGTTGGGTAGTTGGTTCTTCAGCAATAAAATTAAATGTGTAAGATGGCCAACTACCGTAGGTTGCTGTTGATGTATTACCTGTTGTCAAGCTACCAAAAGTGTGTATATGTGTTCTATGTCCTGACAAAGAGCGTGTATGCGAGGCTGCTGTTAGATATGATGAACCAAAAGTAGTTCCTCCTAATGCCACAAAATTAGCTCCATTAGTTAAAGTTGCAGGTACCCATGTTTGTGTGCTTGATGGAACACCTGTAGATATAAAATCACTTGAAGTAAATCCAGCTACAAATGAAGGCGTAGCTGCTAAACCTTGATAAGCAAACAATTGTTCACCCCCACTACCTAAACCAGATGTAAAAGGGCCTGTACCCAAATTTACTGTTCCAGCAGATGCTGCAAATTCTATTACTGTTCCTTTCGTTATTGTGTTATTTGGCGATGTCCAAACACTAACTCCTTCTCCTGTAGTAAACGCAAGTGTTCCTCCGTTTCCATCCCAAGACTTATCGGTAAACCAAATTCTTGTATTAGCTGGAATATCATTTAACGCTACAATTCTAAAATAATCTGTTACAGCACCTTGGAATGCAATAAAAGCAATATCACCGGCCGCTAGATTTGTTACTTCCCCAGTTACAGCAACATTTTGTTGTGTAGCCCCTGTACTGGTAATTGTAATATTACCACCAACTTGTTCTACCAATGCCGTCGGATTAAATCTTGTATAAATAATTGTTGAATTTACTATTCCTCCTGATTGAGCTAAAGTAACTGATGAACCAAAACCTGAGCCTGGAGTAATTGAAACTTGATAACCTGTAGGTGGCGAAATAACAATATCGGCTGTTAAGTTAGAGCCCGATACAGAAAAGTTTTGCTCACTAGAAGGTGTACTAATAGCAGATGATACAAATGAATTTAAAGTTCCTACGGCTGTAAAGTTAGGTCCAGAAGAAGCACTAACACTACCATTTACTGTAATATCATTTCCTATTCCATCACCAGGACCACCTGATCCAGTTCCTGCCTCAGCGAATCCGTATAAACGATATGTAACAGCCGTTGATGAATTTGATTGTGCAAAGGTAAAAGTAACGGTTTGAGTAGAAGTATTGTCAGTTATAGATTTTTGGGCATCTAAATTACTAGCGTATCCATCAACTGAACTTCTTAACGCAAGTGCCGTAAATCCTGTTGAAGAACGCTGTATTTGAAAGACAATTGAACTTACACTAAACTGAAACCCACTGTTTGGAGTTACCGTAAATTGCATATAATCATTTCCAGTTACCGCATTTGCAATTGAAGATACTGCCCAATCGGTTGCGTTAAAACGATCACCATTTGTTGATGCCGTTAATCCTGCCCCTCTGCTAATATTGGATGATGTTAAGTTTGTATTGTTTGTATTCGAATTTGCTGTTGCTTCATTGCCTGCTAATCCAGCAAAATCAAATGTGAGAATTTGCCCCCAACCTACATTCGGTGCCACAAACATGGCTAACATCATCAAGCCGGTGAATAAAAATTTTCCCCAATAGCCTTTGCTTGAGGATGGAGGCAAATTTGTTACGCCCCGCGTTCGAAAGAGTGTTAGTTTTTGTTTCATTGTTTGTTTTTTGTTTTGTGGTGAATGACGTAGAGAAGTTTACGAAAATGATTTACCTGTTTTATTTACGTGGTTTATATAATTTTTTAAATTGAGCTGCTGTAGAATTAAATGAAGCAGATTTATCTTTTTATTGGGCGTTTCTTCTTCATACGGATACGTAGCATCAAAAAATGAAGAGGGCATGTGATTGAATTTGTCCATTTGTTTATTTTGATTCTTCATGATAATTTTTTTTTCAATGGCGAATGTATCTGTTCAAACATCCTTTTCGGCCACGATTCCTATTTGTTAATCCTAGGATAAATTTTAAATAACATTGAAACGGGAGCCGTAATCATTTGATAGTAATTTGAACATATTTATTTGCATAAATTGAATTACTATGCGTCAACTTATTTTGACTCTTTTGTTCATTTTGATGTATGATTTTCGGGGTAATGGACTAAAATGCATCTCCGATTCTTTGTAATGCTTATCGTTATTGGCTTTGAGAAGAATAAAACAAAAGTGGAATAAAGAACCATCTAAGCTGATTTTATAGAATTCAATAGGAAGCTGTGATGGATGAATTTTTACAGGATTTTTTGGTTTCTAAAATATCAAAAAAAAGATACATTTTTGTCCATTTCACCTGATAATGAACTTCATACAAATTATTATTTTATACCCTTCTTTATAAAAATTAAACATTCTAAAATCTCCTGAAAAACAAATGAAGGAATTAAATTATACCAATAACATTTTTTCATTTTAGTCCAAAATAAATATGTTATTATGCTCCCGCTTCGAAGGCGGAACTGAAGATGTTTAGTTCATTGCTATGGACTATTACATATACGTTAATTCGTAGGTCCGCTATCAACAGTTGCCTCTATTGTGCTTTGTAAACTAGCAGACAAATTACTTAGGAAATCGAAGCCCGTAGCCGATTCTATGACATCCACAGAAGTTCGATATATGCCCCATGTATTAGAAGGCAACGATTGTGTATTCGGCATAACCACGGCAATAACCCTTGTTGAAGTGTTTACCCGACTCACATCATTATTACCATTACTGAGTATAACGACAACCTTCCAATAATGCGATGGCACCGTTATATCGCCACCTGAAATTGTATTGGTTACACCTCCATTACTGCCTGTGCCTCCAATACCATATCCACCGGTGTATATAAAAAGTTCATACCCATTATCTGCAAGTGTGGTGCAATAAGTCTCCAGGTGATTCCATGGAAGTTGATTCAAGTTAGGAGCCTGAGGCATAATGTTACTCATCTTAAACGTAGCGGCATTATTTGTTGCATTATTGTTCCGATGAGATGAGGTCACCTGATGACCTCGATCAAATCCTGTACCTACATAATCATTATCGGTGGCGCGGTAAAAACTTGAAGGCAATTGTGTATCCAATGTAAAACAATCGCATCGCGGCGTTGAGCCCATATCGCTGGCATCCAAATGATAAGCGACCCAGGCAGCAGTGCCTTTGGTTGAATTATAAGCCAGATCAAACTGTGGTTTTATGAGTAAATAATTAGTCGGCATACTTACATCGGTAACCGCACCGGTGGGGTTACCCATTGCGATATGATCATTGTCTGTTGCATTTACTACCGGGGTGGTTGTAGTATCTGTCGTTAAGGCAACGCTGTCGATATTCAAAATGCCGCCACTTAATTTACGAATCTGGAAACGAATGTCGCCGCTATAATTTATCTTGAAATATGCTTTTTGTAAAGTAGTTAACGATGTAGTGACGTTGCTCCCTTCCTGTGTCCATGTGCTACCCTGATTGACTGATTTAAATAAGCCCCAGGTACTCGACGATTCTGTGCCGTATTTCGCATGACTCACAGTGACAAAAATGGAATCAATAAATACATTAAAGTTCATGGACAACTTACCTGTATTTTGTATTCTGGCCGAAGCCAACCCATACTTCCTGTCAGAGGCAGATGTTCCAATCAGTGCATCCTCAAAATTCCAGGAACCAGTTCCAACAGCAACGTTCTGAGTGGTGTAGGTTGTTTTACTTCCTGTTTCAAGGCCTTCCGGAAAACCTGCTTCCGTTGCCAGCATGCCATTCAGCGTGGCTATTCCCGAAAGTGTGGCTGTAGAATTGCCATTGTAATTTTTGTTATTCGCGGTGAGTCCTGTAATGTTTAAGGATCGGGGTAAGATATTAGCGAAAAGCCCTGAAGGTTGTGTTAATACATAACTTGATGCATTGGTCCCGCTCAAGGATAATGTTGACGTCACAGGTTTTGCTATTCCAGGTAAATTGTCTGCAAAGGTTCCTGCATAATTAATCGATAACACATCGCCATTGACAACCCCTGTTAATGAGGCTCCACTAATCGTGGCTGTAAGATTTCCATTAAATATTTTATTTGCTGCTGTAACGCCAGTTGTAGATATCGTCAATTTACTGACAACGCTTGAAGGAATGGCTACAGTAACAGAAACGGCACCTGTAGCGGAGCATAATAGGTTGCCACTATACGGAGAACCATTAAAGACAGCATTCCCAGTCAACCTGATATATATAGTTGTAGATGGAATTGTACCCGAGGATCCGACTATGATAGATGATGTAAAACCACTATTTGCTGATAGCGAAATTTGAAAGCCTGAAGGAGCCGTGACCAAAATTCCAGTTGTCAAATTACTCCCTGAGACCAAGCATGATGTTGTTGATGAAGGTGTACCATACACGGTAGATATTGAAACAGGTGTGCCGGTTACTGAAATTTGAGGCCCTGACGAAGGAATGGAAATACTAATATTATCAAGACTTATTCCCTGAGAATTTGTAGAGCCACCATTCCCTGCATAATGCCATCTAAAATAATAACTTGTTCCATTTGCTATGGACAACCCGGTTAATACAACTGTTTTCGAATTGGTGGTGGCAGGATTCACCACGCCATTTGCAACGTCTGCGATGTACGCCTGATCCCCGGCTGTTGCAGCAGTGAGTATAGCTGAAGATGTAGCACCATGAAAAAAAGTCCAATCCCACGCTCTGGTGCCAGTTCTGTACTTCTCATAATCAAAATTAACGGTTATGGCAGTAATGGTTGAACCGGTATTATTGGTGAAGCCAAAGAAAATATCACGCGGACTGCTGAAAGATCCCGAGGTTAGAAAACCAACACTACGGTCGGTTGAACTTGCCGTTACACCATTGGCATAATTATAAACTCCACCGGTAGAGGAACTATTCAGCGCACCGGTACCCGAAGTACCTCCTGCCAATGTAGTTGATGTGGTATTTGCCACATTCGTAAAGTCGGATGTGTTGTTACCAAATTCAAAACCTGCAGGCAGCGTCGTAGTGGCAGTTATTCCTATGCCGTCAAAATTCTCATTGATAGGAAACGAAGAAACTGATAACTGTCCACTAACGGCAATTGGAACAAGGAACAATGCTGACAGAAGTAGTATGATGAATGGACAAAATTTTAAACAATTCTTTAAATGAATATTCTCCAAAATAATTGATGAGAAATTTACCTTGATATGCACCATAATGAATACTTAATGTGGCAGGTGTTGAAGGTTTCTTTAACTACCCGACAGATGAATAATAATGTCTGTAATAAGATCAGAAAAACGATTTCAATTTCAAAAATGTGTTCTGGAGGTATGAAATCTGAAAATTAGATAAATCCTGTATCTTAAATTTTTGGAAGCAAATGTATCTATAACAGCGTATTCATTTCGATGAGTATCTATTTGGTAATGATACATTAAACATTCAATAACGTGATCCTATATCTGTGATCACAGGTTCATTTAGTCAATTTATTGTAGAAGCAGAATAATAAGCATTACGTTTAAATATTTCATTTCGTTGATATAATATTGAAGGCAAATAATATATTGGTAATCTAAATTTCATATTAAGTCGGCTAAAATACCGGTATTTATAAAAACAATTGATCTACTAAAAGATTTAATATATCCGGGTCTGGTCAAGTTTTTATGACGCTTAATAAGGAGTATAATTTCATTAAGGTCAACTTGATGGACATATAGGACAGACCTTGGTATCCATGAGATGTATATTAATAATTGCTTACGCATTCATTCATTCAAATCCAAATCAGCTAATGTTTTCTTTAGCATAAATAGAATGGTTCAAAAATGTAGATATTGAAGTGATGAATGTAACAGGACGAATGATGTACAAAAAATATTATAATGAATTATTATCCGAACAATTAATGATAGATGATGCACGTGAAATTTATTTCCTTTCGCTTTTTATTGAAGGAAAAAATGTGTTTTAAAAAAATAAAGAAATAATTTGAATATAATGGCACCTTGTAGTTACATTTGAGAAATAACTTGTAATTAAAATAAGTAAGGCATCTCTTATATTGTAACCATTACAAATAAAATCCAAAGACAATATGAAAGTCAACATATTATTTTTTTCAGTTCTATTCTTCAGTCTCTATAGTGTTCGAATGAATGCACAACTCATCAATGGATGCTGCTTCTTACAGCAAAACAGACTTGAAGTGGGTATCGCTAATAACGGTGCTTTTGGGACACCAGAAAATGCGCCAGCAGGATATCATTCAAATAATTCTCCTTTATTTGCAACAGTTTTCAATCCGGTAACCGGTATTTATGCAATGAGGCCTAATGCACTTGGTTTTGTTGCTGATTATGATTCAAATGGATGGACATTGGGTTCGCCACCTTTTTTTGGCGACTATTTTTTACCGGGCATCCCTCAGGAAGGATGGGCTGTAGAAGTAGACGGCATTCGTAGTGATGCTTTTTGTGCCGCCTATCAAACCAATGGTACAAGTGGATTTACAGGTAGTTTATTGGGTGCGAATACCGCTGTTTTCTTCTTAGGAAATAGTACAAAATCAGAATGGAACGGAAACATGGGAAGTCTGGCTATCAAACAAATCACTACCATTGAACACGATAAACTCTATCTGACAGTCAAGGTAAAATTTTACAACACAGGAACCACCACGTTACATGATGTGTATTATATGCGCACTGTTGATCCTGATAATGATGTCGCAATTACAAACAATTTTACCACCATCAATGAAATTGAATATCAATTGCCTAATCCGGAACATAAAACGCTGATAGGCTGCACATCCATTGTTGATACAAATGCCTTCCTTGGATTAGGAAGTATTGATTGCCGTTCTAAGGTTTTCGCCATCAATCTCGGGCTTTTCCCGCCCGATACCACATTAGCGAGTTTATATGCGGGTCATCCGGATCTGATGTATCAGAATTCTATAATACAGGATGCAGGTGTAGGAATTGTATTCAATCTTGGAGATATTGCTGCCGGGGATAGTACAGAATTAAATCTTGTGTATGTCGTAAGTAAGAGTCAAATGAATCAGGCTCTACAGGAAATCGAACCGCAATTGTCCAATAACGGAATGCTTACTCAAAATAACGATACCATTTTCGCTTGTCCAAATACTATAGTACCTGTTTCAATAACAAATAGTAATGGACTTACCTGGACATGGTCTTCATCTGCTTTACTCAGTAATACTGTTGGCACAACAAATGCTGTTACTTTTGCTAATTCACCTGTTTGGGTAACTGCTATAGGCTCTGGTATTTGCAGTGATACCATTTCTTTTTATTTGGCACCAGCCTCCTCCTTACTCTCAACTATTAATGCGTCTATCTGCAATGGTGTAGGATTTGTGTATAATGGAGTTACCTATACCTCAGCAGGTACTTTTACAGATACAATCTCTGTCTTGGGTGGATGCGATTCAATTGTTACTCTTCAACTAACCAATGGATCTCCTACCTCTTCGGTTTTAAATGTTACACTTTGTTCAGGCACTCCGTATTCTTTTAATAATGCGCTTCTTATGTCATCAGGGGTTTATTATGATACATTGACCAATACGACGGGATGCGATTCAATTGTCACACTGAACCTTATCGTGAATACTACCTATAATTATCTATTTCTCCATTCAGGATGTGATTCCTATTCGTTTTTTGGCCAGACATATACTGTTTCTGGAAGCTATTCAGAAATTTTTAATGCAAGTAATGGATGCGATAGTATATTTCACCTTGATCTTACATTGAGCTATTCCTCAGATACTATCATTACTCAAACCTCATGTGTAGATTTTACAATCAATGGGCAGACCTATATCAGCTCAGGTACTTATACTCAGACCCTTATCAATGCAGCCGGATGTGACAGCAACCTTACGTTAAATCTGACCATTGACAATGTGGATGTAGCTGTTGTACAGGCAGGAGCGAATTTCACAGCCAATGCATTTCCTGCTTCCTATCAATGGATAGATTGCAATAGCAATACTATTATACCAGGAGAAACTAATCAGACATTTATAGCTTCTGCAAATGGGAACTATGCAGTTATAGTAGATCAGAATGGCTGTATTGATACTTCGGGCTGCAAAACCGTATCCGGCGTTCAAATAGTTGAAATAAATAGAAATGACCACATCGATCTTTATCCAAATCCAACAGAAGGGCCTCTTTCCATCCAATTTGGCGATACATACCCCAAGGTTTACGTCACGCTATGTGATATAACCGGACGTGTACTTATGATGCAAACACTTCAACGTGTAAACAAAACTAACATTTCGATAGAGGGGAAGCCAGGAGTTTACCTTATGACTGTGGAGATTGATAGCCGCAAACATATGTTCAAAATTCTGAAAAATTAAACCTCGGTCATTCCGTTGATCTACAATAGAATCCCTTTTTGATCCATCGCCTTCCTGAGATTGATCAATCCGTAACGCATTCTTCCAAGTGAGGTATTTAAACTAACCCCTGTCAGTTCAGCGATCTGTTTGAAACTCATATTCCCGTATAAACGCAGAATAATCGTTTCACGTTGTTCGTAAGGAATATTATCAAGCAGTTTTCTTACCCTTCTGGAGGATTGCTCCTTCATAATTGACTGTTCTTTATTGGTCTCTTCAATACCGATAAGTTCACAGATATCACGTCCGTCGGGTAAAGTGATCTTCATCATTCGTTTGGAGATACGAAGATGATCAATGGTCATGTTACGTGCAATTCGTAACGCCCAGGGAGTAAATTTCCCGTCTTCATTATATTTACCTTCACGTATTTTAGTGATGACCTTGATACATACATCCTGAAAAAGATCTTCAGCAGTATATCGGTCTTTCACCAACAGGTAAATAGCCGTAAATAATTTGTTTTTATTGCGTTGTAATAATTCGGCAATAGCAAATTCGTCGTTTTTTTGAATTCTCGCGAATAGGTCTTCTTCGGTAAGGTGATGTAAAGTGTGCATAAACTTCTATTTTTATTGCGTTCCAATAAGAAAATATAATGTCGAAGTTTGTGCTATAGGCGTTTTTACTCTTTTACTTTTTAAAACTGGATATCCTATTTCAAGTATCGGCTTCGTTATAATGAATACCGATTACGGTTTAATAGTCCCAGTTCAGGGTTTAAATTTTTGTTTGTAAATAAACATCTTTTTTATAGATGCGAACTCAGAGTAGAGATTTCTTCAGAGAGAAAGAATTTAATTATAAAATAAAGATAGTACCTGTTATCAGGAAAACAAAATTATTTGCTAATTTTTATTTTTTTAATATGCTCTTAATTTCGATTGATCAGGAATTCAAAGGGTCTGAATTCTTTTGACCTGATTTTTTTAGTCAGGGAGGCTGATGGTTTGTTGACACGTTTGGTATAAAGATTAACCAACTCTACCGAATCTTCGGCGTTCTCAACCACCTTCATGTCTTCGAGGATGTATAATATCCCTTTTGCGGTCATAGGAGATTGTTCTAATGGGCTTTTAAGATTCTTTTTATTGAATAAAATTTCGCTATTGCTGTTCATCGTAGTGAGTTGCTTTTGTTAAAATAAAGCAAATTTTGTGCCAACTTAAACTTTAACACCGCTGAAATATTAAATATAATATTACACTATAAATAAACCACTTATAATGAACAAGTTACGTCCACAAAAAAACTTCTTGCAGGAAATAACTGCATTGCTCCAGAACCCGAATGCGGGCTATTTTGAGATGAAATAGTACCACTTAAACTGGCATTTTGAATATTGAATAGGTTCTTTAATCCGATCTGAGCCTGTATGGCCTTATTGAAGAAGGATCGTTGAAGAGAAACGTTCGCAATATGCAAAGGCGAAGTGTACAAAAACTGCTGGTCGACCGTTATGACTGGTTGACGGCTGTTAAATTTATAATTGATATTTACAGACGATCGAAGTTTTTTTAGTTTATAAGATCCAAGGACTGTACATTCAAAAATAGTGTGTTGAGGAGTTATATTAGTATTCTCAACAAAGATCATACCAGTTCCGGCATTTAAAGAAAGGTTCGCAATCGTCATGTTTCCTTTTACGCTCAAAATCCAGTTCTTATAATTCGCGATATTATCATATCGTCTGAGTACTCCATGATTATTAAAAACTGCGAGAGCTATTAGGTTCTGGATTGAATTATGACTTATATTGACTGTATATCCAAATGGAGTCTGCAGGATTCTACTTTGATGGTCAAGACCAATTTCAACGCGATTGCCTATCTCAGGTTTCAAATCTAAATTCCCAATGATAGTATGATTTTGGTCGATAAACTGCAAATACATTTCCTTTAATGTAGGCGCCCTGAAACCACGTGCGTAGGAACCACGCACCTGTGTTTTTTGCCCGATATCCAACTTGGCATGAATGGCAGGTGTTACATTCGTCTTGTATCGATTATTATGAGAAACCCTTATTGATGGCTGAATCTGGAAGGCTTTAATGGTATACGCTGCGGAGCTGAATACACCAATTTCAGACATGATTTGCCTTTCATCTGTAAGCTTAAAACTCACACCTGTTTCCCTGGCATACTCATATCCTAAAAGTAGATTAGTATTCTTCAACCGGGTAGACGAATAGGTTCCTCTCAGATTCAGATCATAGAATCGGGTAGTATCCTGGTCGCCCACACTCATCGTTTCAAATTCATTCAAGGTAACCAGGTCCTTCTTCAATCTGTTCTTAGTGCGTTTGTAGGTTTGAAAACTATTGGTAAATGTCAACTGATCTCTTTTAGTAAGATCAGTTGTTGCGGCTAATGAATGGATCATCCGATTAGTTCTATAGTATTCATCGAACGCATACCCTTCATAGGCATTCACGATGGGCTCGCCTTTATTCGTAATCTTCTCACTCAGATAAGAAGCAAAATAATTCAATTTCAATTTCTTAAAACTCAACCAGTATTGAAGATCTCCTGTATACTGAGTTTTTGGCTTCCATAGCTGAAAGCGGTTTATTGAATCTTTGGGTGTCCATCCATAAAAGAAATTTCTTGCTACTGACAATTGTAGCTGATGATTTTTCTTTTGGGCACTTGCGTTCGCGGAAAAATTATAACGGCCTATGCTCTCAGTATAACTTCTACCGCTTACCGAAAATTTCTTTTTAGGTGTAGCCGTGATCAGGTTGATAACTCCACCAAGGGCATTACTTCCATACATGACACTCATTGGCCCCTGGATCATTTCGATACGCTTGATATTATTCAAATTCAACTGTCCCATATCAATAGTGCCATTCTCTCTTCCCATAACCGGAATTCCATTGACAAGCACTTTTACATTCTGTCCACCTATGCCGCCAATGTTCACCGAACTTCCAAGAAGATTATCATTGGCAACAAAATTATTCATCTCATAATTCAGCACATCATTCAATGACACTGCGGCCCGTTGAGCGATTTCACTTGCTGAAACCGTATTTACTTTATATACCGACTGCTTTGCAAGTAATGGTGTAACCTGCCCCGTTATGACCACATCGCCGATCTGAGTAACTGATCTCTCCAGATAAACAATCATATGATCCTGTTCGCCGATGGATTCGACATCCTTCTTCTGAATCAGCAATGTTCGGGATTCATATCCTGCGAATGAACATTTTATTCTGACCGGATAATAGACATTCTTTAGTATAAAACCTGCTGCTGATCTTTCTATGGTAAGGTTCCCGCTTTTGTTCAGCACCCTCAGATTTGCCTCATTCAAGAATATGCCGCTATTATTCTCCTTAACCTCTAACAGCAAGTTAGTGGCTTTAGAATGTAAAGCCACTAACAAAAACAAGACGATATAAAAAAGAGTTTTCAAGAATTGATTAGTTGAGAACTGTTATTATTTCATTCAGGTTGATACCTTTTCCTTTTACACTCAACACATAATTCCCTGCAGGCAATGAAGCAGTCTTGATCTGTGTAGTATTCAACCCACTTAATATTGACATTGAGCTGTTATAGACAACCTGACCGGTAATCGAAGTGATCACTAATCTTGCTTCAACAACTTCCTTACTATTGATCATCAGGTGTAATTGCCCCTGTGCAGGGTTAGGAAAGATTTCATAAGATGTGATTGCTGAATGAATATCATTCACTGCTGTAGGAACAACCACCCTTTTTCTAAGATAAATTACTCCTGCACCACTTCCGCCGTATCCCAAGAATTGCAATTGGTATAAATTACCCGGAACATCCTGTACCAAATAAGAAACCGAATCTGGAACAGTCCAGGTTGTTGGTGGCGTAAATGTTTTCCAATTATAACCAATAGTAGAGATTACGCCACTCGTTGCAGGCCATGGTGAAATATAATCGCCATAATGTGAAAATGCGCTATCTACATGAACCATATTTGTCTTAACCACCTTTACACCTTTATTACTCAAGGCGCCAATCACATTATTAAAAGGGTTTGGTCCACTCATCGGATTATTGGTAGAATAACGGTTAAATACCATATCCCATGCTGTTGCAGACGGCTCACGGTTTGCATCCATCGCGGCAGCCAAATCATAATATGCAAAACGTCTGTCCTGATAATTCGTAAACTTGATAGTATCATACACAGTATTCCCTGCAAAATCTCCGATTTGGAAGTTCCAGTCATTGAAATTAGGACCGGAACCAACCAACGAATTGATGAAGAATTTATAGAAAATCCCGTTTGCCTTAATAATAAAAATGGAATCTCCAACCACATCATGGGAAGTTGAATTATACGTTCCCCAGCCGAATTGTGTTGAAGAACCACCTGCTACATCATTAAGAGCACCCTGATACCAACCTTGATCATTATTAAATGACAATGAGGCTGTTAATGTATCATCAAGAACTACCGTAGCCCACTGAGAAATATCCTTATGTACATTGTACACTTTTACAAAACTATTACCTGTATTATGGTTGGCCCACACTGCACCGCTATCTGCCATACTGCCTAACGAAAAGGCTACATGCCAGTTCTTATTATTTTCTGTCTTCACTGAGCCATTCTTTAAACTATAGAACACATCATTTATAGACCCAGGCCCCATCATGACTGAATCGGCTGACCATTGTGCAAAGGCAGCATTACCCACTAAAATCATCGAAATCACCGTAAAAATTACTTTCTTCATGTATATTTATTTTAATGAAGCAAAAGTAAATTAGGAAACGCGTAAAGATCGAGGGAAGGTCAAATATGACAATCATGTGACAATCGAAAACTATGGTGGAAGCGGCCCTGTGTAGTTGCCGCAGTAAGGTCTAAACTGGCACCGTACAAAATAGTTTATGATAACCTTTTGATTTCGTGTTGCCTTCGTTCTCACTACAAAATCGGCGGTTGCATATCTTTTCTTAATGCAGGACATATCCCAGGTAACAAATTCCGTATTCTTTGGTTCAATAAATGGCTCGCCTTTCCAGTCTTCCAGAAACATATAGGTCTTCCCACATTTCAGTGTGACCTTAAAATTCCCGTTCTCATCAGTAACCAGTTTCTTAATAACTGGTACAGACTCTTTGTTAACTGAACCATACTTTATATAGATTGTTTTTTGAGACATGGCATGAGGTGTTCGCAGATATTCCAGTTTTTCTTCACTGGGCATAGCTCCACCACAATATTCACCTGTCTCTGTGACATGACCATAGATCACCACATTCCTGGACCGTGCTTTTGCCTGTGCCATTAAAACTGTTCCATAAAGAAACAAAGAGAGAAAAAGAAAATAGATCCGCATGTGTGTTGTTATTATGGTAAAAAATAAAGCCTTCTTCATCGAAACTGCAAATTACGCCAAAAGTTTACTGCGCGACCCATTGCTCCGGATTCACTTTAAAAGGCGCCCCGTTCGCACCCACTTTCCAGATCTCAAAATGAATTAGTGTATTCCCATCATCATCGGTAGAAACAATTCCGATCGATTGTTTCGTACTCACCTTAGAACCTTTTGAAACAGTTACTTTACTCAGTTTTGAATATACTGTGTAAAATGAGCCATGGTTGATGAGAACCGTTTGCCCCATTCCTGGAACATTAATGATCGAGTTCACCTCTCCTGAATAAATAGCTCTCGCAGAAGCTCCGACACTGGTCTTGATCTCCACGCCATAATTCTCTGTAACCACATTAAATAGTGGATGTTTGTTCTTTCCAAAATGTTCGGAGATATAGCCCTTCTCAACCGGCCATGGCAGTTTCCCTTTATTGGCCTCAAAATTATTGGTCAATGCCAACTCAGCGGGGGTCAATGAAAATTTATAATCATCTCTCTCCAATGTCCTCACATTTGGTTTGGAGCCTGGTTCAGCTTTAGCAGAACTACCTGTATTCGAGGCAATCGGTTTTGAAACAGGTACAGGTGCCTCTTTCTCTGCGAGTGTTTTTATATAACGTGGATTTCCGTAAGGTTGACTTAACGATAAACGCGCCTGTTCTCTATCCTGTTGCTTTTTATCTTCGATTAACTGCCGTTGATATTCTTCCTGCCGTTGCTTTTCAGCCAAAAGCGAACGTTGCCTGTCGTCCTGTTTAGACTTCTCAATTTTCAATGCTTTTTGCCTGTCCTCCTGTTCTTTACGTTCAATAGCCAGTTGTCGTTCTCGTTCCGCACGTTTTGATACTGCCAGCTTAGCCGCATTTCGCTCTGCCTCTTCCTGCTTCTTTCGTTCAATGGCAAGTGCAACTTCCTTCGCCTCTCGATCCTTTTTATCCTGAACCAATTTACGCTCCTGTTCTTCACGAAGTTGTTTATCCACTAAAGCCTGTCGTTCTTTATCGGCTTGCTCTTTTTTCGCAATAGCCAGTTGCCTTACTCTATCCTGTTCTGCAGCCATGCGTTTCTGCTTTTCCTGCTCGGCACGTTCTTCCATGACACGTTTTCGAGCAAGTTCGATTTCTCTTGTAATCGCATTTGATATAGCGCGGTTCAGATCATCGGCTCCCTTTTTCTTTTTTGTAAGTGCTAGCATCAAATCCTTTTCTTTTCCTTTCAACTCTACAACCACCTTGTTCTTTTCTTGGGTCTCGGCCTCCAGGATCTTATTCTGATGCTCCTGAGCCATCAATACAAAATCCTTTTTTTGCTTTTGTTGATTCAGTACCGTCAGTTTATTATTCAATTGTTTGCCTGCGGAAACGATCTTTACAGCCTGCTCAGCCCTGTAGTTTCTGTATTGCTTGACATACTTCAAACGCCTTGCTGCCTCATTGAATGAAGCAGATGAAAAGAGGAAGACTACCATATCGGAGGAGGTTCTATTCTTGTACGAATAGCGAACCATCTCGGCATATTGTTTCTTCAGCGTATCCAGTTGGGTCTTCAATACCACCACATCTTTAATGGCAAGACTGATATTACTCTCAATAATATCGATCTCATGATTGATATTGGTAATGAGTTGCTGACGTGCATTCAGTTTTGTTTGCAACGACTGTAATTGAGAGAGAGATGCTTTTTTATCTTTACGAAGATCAGCAAGTTCGTCGCTCGTCCGTTTAATCTCTTCAAGAATAGACATACGCTGACTTTCAAGTTGCTCGCGCGATTGATTTTTTAGCTTCTGCCCTTGCCCCAAAGCAGGCAAAGAGAATAGTAAAGCGAATAGTATATAAGTAGTAATCTTCATTTCCGGGAAACGACAAAAATAATTTTATTAAGTCAAGGAAACGCTAAAATGTTGGTAAAATTGTGAGGGCGGATGGTTGATAGCTTTTAGCTGATAGCTGTTTGCTGATAGCTCTGAAGGTCGGCAAAGAAAGATTTCTTTGTTGGTAGAAATTAAGAAAAAGTGGGTTGTTACAGCCGAAAGCGTCGATTTTTAGCACAAATTCTGAAGGGGAGAGCCAACGTTTAATTATCCACAAATCTTTGTCAGTATTGCGTTTCTATGTCATTAAGTGTCGGCTGTGTATTGCGTATATCATTTGTTTTGAAGCATTCGAATAAATATTTTGAAATTTTTATTGCGATGGCTATTTTGTATTTAATGTCAACATAATTTCTCTAAAACTTGCTAGGCCTGCTTCTAAGTTTTCAATAATGTCTTCCGCCAATACATCAGGGTCGGGTAAGTTGTCAAGGTCTGCCAATGATTTATCTTTGAGCCAAGAGATGTCTAAACTTGTTTTATCTCTTGCAATGATTTCATCATAAGTAAACTTTCTCCAACGTCCTTCGGGATTGGTGTCTGAGTTATAAGTTTCTTTTCGTTTGTTTCTGTTGTCGGGTTTGTAACAAGCAATGAAGTCTTT
>Ga0105048_10003929_pt1 | contig 24321 bp, 21 predicted proteins | sample MAT05_FD_78382 | JGI IMG/M metagenome (GOLD analysis project Ga0105048, IMG submission 78382) | Freshwater microbial communities from Lake Fryxell liftoff mats and glacier meltwater in Antarctica - MAT-05 | ecosystem: Environmental > Aquatic > Freshwater > Ice > Liftoff microbial mat | place... | reverse complement strand
GCGAATTGGCGGCAGCACTGCGCTTGTAGTTCAAGACACCGGGGTGCATTGGAACCGCGAATTGGCGGTGCGCCGCGGAGTGCGAGGCGACGACGAGTCGGTGGGAGCCAGGCGTTGGCGGCAGCACTGCGCTTGTAGTTCAGGACACCGGGGGTGCAGAGGAACCGCGAGTTGGCCGTGCGCCGCGCGAGTGCAAGGCGACGACGAGTCGGTGGGAGCCAGGCGTTGGCGGCGGCGTTGCGGTTATAGTTTTGAGACGAAACGCGCCGGGGACGCACTACCTACGTAAGAGCATTCCATGCACGCCGCCGCCCCTTCCTCTCCCTCCCGGCTAACGCCCGAAGACGAATTGCACTGGCTCGCCCTGCGCCTTGTCCCGGGTCTGGGCACGCGACGGGTGGTTCAGATAATGGAGCGCTACCAGTCGCCGCAGATGCTGTTTCGGGCGTCCGTGTCGGAACTCGAAGGGGCTGGAGTGCCTCCGGGTCCGGCGCGCTCCCTGGTATCTGGCTGCACCTTCGACGACGCGGTCGAACAGCAGAACAAAATGCGGGCGCGCGGCGCGGTCCTGGTCACCTTCCACGATCCGCTCTACCCCGAGGTGATGCGGGATATTCTGGATCCACCGCTGGTTTTGTTTGCGCGCGGCGACCTGGGGCTGTTGAACTATCCGGGGATTGCGGTAGTGGGAACGCGGAAGCCCACGCCGTACGGAATGGCGGTCGCTGAGAAATTGGGCGGTGATCTGGCGGCGGCGGGTTTGAACGTGATTTCGGGGATGGCGCGGGGAATTGACACGGCGGCGCATCGGGCGGCGCTGGCGGCCGGAGGGAAAACGACGGCGGTTTTCGGCTGCGGCGTCGACATGATTTACCCGTCGGAGAACCGGCGGCTGCATGAAGAAATTTGCACCAAAGGTCTGGCGATCTCGGAATTTCCGATGGGCGCGCCAGCCTATCCACAAAATTTTCCTATACGAAATCGGATCGTCAGCGGGATGAGCTGCGGGGTACTCGTAGTGGAGGGGGCACAGTACTCCGGGTCGGCCATTACCGCGCGCCTGGCAATGGACCAAGGCCGGGAGGTATACGCGGTGCCGGGGAATATTACAAGCCAGGCGTCGTGGGGGCCTAACCTATTGATTCGGCAAGGCGCCAAGCTGGTTTCGACGGCGCAGGATATCGTCAACGAATTGACGCCGGAGGTCCGCCGAAGAATCCAAAACGCCGGTGGCGCATCCAAAGGTAACGGGCCCAATTCCGGGCCGAAGCAGTCGACGCTGCCCTTGGGTCCGAACTCGGTTTTAGGCGATTTATTGCTCGCCAAGGTGACGGTCGACTCGCCCACCCACATTGACGACCTGTTAGGTTGTCTGGAAAACTATTCCTCGTCTGAGATTGTTGCGGTGCTTTTCGAACTGGAGCTTCTTGGGCTGGTCCGCCAGCTCCCTGGAAAACAGTTTGTGAAAGTCTGGTAGCAGTCCTTATTCTTTAAGCGGTTACACTGGAACGAGTCACTATGTCCAAATCCCTCGTCATCGTCGAGTCGCCGGCGAAGGCGAAAACAATCGGAAAATACCTAGGCAAAGGCTTCACTGTCAAAGCTTCGCTCGGTCACATTAAAGACCTGCCGAAGAGCGACCTGGCGGTGAACGTCGATCTAGGCTTCGAGCCCACCTACGTGGTGATCGAAGGCAAGAAGAAACTGATCGGTGAACTGAAGGCGGCCGCCAAGGGCGTCGACAATATCTACCTCGCGGCCGATCCGGATCGCGAAGGGGAAGCGATCTGCTTCCATTTGCAGGAAGAGTTGCAGGGTAAGGGCGATAAGGCGCCAAAGATTTTCCGGGTGATGTTCAACGAGATCACCAAGAACGCCGTCAACAAGGCGTTCGAGAATCCGTTGCAAGTGAACACGAGTTTGGTGGACGCGCAGCAGGCGCGGCGTGTTTTGGACCGTCTGGTGGGCTACAAGATTTCGCCGCTGCTGTGGGACAAAGTCCGGCGCGGGTTGTCGGCGGGACGCGTGCAAACGGTCGCGCTGCGGCTGATTGTGGACCGGGAGCGCGAGATCCTGGCGTTCAACAAAGAAGAGTACTGGACGATCGACGTCGCATTGAACGCGAAGAAGGCGCCGGTGCTGAAGGCGCGACTGGCGAAGGTGGCCGGAGAGAATCCGGGGATCGGCGAGGAGGCGCGGGCGAAGGAGATCCTGGCCGACCTCGATAACGCCAAGTACACGGTGCAGTCGGTTGGCACGAAGGAAAAGAAGCGGAATCCAGTTCCGCCGTTCATTACGTCGACGCTGCAGCAGGAGTCGGCTCGTAAGCTGCGATTCAGCGTGAAGCGCACGATGGTGCTGGCGCAACGCCTGTATGAAGGCATGGAGATGGGGGATGAGGGCGCGACCGGCCTGATCACCTACATGCGTACCGATTCGGTGCGCGTCTCCGATGACGCTCTGGGCGAAGTGCGGAACTTTATCGGCGAGAAGTACGGCCAGCCGTACCTGCCGGAAAAACCGATCGTGTACAAGGGCAAGAAAGACGCTCAGGACGCCCATGAAGCCATTCGCCCGACGAGCGCGTTCCTGACGCCGGAGAGCGTCGCACAGTATTTGCAGGAAGACGAACTGAAGCTGTACCGCCTGATCTGGATGCGCTTTGTGGCGTCGCAGATGATGTCGGCGTTGTTCGACCAGACGACGATCGACGTGGCCACGCCGGGCAACTCGAAGATTGGCTACACGTTCCGCGCGACGGGATCGGTGGAGAAGTTCGACGGCTTCCTGAAAGTCTATGAAGAGGGCAAGGACGCCAAGGACGACGAAGACGAGGAAGCAGCGAAAAAACTGCCGGCGGTAACGCAAGGCGAAGAGCTGAAGTTCAAGTCGATCGACCCGGAACAGCACTTCACGGAGCCGCCGCCGCGATTTACGGAAGCGACGCTGGTGAAGGAACTGGAAGCCAAGGGCGTCGGACGGCCGTCGACCTACGCGTCGATTCTTTCGACGATTCAAGAGCGCGAGTACGTCAAGAAAGAAGGCGGAAAGTTCGGACCGACGGAGCTTGGCACCGTGGTGACGGATTTGCTACTCGAGTCTTTCGGCGATATCTTCGACGTGCTGTACACGGCGCGGCTGGAGGGCCAGTTGGACGATATCGAAGACGGGAAAATCGACTGGCGCACGGCGATGGGCGAGTTCTACGAGAAGTTCTCGGCCGATCTGGAACGCGCGGCCGTGCAAATGACCGACATCAAGCGGATGGAGAAGCCCACCGACTTCATCTGCGATAAGTGCGGCAAGGCGATGGTGATCAAGTGGGGCCGGCATGGCAGCTTTATCGCCTGCACGGGCTACCCGGAGTGCACCAGTACGCGCGAGTTGCCGACGACGGCGAGCGAGGATCTGGGCGAGCAGGGCGAGGACGAGTACTGTCCGAACTGCGGTCGGCCGATGGTGTTGAAGAAGGGGCGCTTCGGCCAGTTCATGGCCTGCACGGGTTATCCCGATTGCAAAACGACGCGGCAGCTTGGGCAGGGCGAAAAGCAGCCTGACGTCAAGCTGGATGAACTTTGCCCGGAATGCGGCAAGAACCTGGTGACGAAGTCCGGGCGGTTCGGTGAATTCACAGCGTGTTCCGATTACCCGACCTGCAAATACGTGAAGCAGAAGACGGTCGGCGTGAAGTGCCCGGATTGCCACGAGGGCGACATTATTGAGCGGCGGTCCAAGAAGGGCAAGACGTTCTATGGCTGCAACAAATATCCCAAGTGCGAATTTGTCGCCTGGGGCAAGCCGATTGACCGCAAGTGCCCCGATTGCGGCAGTTCGCATCTGATCGAGAAATTCCTGAAGGCCGGGGCGTTTGCGCAGTGCCCGAACAAGGAATGCAAATTCAAAGAGCTGATCGCGGAAGCAGAAGCAGTTCCCGCATAAGCGAAGGCTCAGCAACTGCGTTCGCGCGAACGGAATCGGCCGGTAACGGCCGGCCTTCGCGCTATTAACCAAACCGAAAGAGGATAAAAGCAACACCCATGTCTGCTCCCGAACAGTTCTACCGCATTGCCAAACTGCCGCCCTATGTTTTCGCCGTGATCAACGAGCTGAAGGCAAAGGCACGGGCAGCAGGGCAGGATGTGGTGGACTTCGGCATGGGGAACCCCGATGGCGCCACGCCGGAGGTGATCGTGGAAAAGCTGGTGGAAGCGGCCCGGCAGCAGAAGAATCACCGCTACTCGATGTCGCGCGGCATTCCGCAATTGCGGCTGGAGATCACCAAGCGGTACCAGCGCAACTACGGTGTGGAGCTCGATCCGGACACGGAAGCGATTGTAACGATCGGCGCGAAGGATGCGATCGCGCATTTGCTGTTCGCGATCATTGCTCCCGGTGACGCGGTGGTTTCGCCGAATCCGGCGTACCCTATTCACCAATACGGCGTGATCATGGCCGAAGGCGAAGCGATCATGCTCCCGATGCCCGACGCGGCGACGTTTCTGGAAGGCCTGAAAGAGCTTTACAAGAACGGCCCGAAGAAGCCGAAGGTGATCTTGATCTCCTTCCCGCACAATCCGACGACGACCTGCGTCGACCTGAACTTCATGAAGGAGATTGTGGATTTGGCGCGGGCTAACGGATCCTGGGTGATCCACGATTTCGCCTATGCCGACCTGGGCTTCGACGGGTATAAGCCGCCAAGCATTCTGGAGGTTCCCGGCGCGAAGGACATCTGCGTCGAGATCTTCTCGATGTCGAAGAGCTACAACATGGCCGGTTGGCGGGTGGGTTACTGCCTGGGGAACTCGCAGATCATTTATGCGCTTTCGCGGATCAAGAGCTACCTGGACTACGGGACATTTCAGCCCATTCAGATCGCTTCGATTATTGCGCTTCGCGAGTGCGAAGAAGACACGATCAAGATCCGCGACAATTACCAGGAGCGACGCGACGTGTTGGTTGAGGGGTTGAACGCCGCGGGATGGCCGGTGGAGAAGCCACAGGGGTCGATGTTCCTGTGGGCAAAGATCCCCGAGAAGTTCGCGCACATGACGTCGCTGGAGTTCGCGCAGGAGCTGATGGAGAAGGCGCTGGTGGCGGTGAGTCCGGGAATTGGCTTTGGGCCGATGGGCGAGGGCTACGTGCGGTTTTCCTTCATCGAGAATCCGCACCGGACGCGGCAGGCGGTCCGCGCGATTAAGCAGTTTTTGCGGGAGTAACCAGCCTCCGGCATCGCCGGGGCGTTGCCGCAATCGGGCCTGTTAGAACGACGCGGACGACCGCGCCGGGAGAAGTTGCCGACGCTCAAGCACGTTGATCGACCGGCGCGATCGGGCACCGCGAACACTGCCGGAACAAGCAAGCGGCTGCTGTCGCGCCGGCAATGCCGGGGATCTCCCATGGTGAATCAGGGAAGAGTTCGACTGTTCTATTCAACGTGCGGCGAGTAGGGAATCGGCAAGGCGGACGTGACGAGTTTGATCCCCCGATAGAGTGGACCGGAAACACACAGACACGGTCAGTTACCGGTTAAACCGGAACTACGCGGCGTTAGAAGACGAATCCGCCGGCGGCAATCCGCCCCAGATCACAACATCCGGGCAAAGGTCGACGCCTCCCGGCCAAACCAAAGTTCCATCCTCGGCGCGCACCTGCCGGAACTGCTCTTCGCCCGTGCGAATAGCATCAAAGACCGGTCCATTCAGAAGGAGCCGAAGGTCTCGCTGCACCACTTCGCCCGTTGTCAACGTGATTTCGACGTGGAATTCCTTCAGCGATTTCACATTCGAGATCCGAACCAATGGCATTATTATGCTCCCTCTTCTCTCAGTCCAGCGGCGCTATCGGGGCCGGGGGAACCCCCACTCGTGCGTTTCTCAGTTCATCCGAAGTTCTACACGGTGCAGGGCGGCCCACTCCACCACTAATGCGAGCGCCCGCCGTGGCAGTTCGCCGCGAAGCACGGCACGGCAAGCGAGTCGATTTCGATTAATCCCTCGTATTCGCCGTAAACAGCGTGAAAATGCGCTGGCTCATGGTCGTTGTAGTAGAACCGAATGGCATTTCCGAAGAATCGTGAAACTTCCGGCATCCGCACTCTGATTGTATCCGGCTCTGATACGGGATTTGAACGGGAAAATTTATGATTCGATGGATAGAAACTCCAAGGAGACTGCATGAACGACGAGGCGTTCGCAAATTGGTTCCGCGGCTTTTTCGACGCAGAAGGCTCTTTCCTATTTCAAGAACAGCCAAAAAATAGGGCGGCGTACCCTCTATGCAGGAATTCAGCTCTCGGTTGCCGATGCCGATGCCGAGATGGCTTACTTTAATGGACCAGCGGAGTCCCCGATCACGATCAACACCGGACGGCCGCGCAGCGGAATTATGTAAATGCCAGCCGCGGGCGGCTGGAGGATAATGACGGACGGTGTCCGGACGGCGGGTTCCAATCATCCGACCGACACACCGCTTGAGCGAGCCTAGCCGGCGCGGCCGTGGAGACGCGGCGTCGAATCCTTTATAATAATTCGAATGGCGGCCCGGAGCGAATCGCCCTTCACAGAAGTCGTGGACCTGCGTAAAATGGCGCCTGGCTCGCTGGACGAGATCCTCGAAGAGGAGACACGGCGTTGGCGGGAAACGCTGGCGTGGGACTTTTCGGCGTCGGCGACGCTGGTGAAACGGTTCGCGGATATGCAGTCGCTGAATGGACGGGCCTTGATTCATGCGGGGCGAGTGGTGGGATATACCTATACCGTTACCGATGAAGACAAGGGCTTGATCGGCGACCTGTATATTCAGCGCGAGTTTGCGACTCCGGCGATGGAGGATAAGCTGCTGAACGCGACGGTGGAGACGCTCTATCGAACGGCGGGTGTACGGCGGATTGAATCGCAAGTCATACTGCTGACCCATCCGCGCCCGACGCCGCCGGCCCATGCGACGGACCTGCGGCTGTTTGAACGCTACTTCATGGTTTGCGACTTGCGAAAGCAACACCGGTGGCCGGCCAATGACTCCAGTTTGCTGGACATTGACGGATGGAACGAGCGGCATCAGGAAGAGGCGGCGACGCTGGTGGCGAATGCGTATGAAGGGCATATTGATGGCCATATCAACGATCAATACCGGTCGGTGAGCGGGGCGCGCCGATTCCTGCAGAACATCGTGCAGTATCCGGGTTGCGGATCGTTTGCGCCGGAGGGGTCGTGGCTGGCATGGCGGCGTGAGACGGGGCGAATGTGCGCGGCGTCGTTGGCGAGCATGGTGGCGGAGGATGCCGGGCATATTACGCAGATCTGCGTGGCGCAGGCGAGCCGTGGGAGCGGAGTGGGACGGGGGCTGCTGGCGCGTTCGTTACAGAGCTTGCGGGAAGCGGGTTGCCGGCAGGCGAGCCTAACGGTGACAGCGTCGAACCGAAACGCGATCGGGTTGTATGAGTCGATGGGATTTACGGTGGAGCGGCGGTTTGCGGCGATGGTGTGGGATCACATCCGGCCGGCGCGGCGGTTCTTCATTTAGTTCGATTGTGCGCTAGGCTGGAAGTTTCGCTTATGCCTACACCATCCACCTACGATGACGCCAATTTGATCCTTCGCCTTTATGAACTGCGGCGGGAGGAGCGCATGCGCGCGGCGCGCAAATGGTACATGGAACACTTCGGACCACAGACGCTGGCCGAGTTCCGGGAGTTGTGTCCGGCGGGAAGCGACACGAATGCATCGTTCCGGCAAGTATCGTCGTATTACGAGATGGTGGCGAGTTTTATCACCGGCGGCGTGTTGAATGAAGAGCTGTATTTCCAGAGCGGCGGGGAGCTGTTCCTGGCGTTCATTCGGCTGGAGCCGTTTTTGGCGGAGTTGCGGGAGGCGTTTAAGAATCCGGGCGCGTACAAGAACTTGCAGATCGTCGCGGAGCATTACGCGGCCTACATTAACCGCAACGATCCGAATGCCGCCGACGCATTCCGGGCGCGGATGCGGATGATCTTGGGAAAATAGTGCGGCAGGACGGCGAGTTTTTTGAGGATCGCGAACTCGATTTGATCTATATCGGCAAGCGGCTTTCCGACGCGCAGGCGTTGGAAGAGGTGCTGACCGAGGCGGGTTGGGATTATTACGTGGAAACGGATGAGTATCGCGGAGGGTTCTTGTTTGCGACACAGAGGACGGGGGCGTTCTTCTATGTGTTGTTGGAGAAGGCGCCTGAGGCGCGGGAGTTTTTGACCGCAAAGGGGTATAAACCGCAGCCGGCGTTGCCGGGTAAGTAACTCAATGACCGGGATTAAATTTTCCGGTGTGCGAGCGGCCGCTCTGAGCGGGAAGTCCGCGGGCCTGGGGCTGAGTCGCACTGCTTGGATTGAACAAATTGCGGGAGCCGGGATTTTCCAATCGCAGCGCTCGGCGTGGGAAAAGCTCGGTGGCAGAGAGTGCGCCGGACAAGTTCGACGGCGCGTGGGGGTTATCGAGATACGCCGATTCGAAGATTTGAAAGACAGCGTATCGATCGACGATCTCGCCGAGTTGGAGGACAGCCTCGCGGAACCGGCAGCCGTTAGGAGAATCCTTACCGGCCAGAGAGAGGCAGGACAAAGCTTGAGGAGAGCTATTGCGGACAACTCTTGAGCTACCGGTTAGATGGTTTCGCAGCGGTTGAGCCAATCACTTCCACCAGCGGGCGAGCCGGGCTTGAAGCGCTGCGAGACGGGGCTGATGTTCGGGGAGTTTGGAGAGATCGCGGGCCTCGGAAGGGTCGGTCTGAAGGTCGTAGAGTTCGCGGTTGCCGCGTTCGTACATGTTGAGCTTCCAGCGGCGGGTGCGGATGGTCTTGATGGGGTTTACCCATTTCTGTTTGGCGTAGTATTCCAGGAACACGGCGTCGCGCTTGATTGGTTGGACGAGGCTGACGCCGTCGACGGCGCCGGGCCACGTTACCCCAGCGAGGGCGGCGATGGTGGGCGCGAGATCGGCCTGGGTGACGAGGTCATCGCGATCGCCGGATTTGATACGGCCAGGGGCGCGGATGAGGAGGGGAATCCGAATCAGGGGTTCGTACATGAACGGCCCTTTGAAGGGCAGTCCGTGGCCGCCGAGTTGGTCGCCGTGGTCGGCGGTGTAGACGACGATGGTGTTGGAGAGATCACCGGCGGCGTCGAGAACCTGGCCGAGCAGGACGTCGGTTTTTTCGAGGAGATTCAGGTAGTAGCTGCGATAGCGGAGCCAGCGATCGGCGTCGAAATCGGCGGTGATTTTGCCCTGATCCTCGTCGACGTACTGGCGTTGCTCGGCGGGTTTAGTTTTCAGATTTTCCAGGCCGGTTAAGGGCGGCTTCACGCCGGGGCGAATAGCGGTGCGCTCCAGTTCCTGGCGGATGTGATAGATGTCGTGGGGATTGAGGACGCTGACCCAGGCGAGCCAGGGTTGGGTCTGTTTTGAGATCCATTTGGCGGCGGCGGTGGCGACATCGGCGTCGGCGCCGTCAGCGCGATCGGTGAAGCCGAAGGCGTCCAGGTTCTTTCCACCAGGACTGAGATGCCATTTCCCGAAGTAGCCGGTGGCCCAACCGGCGCCGCGGAAGACGTTGCCGATGTTGGGCACTTTGGGGTCGAGTGACGCGCCAAGGGACGAGCCATCGACGTTGGTGCGGACGCCGGTGTGGTGGGGTTCGAGGCCTGTTATGAGGCTGGATCGGGCGGGGGAGCATTGCGGAGTGTTGCAGAAAGCGTGAGTAAAACGAGCGGCGCCCGCGATGATGCGGGCGCGATGGGGAAGTTGAGCGGGACCGGGAAGGAGGGCTGTCTCCTGGTCGGTCATGAACACCAGAATGTTCGGGCGGGGTCGCTGAGCCGCCAGGGCGGCGCTTGCAAGGAACGCCCTCCGTGTCATCGTTACGGTTCGGGAACGGGATCGTTCGGATTCTTCAGCGCAAAAGTGACGACGTTGGACACGTAAATGTCCTGAGCGATGGTGACCTGGGTCTTTGAGTTCGTCGGCAGGTCCGAGTTGAGTTCCAAATGGATTTCGTAGATGCCGATGGCGCCCGGCTTGAGGGCGGCGTAGAGGACGTTGGCGGTCTTGCCGCCGGCGAGCGAACTGACGAATTCGAAGGGCTCGTTGAGCGGGTTGCCATCGAAGGCAACGCCGGTGCGGATGACTGCCTGATCGTCGGGATTCTTAAGGATGCCAAGTCCGGTAGCGGTTATGACGATAGTTTCGCCGGGCTTGGCGGGATTGGCTTCGGTGACGAGCGCTCCGGCCGTGTTGGCACAGCAGAGCGCCGGGGTCGTCGCGGTCATGATCACCTGGCTGCCGTCCTTGGACTTGGCGCTGTACACGATGCCATTGCCGGCGTCGCCGGGCTGCTTGGCACGCAGCCTTATGCGCGTAAAGACTCCGGCGGCGAACGCTTCGACTTTTTCGTCGACGTTCTCGTTGATCTTCGCGACGATAGCATCGCGAATCTTGGCGAGCGTATCGCCGGACTGGACCGTGTAGCTATATTCGCGATCTTCGATAAGGACGGTGGCAACATCGTTGACAGTCGCGGTGCCATCGACCGAGACGGTACCGGTGGCGCGATCGGAAAAATGGCCGATAACGCCGGGCCGGGGGTCAAGGCCCTCGACCGCAAAAATCCCGGGATTGGTGGGAATGATAGGAACGGCGACGGGGGAAGTGGTGACGGCGCCGCCGGGCCGCTCAATGCGGACATAGGCGTTGACGCTGGTGGAATCGCGCAGTTCCCAGGGAATCTGGGCCCTGATCTCGTTGGGCGAGACCAAGAGAAGGGGCGCCGCGATGCCATCGAAGTACAGTCGGACTCCGCCGAGGACGCGGGGGAGTTCCGGCGCGCCATCGGGGACAGCGAAAGTGGAGGGCGAGAGATTCTCGCCAAGAAGGGTAATCAGCGTCCCGGCGGCGACCTGAGCGGCGTTCTGTCCTCCGACGAGGGTTGCACCACTGGTGGTTAGCGTAATCAGGGAGGTGTCGGGGACTTTGGCGGTGGTGAAACTGATCGTGTTTCCTTCTTCGCCGCCGGTGCGGGCCGTCAACAAAATGGCGCGAAGGTCAAGGATAACGCTGGCGGTAACGGCGCCGTCAACATCGGCATTGATGAACTTGGTTAGCTCCAGGAGGATGTTCGCGTACGTGTCGTCGCGGATGAATTTGTACTTGTAGACGCGGCCGGAGACGGTAATGGAAACTTCGTCGCCTTCTCTGATGTTGCCGTCGAAAACGATGGACGCGGTGGAGAAAACGTCCCGGCTGGCGAGATTGCGGACAGCGGTAAAGGGGAGCGGCTGATCGTGGAGGGAGAAGACGGCGATGCGGCGATTGTAGGTATCGCTGACGAAGAGATTTGTGCCGTCCCAGGCGAGCGACAGGGGCGTTCGGAGGATGTCGGCGGCGGAGCGGAACAAGGGAAAGGCGCTGTCGGACGAGCGATTGACGCTACCGGTGGCTTGCCCCAGAACAAGGTCGGCGGGCTGTCCGTTGGAAAGGGGGAGCGAATTGTAGACGAGGACACGATCATTACCGCCATCGGCGATAAAGAGCCGCCGGCCATCGCTGAGGGCGTAGCGGGGAAAATCCATGGTCGCCAGGCAGCTCAGGGGAAAGGCTTCTTTACCGTCGGGGCCGATGCCATTGGAGGCGCAAAGGTCCCTGCTGTTGTTGGCGATTGCGGTCGTGAAGCTCTTCTGGCCGAGAACGAGATCGGCGGGCTGGGCGTTGCGCGAGGGAATCGTGTTCCAGATGAGGACGCGATTCTGACCGAGATCGGCAACGTACATGCGCTGGCCGTCGGAGGTGACCGAAACCGGATTCACCATGTTTTCGGCTTTCGGGTCAATCACGGTGCGGGCAAGATCGAGTTCGATGCTGGTACTGAAATCGGGCTGGCCCAGAACGATGTCGGCCGGCTGGAAGCTACGGGTCGGGATGCTATTCCAGATGAGAACACGACTATGGCCGCTATCGGCGACGAATAAGCGCTGGCCTTGAATCCACACGCCTTGCGGGCCGCGCATGCGCTGGCCGGGGATGCCGCGGGGGGCAATGACGGTGGTGAAGTTTTCCTGGCCGAGGACAATATCGGCGGCCTGGTTGTTGTTATTCGGTATGGAGTTCCAGAAGAGGACGCGGTTGTTGTCGGTATCGGCAACGGCGAGGCGGATGCCATCGGAAGCGACGGCGGTGGGACTGCGGAGTGCCGAAGCGGTTGCCACGGCGCGAAGTTCATTCTTCGTAAAGTCGGTTTGACCGAGAACTGTATCGGCCTTCCCGCGGCAGGCGGGACAACGGTTGATCTGGGGAACGATAGCGTTGACGGGAAGGGTGACAGCGTCAATGCTTCTGAAAATCAGGACGCGGTGATTGTTGGGAAAGGAGCCGACCCGGTTTGAATCAGCCACGAACAGGGTGTTATTGGCGAACGCAAGCCCGCCCACTCCGCCAAGCGTGTCGGCCGCAGGCACCGGTTCCTGAGCTGTAAATGTCTTTTGACCGATCAGCATCCGGGCGGCCTGCCCGCTGAAGAACTCAGCCGAGGGAGAGATGGCCGCGCAGGCGAGCGACAACACAAAATACTTAACGTGGAGGTTCGTCATTACGCAAACTTTCAGTATAACAGCGACGCAGGGAATCCCCGAGCCGGGTACAAATTACCCCTAGTTTTTAACAATGCGTCTCGATCAGTGCGGCGTGACCGACCCCCATATGATCTGATAGACCTCGACGTTACCTTCGAAATTCCGGCCGGCGCGAATGGAAATGCGGGTATTGGGATGAAGGCGCTCCCATTCGGAAACCACACCGTCTTCCAGGTAACGGGTGTCGCGGCGGAGGACGATTGTCTTGTAGCCATCGGCGCGGGTGCGGAGGACAAGCTTTTCGGGGGTCAACTGACTGACCGTTCCGGCCCACTGATACTCGCCGCGGGGGATGATGCTTTCGGTGACGGCGCGATAAGTGATCCGCATGCGGCCGGAGTCTTTTTTCGCCATATCGGCCAGACGGACCGTGCGCACATAGCAGGGCTTGCCGTCGATGAGGCGGCGGTCGGCGACGATTTCGACGAGATCGGTCGGTTGGAAAGACTTTACGGGCACGCGGAGACGGCTTTGCTCGAACCAGGTCCGGTGATCGTAGGTGCAGCGGAATTCCTTTTGGGTGATGGTTTTGAGCAGAAAACTGGCGGGTTGGATATCGCTGATGTAGCCGGAGACGACGCCGACGGGAACATCTTCGGCGCTAAGGAGCATCGGAAGAAGCCAAAACGCACGCTGCCACATACGTTTATTCTACTGCTGGTACAATGACATTTTTGCGGCCCCTTGACGTTACAGATCAAACGATTCGCGCCTTGACGTGGTTTCAGCGCTCCGGCATCCAGGAATTGAGTGGCGGCGTGGCGCGGTATCACTTGCTGGATGCGAAGCGGAATCTGGCGGCGTCGACGGAGATTACGGGGTATTTTGTCAGTGCGATGATTTGGGGCGGGCGAAGTGAAGAGGCTTACAAGGCGGCGGACTGGCTGGTTCATGACGCGTGGCGGCCGGAGTTGCAGGCGATGCCGTATGAGTTGGGAAATCCGCTGCCGCCGGCGTATTTTTTCGATTGCGGGATTATTGTCCGCGGGTTGCTGGCAGCGTGGCGGGTGTCCGCCAAGCCGGAGTATCTGGGGACGGCGCGGGACTTGGGGATGGCGATGGGACGCGATTTCTGGTCGACTTCCGGTGAGTTGCATCCGATTTTGGAGTTGCCCTGGAAGGCTCCTTGGCCGTATGAGCGGCGATGGTCGCGGGAGCCGGGTTGTTTGCAGTTGAAGTCGGCGTTGGCGTGGGCGGATCTGGCCGAACTGTTTCCGGGTGGGGAGTTTGAAGGCTGGTTTGAACGTGCGTTGCAGTATGCGCTGGCGACGCATTTGGCTTTTCTTCCGGGGAACGACGATGAAATAAAGGTGATGGACCGGCTGCACGCGTATTCGTATTTTCTGGAGGCGCTGCTGGCGCGGACGGACCGGGCCGAGGTACGGGAGGCGCTGCACGGAGGGATTGGACGGGTGGCGCAATACCTGCGGACGATTGGACCGCGCTTTGAGCGTTCCGATGTCTGCGCACAGTTGCTGCGGGTGCGGTTGTTGGCGGATTCGTTGGGAGCGGCGCCATTGGATGAGGCAGCGGCGGAAGAGGAGGCGGCGCGCTGCGCGGCGCATCAGCGATTTGGCGGACCGCCCATGATAGACGGCGGGTATGGGTTTGGCACAAGAGATGGGGTTCCATTGCCATATATGAACCCGGTGTCCACGGCGTTTTGCATGCAGGCGATGCAATGGTGGCACGACTGGGAAGGCGGCGAATTTCGGGGCCAACTGGCCGAGTTGATATAGGCCGTGGCGGAGCGGATCAAATTAGCGTTCGCGACCGGTTCGGACGATCTGATCCCTACACTGCTTGCGCGGATGGCCGGAATTTATCCGGATGTGCCGTTGTCGCTGGTTTCGGAATTTCCGTCTCCAAGCGCCGGAGTGCCGTGGATCCGGTGGTATCCGGCGAAGGATCTGGCGGAAAACACGGCGCGGGTCGAAGCGGCGATTGCGGGGAAGGAAGTGGTGCTGGCGGGGATCATTCTGCAGCCGAATGCCTTATTGGGCGATGCGGTGGGCGGCGGCGAGGCGGTGGCCGTGGCGATTGATAGTGTTCAACGAGAACCTGGACCACTTCATGCTACGGCCACGCAGCCTACCGGTGATTGCGAAGCATTGCTGGTGGCGCACGAAGAACTTCGTACGTTGGGAGACGCGGCCCGGGGGGACGATCTATACGATGGTCTGGCGGTTGCTTCATCCCCGCGCGTTTTTGCGGCCGATTGCTTATTGGATGGCGCGGTTGAGCGGGGCGGTGGCTTTTCGCTCGCCAGTTGCGCTGGCGCCGATGGTCACGGACCTGCCGGCGGGCACTACCGTCGTCATTCCGTCGCGCAATGGCCGCGACTTGCTGGAGAGGTTGTTCGCATCGCTGCTGCCCCAGGCGCCGGAGGAGATCATTGTTGTCGATAACGGGTCGTCGGATGGGACAGCCGATTGGCTGCGGAGCAAAGGGATTGCGGTGGAGTGCGCGGCGGAGCCGTTGTCGTTCGCGGCCGCGGTGAACCGGGGGATTGCCCGGGCACGATTTTCTCGAACGTGTTTGCTGAATAACGATATGGTGTTGGAGCCGGACTTTTTTGAAGCGCTGGAAAGGCCATTCGAGCGGGAGCCGGAGTTGTTCGCCGCCACGGCGCAGATTTTCTTTCCGGAGAATGTGCGGCGCGAGGAGACGGGGAAGGCGATGTATCATCGCAACGACTCGGGCCAGTTCCCGTTGTGGTGCGAAACGCCGTTGGAGGGCGAGGACGGCACGTGGGTGCTATATGGCAGTGGCGGGTGCACGCTGTACGACACGGCGAAGTTGAGGGCGCTGGGAGGAATCGGCGAGCAGTATACGCCGGCTTATGTGGAGGATCTCGATATCGGCTGGCGGGCATGGCGGCGGGGGTGGCCGACGGTGTTTGCGGCGGGGGCGCGACTGGTGCATCTTCATCGATCGACAACTTCGAAGTACTTTTCGCCGGAGGCCCTGGAAGGCGCGCTGGAACGGAACTACGTGCAATTTGCCGCAGGCAGCAATTGCCGTGTTCTTTGGCGAGAGGCGCTTGACCGATTAAATGTTTTGGCTGCAAAACAGGAACCGGTGAGATCCGCTGAACGGGCGTTATTCCGGGCGTGGATGGAACCGTGGCGTCAGCCGCTGGCCGCGGAGGGGGATGATGCTCCGCTCGCGTTGTGCGGCGGCGCGGTGGCCGTGTTCCCGGGGCTCGCCGCGACAGGCCGCACGCGGGTGTTGATCGCCGCGCCGTATCTTCCCTTCCCTCTATCGCACGGCGGAGCCGTACGCATGTTCAACTTAATGCGCGAGGCGGCGAAGGAGTTCGACCAGATTCTACTGGTATTTGTGGATGAACTGGCGACGCCGGCGGCGGAATTGCTGGCGATCTGCAATGAGATCGTCCTGGTGCGGCGGGAAGGATCGCATTTGTTGCCGTCCAGCACACGGCCCGATGTGGTCGAAGAGCATGACCGGCCGGAGTTCCGGGCCGCGCTTCGGGCCACGATGCGTAAGTGGCGGCCGGAGATTGTTCAGCTCGAGTTCACACAGATGGGGCTGTACGCGGATGCCTGCAAGCCGGCGAAGACGATTCTGGTGGAGCACGATATTACGCTCGATCTGTATGGCCAATTGTTGCGGGACAAAGAGGACTACGACACGCGCGAACAGTATGGGAAGTGGGTTTCGTTTGAAAAAGCGGCGTGGGCCGGTGTTGACGCCGTTGTGACGATGTCGGAGAAAGACAGACTTACGGTGGGAAGGGCCAATGCGCAGGCGATTTTGAACGGAGTCGATTTGAGCCGGTTCACGCCTTCGGATGAAGAGCCGGTGCGGAATCGGATCTTGTTCATCGGCTCCTTCGCCCATTTGCCGAATGTGATGGCGCTGGACTTTTTTCTACGGGAGGCGTGGCCGCTGATTAAAGACAAAGCCGTGTTGCATATCATTGCGGGGCAGCGGCATGAGTACTTTCTCGATCGTTGCGCGGACCGGATTACGCTACCGTTGAATCAGCCGGGTATCGAAGTGGAGGGGTTCGTCAGCGACGTTCGCGGAGCGTATCATCGAGCGGCGATCGTCATTGCACCGCTGGTGGCGAGCGCCGGGACGAATATCAAGATTATGGAAGCGATGGCGATGCGGAAAGCAATTGTGACAACGCCCGCGGGCATCAACGGGTTGGATCTGGTTGATGGGCGGGATGTGCGAGTCGCCAGCACCGGCGCGGAGATGGCCGCGGGCGTTGCGCGGTTGATCGATAATCCGAGTGAGCGAAAGGCGCTGGAGTCTACGGCGCGGCGCACGGCGGAGGAGCAGTATGGCTGGGACCGGATCGGACGTGTCCAAGCCGATCTGTATCGCACGCTGACGGGTAAGGAAAAGTTACACTGAAGGAGCAAATTATGCCGAAACCCTTGTCTGATATCGGGCTGGTGGGGCTGGCCGTCATGGGCCAGAACCTCGCTCTCAACGTTGCCGATCACGGCTTCCAGATTTCTGTCTATAACCGCACCACGGAGACGATGGAGAAATTCGTCGCGGAGAATCCGAACACGCCGGGCGGCGTGGTGGGCGCGAAGACGCTCGAAGAGTTTGTGCAGGGGCTGTCGCGGCCCCGCAAGATCATCCTACTGGTGAAGGCCGGCGGTCCAACGGACGCCGTGATCAACAGCCTGCTGCCGCTGCTGGAGGCCGGGGACATTATCATCGACGGCGGCAATGCGTTGTGGACCGATACGATTCGCCGGGAGAAGGATTTGGCCGTGAAGGGATTCCGCTTCGTCGGCTCCGGCGTGAGCGGCGGCGAGGAAGGCGCGCGATTCGGTCCTTCGTTAATGCCGGGCGGCGATCCGTCGGCGTATGACGAGATCAAAGATATTTGGATGGCGATTGCAGCCAAGGTCGATGCGACAACCGGTAAACCGCTGATGGGGGCGACCCCGGGGCACCCGATTTCCGGCGGGGTGCCGTGTACAACGCATATCGGTCTGAATGGCGCGGGCCATTACGTGAAGATGGTCCACAACGGGATTGAATATGGCGATATGCAGATGATCTGCGAGTCGTACGATATTCTGCGCAAGCTGGGCGGATTCTCGCCGGCGGAGTTGAGCAAGATTTTCGGGGAATGGAACACGGGCAAGCTCGATTCGTTCCTGATTGAGATCACGACGGACATTCTGCAACAGACCGATCCAGAGACGGGCGCGCCATTCGTGGACATCGTGCTGGACGCGGCCGGACAAAAGGGTACCGGCAAGTGGACGAGTGTGAATGCACTGGATATGGGCGTTCCGGCGCCGACCGTGGCCGAGGCTGTTTTCGCGCGGTGCCTGAGCGCCGTAAAGGAAGAGCGGGTGGCGGCATCGACGCAGCTTTCCGGTCCGCCCGGAGCGTGGGCGGGGAATCGTGACCAGTTGGTCCAGGCCGTGCATGATGCGCTGTATTGTTCGAAGATTTGTTCCTACGCGCAGGGGTTCCAGTTGATGAGCGCGGCGCAGATCGAATACAAGTGGTCATTGGATTTCGGCGCCATCGCGAAGATCTGGCGCGGCGGCTGCATCATTCGCGCGGCGTTCCTGCAGAAAATCACCGAGGCTTACGAGTTGAATCCGGGGTTAGCCAATCTACTCCTCGATCCGTTCTTTACGAACGAAATTGAGCACGCGCAGTCGAATTGGCGGCAAGTGATCGCGCTGGCCGCGACGTACGGGATTCCGGCGCCAACGTTTTATTCCGCGCTTTCCTACTACGACGGGTACCGCTCGGCGACGTTGCCGGCGAACCTGCTCCAGGCACAGCGCGACTACTTTGGCGCGCACACGTACGAGCGGACGGACAAGCCGCGCGGCGAAGCGTACCATTTGGATTGGCCGGAGCCGGGGCGTCCGCAAACGAAGGTCTAGGGGAGTGGTTGAGGATCTCCTCGCAAAGTACCGCGAAGAACTAACCGGGCGCGTGCTGCCGTTTTGGCTGCGGCACGCGCTTGATCGCGAACACGGCGGGTATTACAACTGTCTGGATGCGGCGGGCGGTGTATACGATACGCGCAAGCATGTGTGGATGCAGGGGCGCGGCGTATGGATGTTCGCGCGACTCTACAATACTTTCGATCCGCGGCCGGAGTATAAGGAAGCGGCAGAGGTGATTTTCCGTTTTCTCGATGAGCATGCGCGGCGGGGAGAGCCGCGGTGTTGGCATACGTTGACGGCGGACGGCCGGCCGGTTGCGTTTCAGCGGAAGCCGTATACGGCGTTTTTTGTGGCGTTAGCGCTGGTGGAGTTTTCGAAAATTTCCAAAGACCCGGCGCATTTGGCGGAGGCGGTCGATCTGTTTTGGCGGATGGAGGAATGGATTCGGAAGCCGGATTTACTCGGCCGTCCGGCGTTGGCGGGCGGGATTGGGTACACGCAACTGGCTGACCTTTATGTACTCGGTTGGCTGGCGTTTGAACTCGATCAGGTTCACGGCGATAGGCGATATGGCGAGGTGATTCAAACCTGTCTGCGGCGTTTGACCGTCCATTTCCATCCGGAACACCGTGTGCTGATGGAGAACGCCGCTACCGGCGACGCGGAGGAATTCCGGCAGTTCCCGGAAGGGCGATTGATCTGCACGGGTAGTTCGCTCGAGGTCTGTTGGCTCTTCCTGCATATGTTGAAGAAGTGGCCGGACGCGGCGATGGAGAGGATGCTGCTGGAATCGATTCTTGGCGCGATGGAGTACGGGTGGGACAAGGAGTACGGCGGGTTGTACTATTTTCAGGACTTGCAAGGCCGTCCGCCGGTGGCGCTGGAATCGAACATGAAACTCTGGTGGCCGCACACGGAGGCCATCTACGCCTGCGCGTTGGCATACAGAATGACGGGTGATTCCCGTTATAAAGAGTGGTGGCGGCGCGTGGACGAATATTCCTTCCGCGTGTTTGCGGACTCGGAGTGCGGGGAGTGGTTTGGCTATTGCGACCGGCGGGGAGAGGTCGCCACGCCGATAAAGGGCGGCCCCTATAAGGGGATATTTCACGTACCGCGAGCGTTACTTTTTACAATACAGGCATATTTGTAGCCATATGATCGCGCAGAGCCGCGAGCGCTGGGAGCAGCGTTTCCGGCGCAAAGTTCCGTTTCGATGCCCAATCGAAATAGAGGCATCCACGGACTTTGCGGCCGTCGCAGACGGGCAACAAAAAGAAAGCCTCCGGGTGAAGGGTTTCCACGAGCGGCGAATCGCAGAAGCGGTGGTCCTTGGCCAAATCGATCCAAACGTCCTGACGCTGCCCGAATGCTAATAAATACGGCGGTTTCCTTGGATGGATCAGACGCGGCAATTCCGACGCGGATTCGGTGGACCAACCGAATCCGGCGGAGGCGCCCAAGCTGACTCCCGGATCGCCGAATGATAGCCACGCAGCCCGATCGACACCGCTGGCGATGGCGTTTTGGAGCAGGGCCGATAGCGTCGTCGCGGCCGGCAACGGCAAGGTTGATGAAGCGGGCGATTCCCAAACTTCCGTGGGAATCCAGTCTTTCAGACGCAGTTTCTCGGCGCAAAGGTCCATTTGATGAAGCCTTGATTCAATAGACGCGAAGCCAATCCGGCAAAGGCTTTCCACTTGTGCTTCGCGCATTTGGTACTGCTGAGCGAGCGCAGTCCAACAGGGCCGCATCAGCTTCTCCCGCTCGGAAGCGTCAGTGCGAAAGTAGGCGCTGGTGATTGCGTGCGCCAAGCTACCGGCTAACGCGATTTCGGCGTCAGGATTTCCGGCTTGGGCGAGAAGTGCATCCGGTGTCGATTGCGCGGCCAGAATTGGCGAGCCATGGAAGGACCAGTGGAATAGAAGCCCGGCCGAAAGCTCATCGAAATCAAAATGAGCGTGCCGTTCACAGGACGCGCGCAGGCCGATCAACTGGCCTCGACCGCCGGCCAGTATCCGCTGATAATCGTCCGGCATTTCGAGCGCGTAGATCAATTCTCCGATATTTCGGAACAGGCCGCAGATGAATGCTTCTTCGGCGTAGCGCGGCTCCAGACGGCACATCAGAGTGCGCGCCAAGATTGCGGTTAGTTGGCTCAATACGGATAATTCGAGAACCGGATGCGTCAGTTTCCGGCGCGGCACGGTGTCGACGATCTGCGCGAGCGCGTCCGTTCCGAGTAGCGCGGCGGCGTGCGTAACGCTCGTCACCGTTTTCCCGCCAGGATTGAACAGGGCAGAGTTGGCGATGCGAAGCAGTCGAAGGGTTAGGCCGAGATCCTGAAGGATGATCTGGGAACACGCCTGCAACGTGCTTTTGTCCGCGAGCAAGTTTGCCGCTAAAGCAGTGATATTTTCGTTATTCGCCGCCGGGCCGGCCGATTGTTGTAGATGGTCCACGCAAACGGTCAGCGGGCTGCGCACAACATCTGGCGCCTGCATATTCCTCTCATCGGACGGGGAGAGGATTATTGCAGAGTAAAATTGACGTCGACCTGAGATACGACTTCGACGGGTTGACCATTCAATTTTGTGACGTTGTACCGATACTGACGGACGGCGTCCTGCGCCGCCGGGATCAGCAGCGGATGCCCAGCGACGACTTCTATCGCGCTAACCGCGCCGTCGCGATCGATAGTCGCGCTGAAGCGGACGGCGCCCTGAATTCTCGCCTGGCGGGCGAGAGGAACCTCCAAAATCAACGATTGAATTCGAGCCGCCAACTGCCGCCGCCTTAAGAACGGTGGAGCGGGCGCAAAATAGGGCTGGAAGCGCGCGTCGGCCACCGCCAGCAGCGCGTCTACATAGATCTCCTCCGAGGCGGCCATGCGGCTTGCTTCAAAATCCACCACCTGTTCGCGCGCCAGGCGAATTTGAGAAACCAAAAGCCATACAGCGGGATGGAACCAGAAGGCGCAGAGGACGATTTCCTCCGCCAGCGCAAACAGCCAGTCCCGGCGTTTGATGTGCGCATTTTCGTGGGCTAGAATTGCGTCCCTCGCCGCGGTTGGGAGTTCCATCACCGATGGAGGCAAAAGAATGACCGGCCGCCGGAAGCCGAACGTGACCGGTCCGGCGATCTCCGTAGAAATCGCGACTCCTTCGCCCAACGGCTCGGCGTATTTTCTTAAATCGCGCAGGCGCGCCAAGCCTAGAAGCAACCATCCCACCCGCGCCGCGACGCCGAGTTCCAGGACCACCAGCGCGATGAAATGCCAATCAACGGGCATCGCCGCGTCGACGCGTTCCAACGCTGTGACAGGCAACGCCACGCGGCCTGCGGCCAGCCTACTGGTGACAATTACCGGGCGCGCCCAGGTTTGGAGCAGCGGCAGCAGCAATACGGCCACAAGCAACACCTGCAGGAACAGGAGCGGACGGGACAGCCGTAGCAACTTCATGAGCAATAGACCGGCCGCGATTAACGCTCCCGCCTGCAGAGAGAAGATAGCGATATTGGCAAGCACCAGCGGGGCGTTCATTGCCTTTTCCCTTCCCGCATAATCGCCGCAATCTCTTCCATTTCCTTTGCGGAGACTTCGCGATTCTCCACCAGATGCAACAACAATGGCTTGGCGGCGCCGTCAAAAACGCGTTGCAGGAACTCGCTCACCATTCCTCCGACCACCCGTTCCTTCGCTTCGACCGCTGTATAAACGTGGGCCTTTTCGGACGCCGATTTCGTTACGTAACCCTTCTCTTCCAGGATCCGCAACATCGTCATCACCGTGGTGTACGCTACCTTTCGGCGCTCCAGAATTTCTTCGTAGACGGCCCGGACCGTGACGCTCTCATGCGCCCAGACGATCTTCATGATTTCCAGTTCCTGCTCCGTCAAAACGCTTGCTCGCGGTCTCATACTAATTAATTAGTACGAAATCACCCAGAGGTCAAGCAAGTTCTGCTCGGCTATCCTGAATAAAGTGCCCGCTAACGCTCCTCCCCTGCTCCTTTTCGATATTGACGGTACGTTGATGCGCAAATCCGGACCGCATCACCGGCAGGTATTGATTGAGGCGGTTCGTTTGATTACCGGTCTGGAAACAACCACCGATCACATTCCGGTACAGGGGATGTTGGACCGCGACATACTTGCCTGGATGCTGCGGGACGCGGGCGCCGGGAAGGCGCTGGCGAGCCGGTCCATGGCGGCCATAGTCGCCCGGGCCCAGGAGTTGTACGCCGAACGCTGCCCGGACCTGCGCCGCAAGGTCTGCCCCGGAGTCCGGCCGCTTCTGCAAAAAATCACTCGCCGCGGGATCAGGATGGGCTTGGTCACTGGTAACTTGTCGGCCATCGGCTGGAAAAAGGTCGAACGCGCCGGAATCGAGCACCACTTCAGTTTTGGGGCCTTCGCCGAGGAGGGGAAGGATCGAGCCACGCTCGCGGCGCGCGCCATCGCTCATGCCAGGCGAAACCGATGGATCAGCCGGGATTCGCGGATTGTTCTGTTCGGCGACCACGAGAATGATATCCTGGCAGCAAAGGCGAACGGTATCCGATCAGTCGCCGTCGCGACCGGGCTCTCGCAACCCGCTGCGCTCTCCGAACTCCGGCCGGACTTTCTCCTCACGGATCTGCGCGACTGCTCCCTGGAAGAAATCCTCTCTTAATGACTCAAGAAGCCCAATCCCTCGCCGTCAAGCGCGCGTCGGTGGAGTTCCACAATTTTGCATCGATGGGTGAGCCCGACCGGGCGTTCCCGGTCTACGCGGAAGAAAACGTACGTCGCGGCGCGGTAATCAAGAACCATCTCAATTTCATCGGGCCGCTGACGCCATTTTTGGAGATCGGCGCAAACGCGGGGCACTCGAGCTACATGCTGGTGAACGACTTCGGCGCCGATGGCTTCGCGTCGGATATCTCGGGCGATTCCCTCCGGCACGGGATCGCGCTGATGGACAAGTGGGGTCTCCCAAAAGCGCCAGTGCGGATTACCGCCGATGCGTTGCATCTGCCCTTCGCCGACAACTCGCTGCGATGCGTGATGGCTTTTCAGATGTTGAGCCAGTTCATGAATATCGAGAGTATCTTCATTGAGGTTAAGAGGGTGCTGGCTCCCGGCGGCGTGTTCATTTTCGCGGAGGAACCGTTGCGGCGCAAACTGTCGCTGCGCCTCTACCGCTGCGCATACCGGGACACGATGAAGCCCTGGGAGCGGAAACTGGATGACTGGGGCCTGCTTGGCTTCCTGGTTCAGGACGTAATCGGCGCGGCGCAGGAGGAGAAGTTCGGTATCCGTCAGAATCACTCGATGGAACTGCGCGACTGGCACGCGTTGATCAACCGCCATTTTGACGAACACGAGTTCGAACTGTTCGTTCCGCAACGCGGATGGGGCGAGCGAATGGCGAAGCGCATTGCGAAAAAGATCGACAAGTACGGGTCCGATTGGGTTCCAGCACGTTTGCTGGGCGGAACGCTCGCGGCGATCTGTAAGAAAAACGGGGAAGATCAACCGATTGATGAACACGCACCGTATGAAACCCGGCTGCAGTGTCCGGATTGCGGTAGTAAGATCCGATTGGACGACGAACAGACGCTGCGCTGCGTAGGGTGCGATTACCGCGCTCCGATGGAAGGCGGCGTTTACAATCTGCTGCGGACCGCCGATAAGAAGGAACTGTATCCGGGCGATCGCGGTGACTCCATCGATTTCTGTCTGCCGGGGCACGAGAAGAAGTTAGGCCCGGGCTGG
>Ga0105048_10003926_pt1 | contig 24328 bp, 19 predicted proteins | sample MAT05_FD_78382 | JGI IMG/M metagenome (GOLD analysis project Ga0105048, IMG submission 78382) | Freshwater microbial communities from Lake Fryxell liftoff mats and glacier meltwater in Antarctica - MAT-05 | ecosystem: Environmental > Aquatic > Freshwater > Ice > Liftoff microbial mat | place... | reverse complement strand
GGGAACTGAACCAGGTGCAGGGCACGCCGAACTCTGAAAATGCTCAGCGGGTTGTGCGGTCGCTGCAAACGCTGGGGCGACATTGGGAAGCAGCCGGTTGGGCGTATATTGCGAAACAGTTTCCGGGCGCCGAGGAGTGGTGTGTTGCCGTCATTGAAACAGAAATGCGGAAGGTGAGTGCGTCCGAAGGATTGATCGCCCGCGATGCTCAACCAGCGCTTCGGCTGGACATTTCTGAATATCCGCTGCCGAAATGGTCTCGTGCATCGGAATTTTCGAACGGCGAACATCTGCCGCCGCGTTCCGGACACTTCAGCGACTGGCAATTCTCCGAGGAATCGAATTCAGCCGGGATTGAGTTCAGCTATTTTGACGGTACGACCCGGCGGGATCGTATGCGGCACGTCATTGAAACGCTCGGTGGTGGTTCAGGAGTCATTGATTTTGACGCTGATGGCTGGCCGGACCTTTACGTAGCTCAGGGCAATTCGTGGCGGCAGCCAGGAGCCGGATCATCACCGCTCGATCGACTGTATCGAAATACCGGACGCGGGCGATTTGCGGATGTCACGGCGTCGTGCGGGATCTGTGAAGGACAGATGAGCCATGGTGTTGCGGTCGGCGACTTTGACGGTGATGGCTTTGCAGATTTGCACATCACAAATCTGGGGCCCAACAGCATGTTTCACAATAACGGAGACGGAACGTTTGCAGACATGTCGGCTTCCTCCGGAACGGCGGGAGATGAATGGTCGACCAGTTCTGCCATCGTCGATCTGTCAGGTGACGGACTGCCCGACGTTTTTGTCGTAAATTACCTGGACCGTGATTTCGTGGTGCAGAACCCCTGCCACAGAAATGGGTTTGAGATTGGCTGTACGCCCGACTCACTTCCACCCGCCCGAAACAAGTTCTATCTGAACTCCGGCAACGGTCAGTTTGAGGATATCAGCGATTCGGCCGGAGTCAGTTCTGAAGCCGGAAACGGTCTGGGGCTGATCGTTGCCGACTTCCACAATGAGCAGCGTCTGGGTGTGTTTGTGGGCAACGACTCGACGCCGAACTTTCTGTTCCGAAATCCACATCCGACAGGCAATTCCAGGTTTCAACTGCAGCAGCAGGGACTGGAGGCAGGTGTGGCGCTCAACGGAAATGGCAGTCCGATCGCGTCGATGGGAATTGCCGCAGGGGATGCGAACGGTGACGGACTGCTGGATTTGTTCGTGACCACCTACATGAATGACCCGGATACCCTCTTTGTCCAGCAGGAACACGGTTCATTTCTTGACCAGACTCGCCGGGCGCGGCTGCCCCTTCCGACTGCGCCGGTACTGGGATTTGGTACGCAGTTCCTTGATGTGGATAACGATGGCTGGGAGGACCTTGTCGCGACGAACGGCCACGTGATTCCACCGCCTCCTGACGAGCCGGATGACGAACGTGACCTGATGCCGACTCAGGTGCTTGCAAACCTGGGTGACGAAACATTTCTGGAGATACCTGCAGAAACGCTTGGGCCGTTCTTTGCGTTTGCAGGGCTGGGTCGGGGACTTGTGGAATGCGACTGGAACCGCGATGGTCGGCAGGACTTCTGTGTCACTTCAATCCACGCTCCTTTGGCGCTGCTCAGCAATCAGACGCCCGTGGAAAATCATCGGCTGGTCATTCGGCTGATTGGTACACGAACTTCTCGCGATGCATTCGGAACCGTCGCCACCGTTAAGGCGGCGGGACGTAAGCTGATGCGACAACTCACCGCCGGAAGTGGCTATCTCGTGTCAAACGAACGTCATCTCTGGTTTGGGCTCGGACAGTCGCCGATGATCGATGAACTCGAACTCGCTTGGCCGAGCGGACTGGTGCAGCGGTTTGAAAAGCTTGAGGCGGATCAGGAGATACTCATCGTCGAGGATCGCGATGCGCCGATCATCCTGGAACGCTTTCCGACTCCGTGAAGGACTTGTCACTCGTCGTCCAGAACATAGACCATCGTGATGGATCTTACGATGTCGTGAGAGGCGAACTTCCACACGACTTTCTTTTTCTCGTCATGTGTGACCTCAAATGCATGCGCGCCTTTGCCTTCCTGCCCGCGCAGAAAATTCGCAATCACCAGATTGCCGTTCTTCAGAACCTGCAGGCTGGTGATCCATGTCAGGTTCAGTTCCGGCACATCGGCGGCAGTCAACTCCCAGACGATCTTTTTCTCCGGCGTGACTTCAATGATCCGTTTATCCGTGCCGCAGCCGATCAGCGTATTGCCGCTCGGCAATCGCAAGGCCTCAAACACATTTGTCACATTCGGAAACTCCCACACGGTCATGCCGTTTGCGTCGTACTCGCGCACGACCGCTTCGGCTTCGTGACATGCAAGCAAGTGACCATTCTCCAGCCGGTGCAGGCAGCGCAGCTGGGAGTGGGCAGCCTTCTCCGCAGTGCTCAGCTTCACGGTCGATACGACTTTGCCCTTTGAGTCGATCTCAACCGCCTGGCACGGACCCTGCTCGGCCAGGAGGAAATTGCCGTTGGGCAGTACGTCGCACGTGAGAATCTGTTCGCACCTGGAGCGATAGTCGAAGGTGACTTTATGTTCCCGGTCGATCTCCTGAATGCCCGTCGGATTGCCGCCATCGGCGAAGACGACTCTGCCGTCACCAGTCATGCGGAAGCAAACCGCAATTGACGGGAACTTATGTTCCCACGTCAGCTTGCCGTCGGTTGAAATGTCGACCAGCCGATGCGCCGCATCACTGTATTCGCAAACCATAATCCGGTGGCTTACAGTCTTTGGTTCGTCTGCGCCTTCTGAAAGTGCCAGCGACGAGGTCAACAACATCAGGACAAGGAGACCGCACCGTGAACATCGTTTGGAGAGGAACTTACAGACCATGGGAGACCTCGCGTTCGAAAGACCGTTGGATCGTGCCTCGGACAACAGAGCCCGTATCTTAGCCTGCGGACCAGCCGAATGCTGCATCGACTTCGCCAAACTCTCAGTCCACGTACAGAAACGCGGTGGAACTCAGCAGCGCCTGACACAGATGTACAAACGGGGCCTTCTGCGATTCTGCGTCACCACTTAGGCTCGCGCTGAGAAGTGCTGTTGCGTCCGGCAATTCCGACTCCGTCGGTTTTCGCCCGAAGACCGATCGCCAGGTCATCCCATTTCTTGTTGAACTCGTTGAGTCGATCCGGCAGATAAAAATACACGGACCGCTTGCCTTGCGTGACAAACAAAAATGGCCTTGCTGCCATCGGTATTCAGCGCACCGAAGGCCTCGTAAGCAACAGTCATCGAGCTCAGCTCGCGACCACTTGCAAACCGCAATGGATTCGACCGACATTCCATCAATTCAACGGGGAACAGTGGCTTCGTTACGGACACACGCTCAGAATCTTATCCGAAGTCGATGACAATGGCAGTTCAGTGCTTCGGAGTGCCTGCGGGTTGTTTGTCACACGCTACGACTTTCTCATCGTCTATAACTGGCCAGTTATGCTGCCATCGTCAGTATCGCTTTTCGTATCGCTCTGATGTTTCTACACCCCGGATTTCCAGACTCTGGTCAATCTGTATGGAATCGGGATGTTTGACTTGGCATTTGTGATGCCGACATTGATACAGGCTCAGGGAAGGATACCTGTCGCGCCGGCACCTGTCGTGCCAATACCTGTCGTGCCAATACCTGTCGTGCCGATACTTGTCGTGCCGATACCTGTCGAGCCCGATACCTGTCGAGCCCGATACCTGTCGAGCCCGATACCTGTCGTGCCGATACCTGTCGCGCCAATGCCCGTCGGATTCGCATGGATGATGCTTGCCTTTTACGCCAGCATGAGACTGGTATTACTCGTGATCGGAGTGCTCGGGATCTGGGCTGGAATTCGTATGCTGAAATTCCCGGGAAGAAAATTTGGAATTGTGGCGTTGTCCAGCGGACTCCTTTCAATTGCCAGCTGCTATTGTCTGCCCACGGGGATCGGACTGTTCATCTACGGCCTGATCGTGCTGCTGAATGAACCCGTCAAGCGCGCCTTCGTAATGGGCGAACAGGGCCTCACTGCCGCAGAGATTCAGAACCAATTCGCGCGTCTGTCGGGGCAGCTGGTTCAGTGATACTCGGGAGGGGCTCTCAGAGCAAACCCGCGTCGGAGACACGGGGACCCGTTGAAGTGTCCAGCCTCCAGCAGACTCATCACACGCTGAATGTCTGCATCGTGGGCGATGATGGCGGATGTCAGGTGCCTGTCGGATGTCAGGTGCCTGTCACCGGCGGTCATGCGGTCACCGGCGGTCATGCGCCAGCTCATCAACAGACAACAGAGCCCAGCCGGAAACGCCAAAAGCATACTCAGCCAAAACAGCGACGCTCCAGCCCGAGCAACAAAAGCAATACTCAAGAATTCGCCAGTGGTGACGAAAATGGCACCGAGAAATGCGAGCACGGGACAAACGAACACGACTGCCAGTTTGAGCAGATGCACTTTGATGAAACTTGCCATAGTAGATCCACAGCATCTTTGCGGCGCCTCGTGGTCGTCCTTTATGGACAGCAGCGAACGACAAATCGGGCAGCACAGCTGACTTCGGCTGCCGAAAGTCCAATCGAATCCCGTCGCTCCGCCGACGGAATTTCAACCGTTTTGTCAGGCGATCCATTCTATCGCTTAACCAATTTCCTGAACGCCAACTCAATCGCATTCATTAACGCTGTGATATCGTCAATGGTGTTGTAAGCCGCAAGGCTGACACGCGTCGTTGCGGAAACACCCAGATACGTGTGAAGTGGCATCGTGCAATGATGGCCATGTCGGGCAAAAACGCCCTGCTGGTCGAGAATTGCAGCCAGATCTTCCGGATGGATGCCGTCAATGCGAAACGTGATGATGCCGCCCCGATGCGCCACATCGGGGCCGTAGATCGTGATGCCAGGCACGGTCTGCAGTCGTTCCATCGTCTCCTTCGTTATTGATTGTTCGTGCTGATGAATGGCCGCAAGACCGGTCCTTTGCACCCATTCGACTGCCGTGCGCAGGGCGATGACCTGCACGATCGGCATGGTGCCTGCTTCAAATTTCGCAGGGGCTGCGGACCATGAAGTCTCGTCAATCCGGACTTGGGAGATCATGTGCCCGCCAAAAATGATCGGGTCCATTTCCTCCAGGCGTTCAGGCTTTCCATAGAGGATGCCAACCCCGGTGGGACCGTACAGTTTGTGGCCACTAAACGCCAGAAAGTCCACATCGTCGGCGATGACATCCGTTGGCAGATGCGGGACGCTCTGTGCCCCGTCCACGACGACACAGGTGCCTGTCTCGCGGGCTCGACGTACCAATTCACGAATCGGGTTGACTGTCCCCAGCATATTCGACATGGCAGTGATTGCCAGCACTCGCGTGCGTCTGGTCAACACAGTATCCAGTTGATCCATGTCCAGGCGACCGTCGGACGTCAGCGGAATCAGTTTTAACGTCGCGCCACGTTCTTTGGCCAATTGTTGCCATGGGACAAAGTTCGCGTGGTGTTCCATGACGGACGTCAGAATTTCGTCGCCTGGTTGAACATGTCTGCGTCCCCATCCGGACGCTATCATGTTGAGTCCGATCGTAGTGCCTGGCGTAAAGACAATGCTGTTGACTGATGGGGCGTTCAGGAACTTCGCGATCGTCGTGCGAGCCCCTTCGAATTCTTCATCGATTCTCTGGCCGAACTGATACGTGCCACGATGCGCATTCGCGAAATATTGCTCTTCCACCTCGCGTTCTTTATCGATCACGCATTGAGGCTTCTGCGCCGACGCTCCGCTGTCCAGAAAAATCGGTCGTGAACCGCCGGGAAGCGTCTGACACAGCACGGGAAACTGTCGCCGGATGTCGTCGGCATTCAGGACCGCGACACCTTTCAGATCGAGTTGAGGTTGTCCGTCAGGCGAGCCGAGCCCTGTCAATTCCCGAACGGAACGCGCCTTGCCGTTCACCCGATTCCCTGAGTCGGGCTCACCGCCGCCAGTCTGTACAAGATGCAGGCGAGCCAGTTTCAGAACTCGATCCACCATGCCTCGCAATCCATTGCGGCGTTGAGGCGTAATGTGCTGCTGCAGGCTGAGTCGATGGAAGACGGCATCAATGTCGTATTCCAGAATCTCACGGGCTGTTTTGCCATTGAAGGATGCTTCCAGAATTGCAATCAGCCCGCGGACAATATTTGAATCGCTGTCAGCAACGATATCGAACCTGGCCGAGCCGTCGATGCCGTGAACTTCAGTGATCAGCCACACCTGGCTTTGGCAACCATGCACTTTATTTTCATCGGTCCGTGCAGCCGCCGGAAATTCCGGCAAACTATCACCCAACTCAAGCAAATAGAGCGACTGGTCCTGCCGATCCAGGTCAGCGAATTCTTCAAAGATCTCTTCAAGTGTCAGGATCATTGGACGATTGACGGAACAAAGTTTGAGTCTGAGCTTCACAGGATTTCCAGGAGCGGTCCTGACGGTGACTTGATCAATTCCTTGAACACCTGCATTGCAACGTTTTGGCAGACGTTGCGCAGTGCATCGCGGGAGGGATTCTCTTCCGTCAGCATTTCCATGATCTTGCCTCGGTCGCAATATTCACGAATGCAGCCATTCATCGGGATTTCGCCAAGGAACGGAACTTTGAGTTCCTGTGCCACCTTCTGAGCGCCGCCGCGACCAAAGATCTCGCCCGACATATTTTCAACGAATCCAAGAATCGGCACGTTGACCTTTTGATACATATCCACAGCCTTGATCGCATCCAGCAACGCGACTTGCTGTGGCGTGCATACCACAACCGCTCCGGCGAGACTGACCTGCTGAGCCAGCGTCAGTGCGACATCACCGGTGCCAGGAGGAAGATCGATGATCAGATAATCCAGTTCGCCCCACTGAGTGTCTTTCAGGAATTGAGTCAACGCTTTGTGGAGCATCGGGCCGCGCCACACGACTGACTGCCCTTGCTCGATAAAGAAACCCATGGACATCAGCTTGACGCCGCCGACATCGATCGGCTCCATTCGCATGACACGATTTCCCTGCTCATCCTTCATCTCAGTCGCTGCCGGTTGGCCTTTAGCGTTCATCATGTGAGGAATACTTGGGCCATAAACGTCCGCATCCATCAAGCCGACGCGGCAACCCATCGAATGCAAACCGCAAGCGAGCGCGGCGGCTACGGTGCTTTTGCCGACGCCGCCTTTACCACTGCCGACAGCAATGATATTATGCACGTTGAGACCAATCCGACCGCCTGCGTCCTTGCCGCGAACAGTGGAATGCATTTCGATCCGAGGCTCCAATTCCGCAGCGGCGAATTTGATCCGCTGACGAATGAGTTCTTCCAGTTTCTTTGATGCTGGATAAGCCGGAGTTGGCAGTTCGATGCGGACTCGCGCGTCGTTGCCGTTGACAAACGTATCGCGAACCATCCGCAGGTCGCCCAGCGACTTTTCCGTGCAGGGTTCAACAACGTTTGAAACCAGAATTTTGAGTTGGTCGGCGGTTGGCATGGAGATGGACTGAGTAGATGCTGCGAAGGATACATACAGAATCAGCAACCCGCTTTCGGGGCCATATTCCGGCATCCTATGTCGGCAGCACGTCAGTTCAACCGTCGAGTGAACTCAAGTTTCCTTGATTCGCAGAAACAAGTCTTCCTCTAAAGGACCGTTCCAGAAATTAGTGTCGTCTTTTGCTCCGCAAAAGCAGCGCTACTTTCGCGGAGCGAAAGGCGACTATCGGCCAACAATTTCTCGAGCGGTCCTAGGCATGGACGAATCGTAAACGGTCGCCATCGAGCGTTTTCACAACGTCAAGCGTGCGATTCGTAATGCGTTGCGCTGTCTCCAGCCCGACCAACAAGAGCGATTGACCGCTTCGAGCAAAGACGACGTCGCCTTTCTGTTCGGTATCAGGGCGGAACTGGACATGTCCATCCTCCACCGTGATTCGAACTGCGACACCCTCTGGTTGGCGTTTCAGCTTTCGCTTCAGACGTGACAACGCTGTTTCTGTGACCTTAACCATACACCCCCCAATCATCAGAACTTACAACAACTGCTCGCAGTTGCACGGAACATGCATTTTGCGAGCCCACACTTTAACACATCACATTTTTAAAGCGAGTCCAGGAGCGCAGATCGGCGGCCTGTGGCAGCGCCGAACGGCTTTGATTCATCCCGATCACGAGCTTCATTGACGGTCATCGACCGCCCACCCAGCGAATTGCCGTTCAGCCGTGCTATCGCTTCTTCAGCGTCTTCCATGCCCGGCATGTTCACAAATGCAAATCCGCGAGGTGAACCAGAACCCCGCTCGGTCATCACACGCACCGTTCTTACCCGACCGTAACGTTCAAAGACATTTCGAACCTCAGACTCGGTGGTCTGGAAAGAAAGGTTACCAACAAAAATCGTAGTCATTCCATACTTCTTGCCCGGAACGGGCATTACGACAAGTCAGTGTTGATTGCAAAAAGACTGCAACCGCACATCGGGCTTCACACATGTGAAAAGCCGAACCGGAGCGATCCGGAGAAACGCCGAGCAGACGGCAGGCTGACTTGCAGCGATGTCATTCGAGCCGCACAATTCGGCGGCTGTCATGCTGCGTAAAGGTCTTCAAATGCGAATGACCGGCAAAGCTAATTATTCCGACTGCTGTTCCAGAGATCCTCATGCCGGTCATTGGTGGTCGCTGTAACAGACAGCGTCACTCGGGAGGCTCTGAACGTCAGGCAACTGACGAATCTACGGGCGTTCTTGAAACTACACCCAACACGCAGAATGAAAGTCAAAACTGAGCGTCGAATAATCAACTCAGCAGTTCGACATCTACAGTATAGGCGTTATCGACAAAAATTGTGAGTAGAATTTCCAAATACTTCTGTCACACTTGTGTCACAAGCCGCAACCGCCGTCACAGAAAGTGTTTATGATTCCAACAGCTGCGATCAATCGAAGACAAAAACTGGAAGCCATGCTGGCAGCCTCACCAAATGACCAGATGCTGCGTTACATGCTGGCGATGGAACTGGACAAAGAGTCCGATCATGAACGTAGCCTGGAACTGTTTCGCACTCTGATGAGCGACGCGCCACCGTACGTACCGGCATTCCTTATGGCTGGCCAGTTGTCAGCCAGAATGGAACGCACCGATGAAGCGCGAGCAACATACCAGGCTGGTATTATCGAAGCGAAAAATCAGAATAATGAACACGCCGCTGGTGAAATGGCAGGTTTCCTGCAGGCTCTGGTCTAGTTCTCCTCAACATACATGCCGAATTTTCTGGCTGTCAGTCTCAATATTCCGATCCTCGATACAGTAAAATCAGCTTCCCTTGAAACAAAGCCCCGAACCACCGATACTCCCGTCTGTCCAGACCTTGATTGCGGGCGCTTAGCTCAGTTGGTTAGAGCACCTCGTTTACACCGAGGGGGTCGGGGGTTCGAGCCCCTCAGCGCCCATCCCACGTTCCCGCAAGGGTGCAAAGTCATACGCAGAACCCCGTAAAACATTGAGTTTTTCGGGGTTCTTTGCTTTGCTTGGGTGGGTCTGCCAGTTTCAGTCGTTTCGCAAGCGTGTGGGGCCAGGACCTCGGATTTTATTGTAGGGTGGGTCACTTCCGTCGATGCTCGGTCGAAGTGTTCGTTGTGCAACTGCAGATTCTGCGTTGAATCACGATAGCGGGTAATCACAAGCGTAGAACCGTCTTCAGCCGCCTCAAATCCTTCGGAAAGTATGCAAGTCAGTTCGGCAAACAACGGAACCAGACGGCTTTCAGGTCCAAATTCCGTCAGGTTCGCCGTGTTGAGTCCCTGCAGTCCCATGAAGAGCGGATCCAAAAGAACAACTTCGATTTCGTGTGCCTTCACAGCAGCCGCCACGGCCTGGCAATCGTCCAGACTTGGCAGAGTCGGAAGCGATATCGCTTCGATCCTGAGTGAATCAGTGAAGTCTTCACGGCGCAGATTGCGAGACTCGGTCGCCCGCTTCACTTTGCGGATTGCCGCCGCTTCTGAGGCTTCCCCAGTGACGAACAGAACCCGCCGCCGTTTGGGGAACGTCAAACTTGCCCAGCCATTCCGATTCATTCTGGCTGGCTTCCGCTGCCGGAATGTCGTATTCCTCAATTCGATTTGCAAGGGCCTGCAGGCGATTCCGCAGCATCTCAGCGTCGGCAGAATCGAATTGCTCTTGTCAGTCTTAAACGTCACCAGCTTCCGGGATCTCGGGCCACTCATGGTGCTGCTCCTTCGATTCGCTGTTGCCAAGCCAGCACAAGAGCTCGATTGCCGTCTGCCACTTCATTGATAATTGGAGCCAATGCGGTTGTTTCGTCCCTGTGCAAACCGATGTAGCCACACTTGATCAACCCAAGGAACTCTGTCTCCCGAAGGTACACACCATCAAGACTGTCGAACCCGATGCGCAACCCTCCTTTTGGACCTTTGCATTTTGGAGATCCCAGCAAGATCCTTAGATGCTCCAGCGAGACAATGAACGATTTGTGCGATTCGCCGTCACCTTTTCGCTTCACGAACTTGAAGAAGAACGGATTTCCGTGAAGGCGGTAGCCTTCACGTTCACCGTCCAGTCGAGGCAATTGCATTCGCTGCACTTCAATGTCGAACTGCTCGTCGGGGCGATAAATCCATTCCGTCTTCTCAGTAGACGAACTCTTTGCAGCCGAAAGCATTTTGTACTGCACCATCACGGTGTTGCCGATGAGGCTATTCACATATATCAAATCGACCCCCAGCATTTCCTCCAATGGCTTCTTGTTTGCCGTGAAAACTTCCAGGCGTTCCCGACCGTTTTCAAAGACAGCCCGGCCTGTGAGGTGTTTCTTTACAAGTGCGAAGCCGGGAATGACGCTGGCATCTCGATCAATCACACTATCTTCCAAGACGTGAATGTTGTCTCTGCTTACTTCTTGAATCGTGCCAGCACCGTCGAATCGTTTCAATGTGGAATCCGACTCAGCGGGCACGGCTACAAGGCTTGGTACCGCAGAACTCTTCAACCCGAACGCCGTCAACGATGTCTTGATTGCGTCGAATTGTTCCCATTCTCGTGCTGAACGTCTCGTGAATCCTGGAATCTCTGCTGCTGTAGCAGCAATTGCCGATTTATTGATTGGGTCCTGCGAAAGAAGTTCGATGATTTCCACACTGAGCTTTGTGCTCAAGACGGCTGAGAATGGCTCGTTTGCCAGTCTGTCCCCAAGCAGCGTCTGAAATAATTTGGTACCGACCCGATCCTTCAGCGTTGCAATTGAAAATAAATTCAGCTTGTTTAGGTGCGCAACCGTGAGCCGGGTATCAAAGCCAGTAACAGCTGCCCGACGCAGTATCACTCCGACTGAAACGCTGTTTGCTGGACCGTCTGGTTCCTGAACCAAACACAGCATTGGTGGTCGAATGTTGGTGAATACATCGTGCCGTTGTGCGATCGTCAGGCGATTGAGTTCGCGACTTCGCTCCTTGTAGGCCGCGCGGTATAGTTCTCCAAACTGAAGTAGCACAAGTGGCTTTGTTTCGAACAGTCTTGCGAGCTGCTCAGGTATGCTCATCGACCCCTCCACAAGTCGCTGAATGAATTCATGACCTTGCCCTCGCCTGAACCGATTTACCGAGGGTGGTGAGGCGGTAACGCTGTTTGCTGCTTTTGGGTTTGTCCGGAATCGTCATTTCAATCAGACCGGCTGTCACCGCCGCCTGCTGATAATGCTCGCGAAAATGCTTCTCATCTTTCAGCCCCAGGGCAACCATAATTTCGGCTCGATTCATTTCGCCTTTCAGCACGCCCAGCATCTTCTGAACTTCGGGGGTAACTTCGGGGGTAACTTCGGGGGTAACTTCCCCGGCGAAAAAGGTGAGTGTGACGCCCAGTTTGTCGTCAGACTGCCATTTTGGAGTAGGAAGTCCGCTCTTTTCGCATTCCTGAACCACCAGGACACTTCCCCGGCCCGCTTTTTCCATCAGGCCCCGCAAGTACAGTATGTTAGCGATATCTGGGTTTCGAAGGACAGAGAGCTGGCCTCGTCCCAGGCTCTCGGCGGTGACGCCTGGCGGCAGGCCACCGGAATTCCAGATCTCCAGTCGTCGCGGAAAGACATGAATGGCAATGCCGCCGGAGGCACTGGAATAATCTCGATGGGCGAACGCATTGATGAGTGCCTCGCGAACGGCCGCTTCAGGATACAGCTGAGAGTCCTGCCGTTTGGGATTGCCCTTGATAAAACGTGAGATCGTTGGTGTATTGCGGACGATGAACGAATAAGCCTGCTCAAACAATGTCATCGCAGGCCCTTCGAATGATTTCATATCGGCGAACTTGTCACCCGCTTTGTCCGAGTTGTAGCAAAAGGCGCGCAGGCGAATCTGAGGCAATCGCATCGCGGGATTCTTTGTGAACAGCACATCCCCAGCGTTGGTCATTCGGCCATAACGAGCCACCGACAGGTCTTCCAGTGTTCTTATGACATCCGACAAGTCCTTAAACCAGGCTCGACCGACTCGTTGCGTATCCGACACTGTCCGCCTGATTTCTTCGACATCCAGTTCTGTTGCCGGATCAACCGTCGAGTGGCGTCGTTCCCAACGGATCGGCTCGATATTCGACGCGAGTACCATGTCGCGAATGGCTTCACTACCGGCAACCTGCGTGGTCTCGCCATTCCGAACATAAAACACATTGTTGAAGGAGTAGGGAACGTCGATTCCCTGAGGGACTTCAATCACGATGATTTGCCGACCGTCCAGTTCCTGCCGCTGAACCGACACCAGCGACGATGGAGACAGTTGTTCGTGCAGTTTTTTTTCAAACATCAACAACTGTGTGTCAGAAATATCCACGCCAACAACTTTACCATTGTCAGCAATGCCGCACACGATGTAGCCACCGGACGAATTCAGAAAACTGCAGGCGTTTTTGCCGATCGATCCGGCAGCTTTCAGGCTCGATTTGAACTCGACCTGTGTCCTTTCTCCCAGTTGGAGCAGTTCCAGTATTTTTTCACGAGTCATCTGTCAGCCTGCCCTTCTAAAAGAGGCGAACCGCTCTTAAAGTGCTCCTCAACGAACGCCAGAACCTCCTGATATCGAAAGAACTGCGCCAGGACATAATGTCCGGCATCGTTCTCCGAGTGAAACTTCTGAACCCAGTTGCCTTTTCGTTCAGGAAACGGAAGGCGGTCGAATGTTGCTTCTTCGTACATATCAATCAGCCGCAGATCCTCCAGAACGTCAGAGCGTTTCAGTTTCAGCGACCTGCGTCCTTCCACTCCTTCATGACCGAGTTTTGAAAACAAGGTTCGAGCCGTCAGGATATTTTCATGCGCCAGAAGCCACCGAGGCTTCTTCAGCTCAATCGCCAGACGCAGTTCCTGGTGAGCAATCGAGAGCGAAGCAGGATTGGCCGGGTCGATGCCTGTGCCATATCGAGTTCCGATGATGCCCAGGAAGATATCGGCACGCCTCACTCCCTCCAGGCAATTTTCAAAGGCTGACCGATGCGATGAAACGGGAAGAGTCCCTTTGTGGGACATCCAGACTTCGTAACCAAATCCCGTCATCATGTTATAGATACGATCGAGGACGTCTTCCGTTCCATAAACTGTCGAAGACACCATGACCGTCAGCTTCTGTGGTTTTGGTTTCGCCTTGCTCATTGGCTAGCTCCCGAGAGCAACTGATCGAGAAGAACAGCAGCGGAAAGATGAACTGCTTGTAATCACCCTCATCAATCGTCCCGCGCAGCAGTACGGCTGCTCCCAGAGGTATGATTCGAGTTGCTGTTGAGTGATCTTGCTCATCCGAGTTTCTTATGTACCCACTTCCATTTCTTGTGCGCAAATTCCATGCACTTGTCGAAGGCCCGATCACTCCGGAGAAAGCTCAGATTGCCTTCCTGTACCCTCGGGAGATAGTCACTCTCCTGCATCAATTCAGCGAGGAGCAGACGCACCCTCGCAATCGACAGCCAACTTATTGCTTCCTTGTAGTCGAGGGCCACTGACATCGACTTGCCATGTTGTTCAGCGAGAGTTTCCAAGTCATTGTGATTTAGTAAACCCTGAGTCAACAATGCCCAAAGCAGATTACGGGAGCGGTGGATAAACGCATATTTGTTCTGCCCCTTTTGCTCGATCTCCAGAGCAAATTTTCGCAGGTTGAACGGGATCTTGTAGCAGAGAACGATGTGTCGCGAATCGGCTTTTAGCCGTCTTTGTCTGAAGACCTGATCGTAGGCTCGGTCGTCTTCGAAAACACGACGCATGTCGGATAACTTGCCGACGAAACCGTCAGTCAGGAGGAAAGTCTGCGTCAGCTTCAACATCTGGATCGCCCGCGAGTCTTCCTTAATTCCATATTCCTCAAGATCTTCCGGACTGAGCTGATCAAAAGCATTCGCTCTGCTTCCTCAGGGTCCCCAGTGAAGATAAACCGAAAGCAGACTTGGTCGATCATCGCCCGGTTTTCAATGAGGCACGATCGAAGCTGAAGTAAAACCTGATTCTTTGCATCGTCCTTGTTAGGCGTATTGAAAATTCGGTCGGCTCCATCTTCAATGAGACGCTGCAGCGACCCTTTGAATTGACTGTGCGAGGCAGAGTACTTGAATTGACACAAATAGAGATTCCGGCGCTGCTCATTAAAGTGGAATCCGTCAACACCGTAGTCGTTACCACCAAAGGCGATCTGATTTATGGCCTTTTCACGGGGCACCTTGTGCTCTTGTTCCAGGTAGAGCAGCCCGAAATAGTCTTCGCGGACGCCTCCACAAAGGGGGCGCAGATCAGCATACGCGTGGTCGATGAGTCTGTCGTTGATCATGTCTAAACCTTAACACTGCTGCTCGCTGAGAGCAGTCCCTATTTCGCTTCAGCACAGCCACGAGCCGTTCCTCCACTGCGAAGGCAGTCGCCCCCAAGGCGAAGAAGGCGAAGATTGTAACCGTCTATCGCTCGGAAGCTAAGCAGTCATGAACAATACCGCGAAATCGAGGACATTCGTGAACAGTGCCGCCGTTGTTTACAAATGACGCGGGGAAGTACGCATTACTGCCGCCTATGTCGGTCACGTGGTCGGATCGCGATACGAATCAGGCATCGTGCGTGCCGGCTGGTTCCGGGCGACGGCGCAGGCGCTGACATAGGAATTCCCATTGAGTCGGGGTCTTCCATTTTGTTGAAACATCTGCATGATAAAGAATTCGGAATCATGTATTATGTGCTGCAATATCCGGGACTTCATTTTTCTTGTGGCCTGCGTGGATTCGATGCTTTGAAGATAGCCATTATCACGGCTGGCGGGGCGGGGATGTTCTGTGGATCGTGTATGCAGGACAATACACTGGCGCGCGCGCTGCGGCTGGCGGGGGCGGATGCAGTACTCCTGCCGACCTACACGCCGATTCGCGTCGATGAAGAAAACGAATCCATGTCGCGGGTCTTCCTCGGTGGAGTCAACGTCTATCTGGATTCAAAGCTGCCTGGCTGGAAACTGCTGCCGAGGCTGATGAAGCGGTGGCTGGATCGTCCGACGATCGTGAAGTTTCTTTCAAAGAGAAGCAGCAGCACGGACGCCAGTCAACTCGGTGATCTGACGATCGATTTGCTCCGCGGAATTGCGGGACCTCAACAGGGTGAGATCCGTGAACTGATTGATTTTCTGTGCGACAATCTGCGACCGGACGTTGTGCTGTTCAGTAACGCATTGCTGTCCGGAATTGTGCCGGAACTGAAGTCCCGTTTTCCGGGGCGAATCGCGTGCCTGCTGCAGGGCGACGATATTTTCCTCGACGCTCTGAGAGAACCTTGGAAATCTCAGGCGAGGGAGTTGGCGTCGCAGAATGCCTCCGGTTTCGATCGACTGTTCACTCACAGTCGGTACTACGCTGAATTTATGGCAAGGTATCTGAATCTGCCCACGACTCGATTTCGCACTATTCCGCTCACGATCGATGCGGATTCGCTCCGTACAAACCATGACCTGCATGTTGACATGCAGTCAATCGATGTCGCCGCAGCCATCGGAACGCCGAATACCCGGCGCACGACGATCGGTTACTTCGCTCGTATTTGTCCTGAAAAGGGCGCATTTCATTTTCTGGACGTTGCCGAAGACGTCGTCGCACAACGGAGCGATATGGATTTTGTGATTGCCGGATTTTTGCCGGAACTCCATCGAAGGCAATTTGAGAAACGGCTGCGTGCGGTACAGAAATTGGCCGGCGATGGCCGCATTCGCTGGGAAGGAAGTCCAGTGGATCGCGAGCAGAAATTCAGGATCCTGCGGTCGTTTGACTGGCTCTGCGTTCCCACTGAGTACCACGAGCCGAAAGGACTGTACGTTCTGGAGGCTGCACTGGCCGGAGTCCCAGCCCTGTTGCCGAACCACGGCGCGTTTCCGGAACGTGTTGCGGACCTGGAATCCGGGAAGCTGTATGAACCCGGTTCGCGAAAGGCGCTCATGGATGCCGTTTTGAGCCTGCCATCTGCGGATGCAGGCTCGAAATCGCCGAATTCAGGGCTCCGCGATCGTTGCCTGGAACGCTATGGAATGGCGAATACCGGGCCTGAAATACTGAAAGCGATTCGGGATGTCATCATGTGAGTCCGGCGAGCGGAGCGGCGTGAGCCCTCTGGTACCTCGTTTTTGTACCGGCAAGCTGACGCATGCCGCTCGCCAATTCTCTCACTTACGACCGCGTGAAATATAGAGGGCTGGGTCGTCGTGTATCGTCCTGAACCGATTCTGGATGGCTCGTCCTTGCCGCATAAAGCGGTTGCGCTAAAGAACACGGTTGTGCCCGTTCGATGATGACAAGGGGGAAACCGCGCGACGAGGGCACCGGCATTTTCTGCCGGAACAGCGCCAGCAGCCAGGGACGGATTGGTCATGTACGAAACACATTTTGGATTTCATCGCCAGCCGTTCCACTCAGCGGATGCGTCTCGGGCATTCTTTGTATCAGAATCGATCCGCACGATACTTCCACAGTTATTGCACGCGCTGCGATCAGATCTTGGCATCGCCGTTTTGACGGGAGTTCCGGGCAGCGGCAAGACGTCTTTGCTGCGGCATATTCAGCAACAACTGTCGAACGAAGGCCGCGTGATCGTCTGTTCCGGTGCCAGTCTTGGAACATCAAACGAACTGATTGGCGTCCTGATGCAGGCTTCTCGCATGAAAGCAGGCAGCGATAGTGAAACAAAGTCGCACGCCGCAGATTCAGTGCTGGGCACAACGCGATCGTCTGCCATGGAACACATGAGGCGAACAGCGGAGCTCTGGGGACCAATTCTGTTGCTGATTGATGACGCTCAACTGGCACCACTGGCGGTGTTGAACGAACTGCGAGCTTGTACGGAGGAAGAATGGAATGGTCGCGATCTGGTACGTTGTCTGGTGTCAGCACCAATTTCTTTTGAAGAACAACTCGCACGACCGGAGTACGCTGAATTCGGTCGACGGATCCGATGTCATGCATTCCTGCAGCCAATGAAGTCTGTCGAATCCGTCCGTTTCTTACAGGAACAGATTGAACTCGCCGGAGGCCGGATTTCACAAGTCCTGACGTCTCCTGCTCTGGAATTGATTGCCCGGGCAGCAGACGGAATTCCCCGGTGTCTGAGTCTGCTTGCGGACGAAACCCTTGTCGTGGCCGCCGAATGCGGAGAGAAGACCGCGACTGAACAGTCGGTGCGTACAGCACTCAATCGCCTGCAGCACCTGCAGTACAACTGGAACGCATCGCCTCATGCCGACATCTCCGAGTCGCCGTTGCCACACGACGAGGACACTGCGGAAGTACATCTCGGTCACGATGCTTCGCCGACAATAATGATTGCTGAGGTTGCTTCGCCGACGATCACGGCAACCGTCAGCAGAGCAACTCCGGTGCGCAGAGCAACTCCGGTGCATGCCACTCTCTCCCCTGGCGTAATTGAATTTGGGGGGCCATCGAGGAATGCGGCAGATGTTCGTCAAGCGACGCAATCACCTGCACGATCGGTCACGGCGGCCAGCTCGCACGCCGTCGAACCGACCATCGGAGTTGCGGACCGCGAAGCAGACGCTGTCGCTTCACTGGTAGGTGAGCTGACACAGCCCTCCGAATTTGAGTTCGGCATCCCACAAGCAATTGCTGATTTCGTCAGAACGGAACGAGTCACGATCAGGGATGAAGCCTCGGCACCATTTGAAGTTGGTCGTCGTTTTTTTGCGGAGTCTTCACAAGACAGCATTTCCATTGAAGACGTTGACGACAGCGATATCCTGAATCTGCTGAACCCGGACAGTGAGTTTGATCGTGAGCACTGGGGTGTTAACTCATTTCCAGACAGCACCAGTTCCTTCGTTGCCATCAATGCAACGTCGGCACCTGTCCAAAGAGTTGCCCCGGAAATTGCCTGGACCGATGGCGAAGCAGGACCGTCGGAGGCTGACCCGGGTGAGGAATCACGGGCACTTGAAAGAGAATTACCTAGCCAGCCTGCAGTGAAAAGGACGTTGGCAACATCGAATCGTGCTGCGAACGCTGGCTTTATCGATCTCGACGATTTTCACATGTCGAATCAAACGCCTGTCTTTGATCGTTACACATGGATCGCACTCGGACGAGAAGTTCCACCCGGAACCGGTTCGATTGACTCACAGCCAATGGCACTGCAATTGATGCTGGCAGACTGCGGAATGCTGGCCACAAATCAGCTGGCAACGCGGGGTTTACAGTCGGCTTCAATGTGGCAGTTGGCATCGATCGATGAGATCCCGATTACCCGAACAGAGGATTCAATTCTGATTGACGAAATCCTGCATGGATTGCCGAGCCGGGATGAAGGATCGTTTGAACTGTTCCGCAACGTGCTGGTCAATGATGAAGCATCACCAGAATTCTCCGGCCTCAAGATCTGGCACGATGGTCAGTTGGTTTTTGCTCAGTCGGGTGACAGCGAATCTCCGGACTCTGCAGTTGCAGTGGTCCAGCCCTTCGGAGCGATTGAGAACGCCGTTGATGACACTGCAACACGGCAACTCGAACCTGCCACAATGCTCGGCCAGGGCGGATTCTTCACACTTCCGGTCCGGACTGAAAAAGTCGGCTGGGACTTGCAGTCACTCGGAATCTCGGGCGACGACGACGTCTGTCCGATCGTGGAATCTGTGACCGGGTTGCGTGCTGACGTGCGGCAATTTCAACAATCGGGCAGGATGACGGGCAGCGATCCAGACGGCACCGAAGGAGTCTGCGCGCCAGATGAAAAACGAACGCCCGATGCAGACACCATGATTTCCCGGGCAAAACGACGACTGCAGGACAGGACAGCGCTCACTGATTCGGCTGTCGTGGCCCTGCAAATGGCTCCCGACTCCCGAACCAGGCGAACGGCTTCGGACGGAACTGACTCCGAAGGAAAAACGATGGCTGGCAGCAACCCCGGAACGACGCAACAGTTCAGCCGCCTGTTCACTCGCCTGTGGGAGAATCGCAGGCGGGCGGCAGGTCAGGCAGAAATTGATCGTTGAGGTTGACCTTCGAATTCCTGATCTGTTTGAGAAACGGTGCAGGTGGATTCGGACTTCCAGTTGTGTCTGTGATTGATCTCGAAGACAATTCCAATGATCGTTGTCGCAAGGGATAGTGCTTTGTCAGACTTTAAAAAAGGGGTCAGGAACCAATAGCCAAATGGCCCGGAGGGTGCTCCGCACTATTGGTTCCTGACCCCTTTTTTAACGGTCGATAGTCGGAATTCTCAATCCTTACTTCCATCCGGGCTTGCCGTAAGACGCCATGTCAAAACAAACAACAACGCTGCGAGCACCCACAGCGGTCAACCCACCTGGCACATTTGATCAGGCTGCTGATGCGACAACTCTCTACCGCCACTGGGGCGCGCATCTGGTGGACGGCGGCGTGCGATTCGCCGTCTGGGCTCCGAATGCTCGTGAAGTTTCTGTCATCACAGACGGCAACGGCTGGACTGCCGGACGCGACTGGCTGGATTCCAGCGACAAAGGAGTCTGGCATGGAGTCATTAAAGGCGTCCTCCCCGGAACGCGATACAAGTACGCAATCAGAACTCAAAGCGGGCACTTACTCGAAAAAACAGACCCCGTGGCTTTCTACCATGAAATGCGCCCGCAGACGGCTTCCATCGTCTGGAGCCTTCGCGATTTTCAGTGGAATGATCAGGCATGGCTCAGAAAACGAGACCAGACAAACTGGCTCAAAGCTCCCGTGTCGATGTACGAAGTCCATCTGGCATCATGGAAACGCCCACACGATGGTCGAACATTTTTTAACTACCGCGAATTGGCTCATGCTCTAGCCGACTATGTCCTCGAAACCGGCTACACACATGTGCAATTGATGCCGATCACCGAACACCCGTTCGATGGATCGTGGGGGTATCAGACGACCGGTTACTTCGCGCCCACTGCGCGATTCGGATCGCCGCATGATTTTCAGTATTTCGTCGATCATATGCACCAGCGCGGCATCGGTGTGCTGATCGACTGGGTTCCCGGACACTTCCCCACGGACACTCATGGCCTGGCCATGTTCGACGGGACATGCCTGTATGAACATTCTGATCCGAGACTGGGGTACCATCCTGACTGGAACACACTGATCTTCAACTACGGTCGGCGGGAAGTCACGGAGTTCCTGATTTCCAGCGCCCGGTTCTGGTGTGATGTCTACCATGTTGACGGAATTCGCGTCGATGCGGTGGCGTCGATGCTGTACCTCGATTATTCGCGAGATTCGGGGCAATGGATTCCGAATCAGTACGGCGGACGTGAAAATCTGCACGCCATCGATTTCCTGCGGCAGTTCAACACACTGATGCACGCTGAATTCCCCGGCACCCTGAGCATCGCGGAAGAATCCACAGCATGGCCGGGTGTGTCACGTCCGTGTTATACCGGCGGTCTGGGTTTCACAATGAAATGGGATATGGGATGGATGAATGATACGCTGCGATTTATGCGGCGCGATCCAGTCTATCGACAGTATCATCTAAATGACCTGACGTTCCGTGGCATCTATGCGTTTTCAGAAAACTTCGTCCTGCCTTTGTCGCATGACGAGGTCGTCCATGGAAAGCAGTCGCTGCTGTCTCAGATGTCGGGGGACACCTGGCAGAAATTTGCTAATCTGCGCGTTCTCCTGTCCGGGCAATTCGCGGCACCCGGCAAGAAGCTGCAGTTCATGGGGACGGAGATCGGTCAGTGGACGGAATGGAATCACGATGCCGAAATTGACTGGGTTCTACGGACTTTCGACACACACGAAGGTATTCGTCGAATGATCTGCGATCTGAATCGCCTGTACGTCAGTGAGCCCGCTCTGCACGAAGGCGACGTGGTCCCGGAAGGCTTTCAGTGGCTGGTTGGCGACGATCACACCAACTGCGTCATCGCCTACATGCGTCAGACACCTGACCACCGTGAGACGATCCTTGTGGTCAGCAATCTGACACCGTCACCTCGCGACAATTATCGCCTGGGTGCACCGTGCGCGGGTTACTACAAAGAAATCTTTAACAGCGATGCGGACTGGTACGGCGGCGCGGGGCTTGGCAATCAGGGCGGCGTGTATTCCAAAGATACCCCGGCACACGGCAAACCCGCCAGCATTGTTATTACCGTTCCACCGCTGGCAACAGTATTCTTCAAAGCCGTCCCACCACCCGTGGCAACAGAGGCCGCAAAATCGTCAAAGACGGTTCGCGAAATAACAGCCTCATCAGCCGCAACGCGCTAAAGGTGGTTCATCGACAAATGAAGTGCGCGGTGACATTTGTGCATTAAATGTGTTGGGGTTGATCGACGATGTTTGTGCTGCGGCTGAGCCTGAAAGGCTCGCGCATATCAGCCTGGGGCAAGAGAATCCGCGAATGCGGATGAACGCCGCCTCAGGTTGATATCTTCATTTGTCGTTGAACCGAATAAACCTCACCCATCCTGTCGCTGAATTCTCAAGATTTCAGCTACGGCAAATTCTTTTCTGCAGCGCGTCTTACAGCCGACTTTTTCGAGACGTCCACGGCATGTCGAGTTCTTTGAGGTACTTTGTGAGAAATTCTGTGATGTCCTTATTGGTAGGCTCAGCAAATCGGCCTTCCAGGAATCCTTCGGCGGTAATCTCACCTGCGGCTGGTGTGTACTTGCGTGCTTCCTTGAATTCATCGGCCTTGATTTCAATGGCTTTGAATATGCGATCCGCGTTTCGAGCATCTTCCTTCACATCTTTCGAAGCGATCACATTCACTGCGATTGGAAGCATCTTGATGGCCTTCATGATTGTATTTGAATTGATGCCTTTCACGGAGGCGTTAGGGCTGTACAGGATCAACGCCCGCACGTCCTGTCCACGCGGCGTACTGGTCTCCAGAGTCGGCCCGTCGGGATAAGGTTTCCTGTCCCAGTCGGCGACTGTGGCAGTAGCAGCAACCATAGCGCTGGAACCGACAGCGACGATGCCCGTCTTGCGGATGTTGAGTTTTTCATTTTTATGTTCGCTGAGCAAAAACGCCTTCACAGCATCCATGTCTAAAGTTGACATGACGACGTATTCATTGGGTGTCATCCTGAGCAAAGGCGATTCAGGCTCGGTCGCTTCCGGAATGCTGTCGCCATGCTTTCTCAGATCCACCGCCAGGACCGCGAAGCCACTCTTTTGAAGGGAGACTGCCGTGTTTTGCCAGATACGACGATTGCGCGCGTCCTTTTTGTCCAGACCCTCAGCGCCAGCCAGCAGGATGATCGCCGGCGATTCCTTCCCGGCAGCGGATTCATAATACGTCGCATGTAACGGCCAACCATCGGACGCGGCCAAAATCTCTTCTCGGGTGTTCGACTTTCCAGGCGGCTGCGCTGCTGCCTGAGCGCAGCAGTCACTGCCAGCAAGACAGAACGCGGTCAGCACAGCAAGCAACGTGATATGCACTCGGATTGCAGGATAAACTGGCATCGAAAAAACTCCCTCGCGAAAAACGACCGGATCTCTGAGCAGTCGCTGCAGATTCCAGCGTGGAGATTCAGCGGTCGAACGAACAGTCCCGCTCTAGCTGTATTCTTTGTGTTCGCCACACTTCGTCAAGTCCTCAACGTGACTTCAGCCAAAATCGCTGCAAGTCAGTGGCGAGAATTGGCCAGCGCATCCGATTGCGAAAGCGTGGCAAGGCCGTGTGCCTCTGACGCATCGTCAAACGTGTTTTGACAGGCCGCCTAATTGGACAGCGCCAGTTTTTCCAAAATAGTAGCCCGCAGCGTAAGCGAGGGAACGAGTTGGGGACAATCCCTCGCTTACGCTTCGGGTTGCAAAAAATCGCTCGGTTTCCGCCAAAACTGGCGCTGTCCAACTAATAACGCGCAAGGTCGGATGACGTTTCCAGTCCGAGTTCCTGTACAAGTTCCTGTGCTTTCGACACCATCATTTTCAACTCGCTTTGCAAGGCGAGAAACTGCCAGCCTTCGCGGATGCGGTGTTGGACTTCCGCGATTTCCTGGCAGTGAATTCCGACCGGAGTTCCCGTTTTTTTTCCAGCAGCAAGCACGCGCTGAAGCATGGCCTCAAATTCTTCCCCGGTCGGTTCCGTCCCGTCAGGCTTTTTCATCTGCCAGAATAAATCATTCGGTCCGACAAAGATCGCATCGACTCCGGGAAGGCTGTAGATCGCTTCGGCGTTATTGACTCCTTCCGGCGACTCAGTCTGAAGGATGACCAGAATCTCGTCGTTCGCTCGTCGATAGTATTCGCCGGTGCCCGTCTGAAAATTCTGTGCGGGAATACTGCCGCCGATCGAACGATTCCCCTGAGGCGGATACTTCGCCGCAGCAATCGCAATTTTTGCCTGTTCGACCGTGTTGACCATCGGCACAACGACGCCCCATGCGCCGCCATCCAGCACGCGTTTAATCAAATCGTGATCACCACGCGGGACTCGAGCCAACGGCACGCAGCCAGCATCAGCAATCACGGCGAACATCAGTGATGCCATCTGCCAGTCAATTGGCGAGTGTTCCAGATCCACCGTGAGCCATGGGAACCCGGTTCTGGCCATCAACCGTGCCGTGAATACATCACCGAACGACAGCCATGTACCGACCTGAGGCTGTCCGGCAGCCAGCGCGGCCTTCACCGGATTTGTTTTCATGTTTTGCATTGTCCTGTACTATCAGCGGAGTTCCGGCAGGGAGTTGTTGGTTTTACGATTCTACTCCACGCGGTCAAAAATGAGCTCGGCGAGCGGAGCGGGAGTTTCTTCTCCACTCGTTAGAAACGCAAGC
>Ga0105048_10003925_pt1 | contig 24329 bp, 21 predicted proteins | sample MAT05_FD_78382 | JGI IMG/M metagenome (GOLD analysis project Ga0105048, IMG submission 78382) | Freshwater microbial communities from Lake Fryxell liftoff mats and glacier meltwater in Antarctica - MAT-05 | ecosystem: Environmental > Aquatic > Freshwater > Ice > Liftoff microbial mat | place... | reverse complement strand
GTCCGTCGAGATGGCCAACTGACCGATCGCCGGAGCGGTGGAAGAGTCGCCACCGCAAGCGACCAGCGCGCTGACGATGAGCAGGAACGGGACCCAAGCGCGACGTGTGTGCATACTCGAACGTAGCGGATGTCGTCGGGTCGCGAGCTTGCGCGAGCTAGCGCGAGCTAGCGCGAGCAAGAAGCCGGACGAAGGCGTTGTCGGCTGGTCGACCGATCCACATGCGCCGCCGTCGGCGTGATACCGTAGCTGAACGTTGATGTGCCGGTGCGCGCGACGTCCATGAGCAACAGGGCGGCGAGTGCGTGCGCGTCATGCGTTCTCGTCGCATCACACGTCGCGACAAACTGGATGGGGAACGCGAATGAACATGCTGCGAAAGTCGGCGTCTACCCCACTCCGCTCCACCCGGCAAGCAACTCCTCCACCGCGTCGGATGCCTCGAACGCGTCAGGCGTTGCACCGTGCTCCAGAAGCAATCGCGCCACGTTCACGAAGTCACCGCCGCGCGGCCCCTGCAGCGACCCGTGACAGCACCAGCCAAGCGGCGTGCTCTGGTGATGCGTATCCGGCTTGGCGAGCAGTGCACGACCCGATTCGTAGCCGAGAATCGCCGCAACGCATTCCGCGGAGCCCTGCCACGCGGCGCAGTGCAACGCCGTTCCCGAATCGTGCCCCTTCGTGGCCGGATCCAAGCCGAGCGTCAGCATGAGCGCGACAGCGGGAGCATCGGCATCCCACGCGGCGTCCGTGATCGCACGCTGATCCTCCGCTGCGAGCGTTTCAACGAGTTTCGGATACTCGCGCAGCAGTGCGTGCGCGCCGTCGGAATCGGCACGCCGACAGGCCAACCGCAGGCGTTGCAGGCGCGTCGCGAACGGCAGCATCGCGGCGAGCGTATCGTCGTGTCCGAACTGCGCCGCAACATCCAGCGGACCGCGATGACGGCCGATCGTCCAGAAGTAGATATGAGAACTGCTTGGCGGCACTTCGGCGTAACGCCCGCGTCCTGTCTGCATCTCAAGCAGCGCCGGGTCCTGCGCCACCATCGCGAGTACATCGTCCGTGCGGCCGAGTGCTGCCGCGAGAAAGATGTCCGCCGACGCGCCACGCTCCACGAGATGGCGCGCCAGCTCGTAGCGCCCTGCACCGCCCGTTCGATCGAGCATCCACTCGGCCGGCGTCGCGCGGTGGTCTACGTCACGCGCATTGATGTCCGCACCTGCATCGAGCAGGATGTCGACGACACGCTCGGACCGCGCGAAGTGCAGCGGCGTCTGTCCATCACCGCCACGCTCTGACACGCGTTTCGGATCGGACTTGAGCAGCGATTGCAGCAGTTCGGGCTTGTCGAGATGCGCGGCCGCACACGCGTCGGGCACCGCACCGGCGGCAAGCAAGCGTTCTGCTGCGGCGCCGGTTGCGACATGCAACGTGTGAAAGCCACCTGCCCACCAGTCGCTGCGCTTGTTGGGATCGGCGCCGTACTCGAGCAGCACGTCAACCATCGCGGCGTCAGCGGCGCACGCCACCAGCGCGGGCGAATTGTACGGGAACAACGGCGCATTGATCAGCGGCCGGAACTCGGGGTGCTGTGCAAACAGCCGTCGCACCGTCGCCGCATCGCATCTCTGCATGGCATCGTGCATCTGCTCGTGTGGAGCGCGTGCGGCCGCAATCCGATCGTCGATGTGGCGTTTGAGCGCGCTCCAGCTCTCAAAGCCATACTCGCGCGCCAACACGAACTGTGCGTCGGCGAGCACGACGCGCGCTTTGTCGGGGAGCACCGCGCGCACGCGTGCCGTTGCTTCGGGGTCGGCAGCGGCGAAGGCCTGCAACAGCTCTTTCGCCTGAGACTTCTGCTGCGCGAGATCGACGCGCGCGGGGAGCGCACGCTTGAACGGTGACACCATGGGACGCCTCCTTCGTTGTGGCCGGCGTCCGCACCATCGGCCCGAAGAGGGCGTGATGAATCGAGCCACTGCAGGGGTGGGCGCTGCCCTTTCCGCGGACCGGAGGCGTCCCGCGACGCCGTGGGGCAAGATCACGACCGTTCGTGCTTGCCGCAAGCGCGACTCCACGCAAGCGCTCCCACACCTGATCGTACGCGTTGAGTACGGAGGTCTTGCGATCGCGTCCCAGGCGCGCGGTGCCCATTTCGTGATTGGCGTTGCCCAAGACACTTGGACCACGACGATTGGGTTGCACGTTTTGCGCGCCGACCGATTCGCGCATTTCGGCGTCCGCGGGTCGAAATCGGCGAGCTGCTCCTTCAACGCCGCATCGAAACCGCTACGGCCATCACACGAAGAGGCGTCGGCGCGCTGCATCGGTGATTGCGATGACCGCGGGATGAACCAGCTTGCGGTCCACGCTGATTGCATAGAAGGACTCACGAACGTCGGGCAGTCGACCGACGACCCTGACGCCGTAGTGTCGACGAATCTGCGCTTCGACGACTGTCGGGGCTACGAAGAGGCCCAGACCGTGCTGGCCAAACACCTGCAGGATGGCGACATCTTCCACCTCGGCCACGATGTTTGGTGCGAGCTCCTGGCTGATGAACCACGCGTCCAGATTTCGTCGCAACACTGTGTTCTGGGTCGGCAGCAAGAACGGCGAGCCGTCGAGCGACTTGGGGAACCTGCGCCGATACTTGGCGGCCAGGGCCGCCGTAGCGAACACGGTGACGCCGCATTCCCCGAGCAGGTGGTTGAACGCGCGGACTGGAAGCATCGGGGACGCGGGAGCGTCCGACAGCACGACGTCGAGCGCATGCACCGCGAGGTCCGCGACCAGGCGATCTGTCTTGTCGATCCGGCAAGTCAGTCGCAATCGGGGCGCGAAGTCGAGGGCTGGCTTCAATATCCGCCACGTCGTCAGCTTGGGAAGCGAATCCGAGATCCCCACCGCCAAGCGCGCGGGCGCCGGGCTCTCACCCCTCGAGAGTGCCTCGGTCAACTCGCGGCCCGTGCGGAACATGTCGTCCGCATAGCGGAACACCAACTGGCCCGTCTCGCTCAAGGTCCGCGATCGTCCACGTCGCACGAATAATTCCGCGCCCAAGGACCGCTCGAGCACCTTGAGCTGGGAACTGATCGTTGGCTGCGTGAGGTGCAGGACACTGGTGGCGCTCGCGATACTTCCCTCGCGGGCCACCACCCAGAAGTACAGCAGGTGCTGGAAGTTGAGCGTGGTAAGGGTTGGCAGGGCCATGCGCGAACGTATGCCCGGTGTCAGCGAACCGGAACCACCGTCGTCTGAGTCGCCCGCACGGCGAGCCGTGGCGTGGTTGTCGCCGCGCACGACCGACCCGTCGCTGACTCGAAACGTCCCCGTCGCAATCACGCCCTGGCCTTCGCGGCGAAGATCGCGCTGGGCGCCGTTCGAATCAGACACCGCCCATCTTCAACATCGATCAGGGCGCGCAATTCCCGAGTGCGACGTTCAGGGGCTGCTCCGCGGCGGCGCGGCATTGGGCGCTACTGCACCCTCGACAACAGCCGCCAGCCCCACTCAAGCCTCGCCGATGGGCCCCCCACGACACCGGCTGCTTCCCGCACCCGATTCATGCGGCGGTGTACCCCCGCCCGCCATCCAGTTGACCCCTGCGATAGGCTTTTCAGAATCGCAGAAGCACTTCACCCACTTGAGCGCAGGTGACAGCATGACGGTGGCAACTGACGCAACCGGCACCCTCAACGTCGTCTCCGAGGCGGTAGAGCCGTGGCACCGCCAGTCGATCGACGTCGTCATCGCCGGTCTCGAGGGGTCGCTCGACGGCCTCGATCCCACCGAGGCCGTTGCACGGCTCGAACGATATGGACCGAACACACTGGCCGACCCTGCTGGCACGAGCAAGCTGCGGCTGATCTGGCAACAGATCTCGTCGATCATGGTGCTCATCCTGATCGGCGCTGCGCTGCTGTCTCTCGGGCTCAGCAAGTACCTCGAAGCGGGCGCAATCGGCGCGATTGTCGTGCTGTTCGCCGCCTTGGGATTCACGCAGGAGTACCGCGCCGAGCAGGCCATCGCTGCGCTCCGACGGATGGCGGTTCCGTCCGCGCGGGTCACCCGTGGTGGGCACACGACGTCGGTTCCGGTCGGCGAACTGGTGCCCGGCGACATCGTTCACCTCGACGCCGGCACCGTGGTGCCGGCCGACTTGCGCCTCATCGAAACGGCGAGCCTGCGGATCGAAGAGGCAGCGCTGACCGGTGAGTCCGAACCGGTCGACAAGCAGGAGAAAGAAGTCGACCGCGACGGTCTGGCGCTCGGCGACCGGATCTGCATGGCGTACTCCGGCACGCAGGTGAGTGCCGGACGTGGGAAGGGCATCGTGGTGGCGACCGGGATGCGGACCGAGCTCGGTCACATCGCCGACCTGATACAGGGCGTCGGGTCCGAGCAGACCCCGCTGCAACGCCGTCTCGACGCGGTCGGCAAGCAGTTGGCGTTCCTCGGGATCGCGGTGGCCTTCGCGGTCGTCGTGATGGGGGCCATTGCCGGGGAGTCAGCGGCGGATCTCGTGCTGACCGCCATCAGCGTCGCCGTGGCGGTCATCCCCGAAGGTCTGCCCGCCGTGGTCACATTTACGCTCGCTATCGGCGCTCAGCGCATGCTCCGGCGCCAAGCGTTGATCCGCCATCTCCCTGCGGTCGAGACCCTGGGCTCGGTCAACGTCATCTGCTCTGACAAGACGGGAACGCTTACCGAGAACCGGATGACAGTCACGGTGCTCGACGTAGCTGGCCAACGGCTCGCGTTCGACTCCAACGCTGCGGCTGGTGTCGCCGCCGGGGCGCCGGCGTTGCGCTTGGCACTCGTCGCGGGGCTGCTGTGCAACGACGGTGACTTCCGGCGCACGACCGACGGAACCGTCGAGCTGGTCGGTGACCCGACCGAGACGGCGCTCCTGCAAGCGGCCCACCTCGCCGGACTCGACGTGAAGGGCTTGAGAGACTCGATTCTCCGTGTGGACGAGCGACCGTTCGACTCGACCCGTAAGCGGATGAGCACGATCCACGCACCTTTGGGCGGTGCCATTCCAGAGTTGGCGGTGTTGCCTCAGGATCGCACGATTTCGTTCGTCAAAGGCGCTCCGGACGGCCTGATCCAGCAGACGACGTCGGTCTACGATGGAGACCGGGTCGTCGAGTTCGACGACTCCTGGCGGCAGCGTGCGCTCGACGCCAACAACGCCTTGGCGGCGAGCGGCGTGCGGGTGCTCGGGTTGGCGTACCGAACGATCGACGGACCCGACGATAACCCCGAGGCGTCACTGACCCTGCTCGGTCTCGTGGGGATCATCGACCCGCCGCGCCCCGAAGCTCGTGCTGCGGTGGCAATCTGTCGCCGTGCGGGCATCCGTCCGGTGATGATCACGGGCGACCATCCGCTGACCGCGCTCGCCATCGCCACCGATCTCGGGATCACCGACAACGAGCGCGTACTCATCGGTTCCGAGCTCGACCGGATGAGCGAGGACGAGTTCCGCGCCGCCGCCGCAGAGGTGTCGGTCTTCGCCCGCGTGTCACCCGAGCACAAGCTGCGCATCGTCGGGGCGCTTCAGTCGCAGGGCCTGATCGTGGCGATGACCGGCGACGGAGTTAATGACGCTCCTGCGTTGAAGCGCGCCGACATCGGCGTCGCCATGGGCGTCACCGGCACGGACGTGTCGAAGGAGGCGGCCGACATGGTGCTGCGCGATGACAACTTCGCGACGATCGTGGCCGCCGTCGAAGAGGGCCGGGTAATCTACGACAACCTGCGCCGTTTCGTGAGCTTCGCCGTCGCCGGCAACCTCGGCAAGATCATCGTCATGCTCATCTGGCCGATCCCGTTCCTCGTCTCGGGCATCGTAGATATAAGCAGCGTGATCGCGTTCCTGCCCCTGCAACTGCTGTGGCTGAACCTGATGACGGACGGTCTGCTGGGCCTGTCGATGGGCGTCGAACCCGCCGAGCCGGGTGTGATGCAGCGCGGCCCGCACCGCCCGTCCGACGGCCTCTGGGCGGGTCAGCTGGGGCATCGGACGGCCTGGGTCGGCACGCTCATCGGTGTCGCGACGCTGGCCGTTGGGTTCGTCTACTACGCGCGGGAGCTCGAGCAGTGGCAGACGATGATGTTCACCACGATGGCATTCATGCAGGTCGGCCAGGCATTCGGCACGAGATCGTCGACCGAGTCCCTGCGTACGATCGGGCTGGGGACCAACCGGGTGATGCTCGGTGTTGCTGCCGGCGTGATCGTCATGCAGCTCGCCGCTGTGTACACCCCGCTCAAGAGGCTCCTCGACCTCGACACCTTGCGCGCCGTTGACATCTCGATCTGTGCGCTGTTCGGCGTCGGACTGTTGGCCGTGATCGAGACGGTCAAACTGATCAAGCGTCGTCGGGCGGCGTGAGTTTGCCGGAGAACCAGTCGAGGAGGATCTCACCGCTCCAGAACCGGGTCCGCTTTCTGTACAGCAATACAGGGCGGGTTATCTGGATAGACGGCCGGGGTTACGCGTCCGCGGCGCGCGGCAGCGAAGTGCAGTGAAGTATGCCTCATCCGGTGTGCGGTCGGCGAGGCTGGAATGGGGCCGGCGGGTATTGTAGAGATCGAGGTTCAGGAATCCGGGACCACTTCTGTCGATCGTCCACGCGCCGTGCGGCGCGACGAGGTCCGGGCGGTCAGCGGTCCTCAGAATGCCTGCTGCCAGCGCACGACGGCCGCGTGTTCGGTGTGCCGCGAAAGGTTGGGGTGTGTCAGGTCGACCCCCGCGCTGAGGCGCGTCATGGAGGTCGGGATCCAACTCGCGACGACGCCCCCGGTGCGCACGTGGCGAGGGGCTCCACCGACGAGGAGCGGCACCCGTTCATCGAAGCGCACCTGTAGCAGGCCGACGCGCACCCCGAACTCCAAGGCGCCCATCCGAGTGCGCGGGGTGACCTCTTGCGTGGCAGCGCGTTCGCCGCCCACCACATGCGCCGCCCGCAGCGATGCGGCGCTCGTCCGGAAATTCACGCGACGGTCAGCGAGCCGGACCTGCTGCCACTGGTGCGCCACTTCGGCGCCGGCCATCCATCGCGATGTGCCAGCCACGCCGCCCACTGACCCACGGCCGCGCTTCCCGTCGGCGATACTGGTTCCCGACGCCGAACCATCGCCGCGAAAGACCACCAGCGGGAGTTGGCCCACCGACAGGAGACGCGCGAGCGCTGGCGTCTCCGGCGAACCCTGTTCGCGCCCGGCGAGCACGCTGCCCTGCAGGTCGAGGTAGCGGCCGCTGCGTTGCACGCGCCAGCCGCCATGCAGGAGCAGGTCATGCCCCGCGCCATTGGCCGCGCGCACATCGCCGTCGGTGTCCACGGTCGGTACGTCGGTCCCGATCGGTGTGCGGAAGCCACCGATCGCCACCCGAAACCCGCGGCGGCTGTGCAGGAGCTGCCCACCGAAGCTCCGGCTTGGCATCAGCGCGTTCACCTGGCTCCGCTCGGGAAAGAGCAACGTGCTCGACGATTGCATGCGCTCGGTTCCGAACGCCGGTCGGAATCGTCCGAGTCGAACCGTGGTCCCACGCCCAATCCACCCGACAAAGGCATCCTGCACCAGAACGCGCCCCTGCCCGAAATCGGGTTGGAGGCGGACGTGCCAGCCATCGTCGTGGACCGCGTCGAACACGAGGCGGGCGCGGCGCAGCAGCAGCCCATCGGGCGCACGCGCAGCCGGACCACCGACCCAGCGCCCATCCACCTGGAGGTAGCCGCCGAGAGTGAGTCGCATCCCCTCGCTCGTTGTCACGGTCGCGCGGCCGCGTTCGTCTTCGGGCGCGCGCGGCGGGGCCTGCGCCCCCTGCGCGCCGACCACCGCCACCGCCGCCAGGGAGGTAGCGGCCGCGGCTGCAAGTCGGATGTGGCGCCGGTATATCCGCACCGCATACCAGGCACCAACGGCATCACCGTGCTTCACCGCGCGCCCTCGGCGGTTCGCGTGCGCAGGGCATGCCGCCGCCGCTCCACGAAAGAGATCGCGCAAGCCCGCGGCGAATCCCTCGCCAATTCCGACGTCGGCGCGGGTCGCTGGAGAACGACACGGTTGTCGTCGCGGCTGCTCACCCCGGAGCGACCCAGAGCGATCATTCACCGAGCACCCTCGGTGAACGTCTGAGGTACCGCACGCCGATCGTTCGCGTCGCAGCTCGTGGCATGGTCGCTCACGACTCGCCCTTGCACGTGAATGCGCCGAGTATCGTCAAACTCGACGTGCGTGCCAGCAAACACGTGCGCAGCGCGGCCGTCGACTCTGCCCTGCGCGTCGTGGCAATCGCTCGTGATGGAATCCCGATCGGACGTCACCCCTGAGGCGCGAGCACGTATCGTCAAGTCGGCCCGCTCGTCATCGATCGGGTGTGCATTCAGAGTCGATCAGGTGCAAATACGCGTCGGCGAGTCTCGGTTCCGCCATCGTGAATCGGCTACCGGGAGGCTGGTCCGACACAACCCGCACGGTCACTTGGTCACCCGCGGCGAGCGTGTCAGTGATCACGTGGCGCGCGCGCATCCTCTGGAACTCACCTCGGGGCACGGTGCCACGCCAGACGCGCCCACGGAGATCGTCAAGCACTCGGTCCGTGGCGCCCACAAAGAGCACTCGCCCCTGGTGAAGGACCGCCGCCTCCGCGCACTGCAGATTCAGATCATCCGGCTCCGAAGTGGTGAACAGTACCAGCATATCCCTCGCGACGGCGCTGAGCAGTGCGCGCAGTTCGGTCCGTTCAGCTGGAGCCAGGCCAATCAGCGGATCATCGAGCAGCAGCAGTACGGGGCGCTTGATGAGGGCGATCGCAATGCCCAGCCGACGCATCATGCCTGACGACAGCTCACCGACGTGCTGCGCGTGGCACGCCGCGAGCCCGACGCGGTCCAACAACTCCTGCAGAAACGCGGGGCCAGGCGCTGGCACTCCGGTCCCGTAACCATCGCCGAGATACCTTCGTGCAAAGTGCTCGAGGGCCACACGCACCGGTACGACGGGTGCCAGGCGAGGATCGCCCGTCACGCAGCCGATGACCCGTCGGAGCCGATGCGGGGACGCCACGACATCCACATTGCGGAAGTGCACGCGGCCCTGGTCAGGCGGCTGGACGCCGGCGATGATGTTCAGCAGCGTCGACTTGCCCGACCCGTCCGCGCCGAGGAGCGCGCAGAGCCCCCCTTCAAATGAGAGCGAGACATCGTCGAGCGCACAGATACCAGACGGAAACGTCTTGCTGACGTGTTCCACGCGGAGCGACCGCCGTCGCCGCTCCGCAAACTCTTCGAGAGACCAATGCCAAGGCATCAGAAACGCGCGCCCACTAACAACGGCATGAATGTCATCCAGCCCTCACCGGTCTGCCTCGTGGCGCGTACCGCATGCAATCGAAGTTCTACGAAGAAGTCGGTCGATCCAAGCGCTACCACCTCTCCGACCCCCACGTTGAATCCTGGTGCCTGGCGATCGAGATACCGTGGCGCCATCCGATCCATCCAGTACCAACCCGCCCCCGCAATTCCGTATAGATCCAGTCGCCGATCATGACGCCGTGTGGTCACGTTCGCCGTGAGTGCAGCGACTCGCGCTCCATTGAGCCCGTCTCGCGTTGCGCCGCCTCCGAACTGCACGAGCAGCGCTTCCGACGTCACGCCAACGGGCACGCTCGGCGCACGCATCCAGAGGCCCAGCTTGATGGCCGCACCCTCGCTCGCAGCATCGCGAAACTTTCCGGCTGGAATCGCCGGTCCGACCGCGAGCACGGGGGAGGCAGACCATTGCGCCCCCCCATGCACCGGCGTACACAGGATCAGGGCGGCGGACACCACCCATGGCAAGAGCCGACTCACGGTTGCCACGTCACGCGGCGGCCGCCACGTGCCAGCCACGCGCGCCGTCATGGCGTGCGTGGCGTGGACGTTGACGGCAACGCTGGGCGCGCCAAACGACGCGGCGCTGAAATGCTGCTCGTCGGCGGCTCACTGCTCGTCGGAGTGCGCGCTCCGGGCGTCTCGGCGGCCGTGTCTGCGGTCAGCAGCATGGGGGCCTTCCCGTCCGTGACGATGACCTTGGCGTTCGGACTGCGCGCGAGCTCACGGAAGGCCTCGATCGACTGATACGAGATGATGGATGGCGTCAGTCCCTGCGCGATGATCGCCCAGGAATCACGTATGCCAACCGCTTCGATGGTGCGGCGTTCCGCTTCCTGCTTCTCGCGATCAAGCACGAACCGCATCTGCTCCGAGCGTTGCTCCGCCTCGAGCTTCTCCTCGATCGAACGCGCCAGATCTGCCGGGAGGCGGATGCTCTTGAGCAAGACGTTCTCCACCTGGAAGCCGCGCGGCTCCAGGAGTTCCATCATCTGCGTCTTGATGGCCGTCTCGATGCCCGCACGCGTCCCTGAGTGCAGGTCCTTCGCCATGTACCTCGAGCTCACATCAGCTGCGGCCGAGCGAAACACCGGGATGATCACGTCCTCCTCATAGCGCAAGCCACTGGTCTCGAGGATGCGCCGCACTTGATCCGGTTTGGCTCGATACAGAATCGAAACTTCGGCCGATACGTTGAGCCCTTCGCGCGTTGGCATCTCCAAGCGCACTTCACGGTTGACCACGCGCGCGGGCACACGCAGCACCGAGTTCACACCAGGGATGATGAGCTGCGCGCCGGGGTTGAGCGGACCACTGGTTACGCGGCCGAAGCGCGTCTTGACGCCGATCTCGTCCTGTTGGATGGTCGCACACGCTCCCAGCGAAATCAGCATCAGCGCTGCGGACAGCGCCTGCGCGCTGCGGATGAGACGGATTGAACGACCTGAAGGAACTGACATGACATGCTCACTGTGAGGTGTCTTGCGAAGCGCGAGTCACTTCGCAGATCCCGGACACGAGTGTGTCAGGGTCGCGAAGGTCTCGCACACTCTCTCATCCTTCACACGGATGCAGAGCCCAACCGATCCGTGCGCTCTCGCGGACGCAGTGTTGACGAATCGGCCACGCGGACTGTGTCCGCGGCGCTACTCCCCTTCTCCGACACAGTCTATCCGGATGAGCGAAGGAGGAGTAGGCACACATGCCTTGATTGACTCTATGTTTGCCATAGCTCAGAACCATGTCACGCGGCGTGAGTGACAGCCGCTCTCGCCTTGTGGAACGACGGATCGCGTTGCGTGGTCTGCTTTCCAGTGGGTGGCCTCGCCGCCAGTGTCTCTGTCAGAGGAGGTACGGTGCTTCCATGAACGCGCTGACGCGCACCGTGCGTCGCAGCGCTGCCGCCGAAGCCGAGCGTTATATTGACGCACTCAATAGGTTTCGCAGGAAACATCGACCGGATGGTAGATTGCTCGTGTCACACGACGCGTGTAGATCTCGAATTTCATCGAGCGTACGACCGGTTGCAGTACTCCGCTTACCGCTGTCGCCGCGCTGTCACACATACAATGGGGAACGACGATGCAGCTATCGCGCCAACGCCTGATCTTCGCCGCGCTATGCCTCTGTGGATGCACACTCTCGCTCGACGCTCAAACCGCTGCGTCCGCACGTCCTGTACGCATTGCCGTGTTCAACTCGCAAGCCGTGTTCGACTCGATGCCCGAGCGGGCCGCGGCTGAATCGGCGTTCGCCTTGGAGCAGGCGAAAGCACGGACAATGCTGGCCGAGGCGACCGATTCATTGCGCCAGACCGTCGAGGAGTTCGCGCGCTCCGAACAACGGCTGAGTCCACGTCAGCGTGAAGCGACTACGCTGCACCTGCGAGCCCGTGAGATCCTTGTCGAGGAGATGGTCGCGAATCTCGACGACGTCATCGCGCGACGCAACGAAGAACTGCAGGCACCGTTGCGGAAACGACTACTCTCCGCCGTGCAGGACTTTCGACGGCGCGAGGGGTACGATCTCATCCTCGACGTGTCGCAGGCACCGTTCGTGGCCGACGCCGACCCGCGCATTGATATCACGAGCGCGCTCTTGCGATTACTGCGTGCGAGCGAGCCGACGCGAGGCCAGAGCAAGTAGCTCACCCGCCACCGCCACGCTGAAGCGATGCTCGCCCGATGTCGCAACTGCAATGTGCCGCCGCGCCAACAACACGCCGGGAACGCGAACGGGGACCATCGTTTAACGGTCCCCGCTTTCTACGCTCCCCGCTTCAGACGCTGCTGTCGACCTCAGCGCGGACGTGTGCCGACGCGGCCACGCATTCCGGTTACGGCGTCTCGATCTTCCCCTTCGCCTGTCGCGAAAGCTGGAGCGAGAAGTTGACCGCGACGATGATCAGCGCGCCGAAGATGAACGTGAACGCGAAGTAGCACACCATCGTCACGGTGGGCTCCATACCGCCACCCTGGCCTGGGGTGGAGATTTTCATCAGCAGGGCGTACAACGCGAGCAGCGGGAGGACCGCGCCGGCGAAGACGAGGCTGAGCAGGCGGTTCGTTCCGGGTGAGATCATCGGTCGGTCAACGAGGGATACGTGTGGCGCGCGAATCGTGAGCGAAGCCAGCCAGGTCAGCTGGCAAGACGACTAGCAAAGTATCGGACTTGGAGTGGAACGGGGAGTGGCCGATGTCGGGTTCCCGGCCGACCGCGTGCTCACGCATCGTACAACTCCACTCCGGCCTCGGTCACCCGGTGCGACACGAGCGGCAGCGGCGGCTCGGCCTCGTCTCCGATGCGAATGGCGCCCTGCAGCACGGCCAGACCGCCCTCCACGCCTCGGCGGTCACTGGCGAAGACGGTGGCCAGCGGCTCGCCCTCGCGCACCAGATCGCCCGGGCGCGCCGTGATCACGAACCCGACGGCGGGATTGATGGAATCGGAGACCTTGGTGCGTCCACCGCCGAGCATCGTGATGCCGCGACCGATGGTTTTGGGCTCCACCTGCGCAACAATTCCGTCACGCGAGGCGAAAAATATCTCGCATTCAGCGGCCTGGGGCAGCAGCGAGGGATCCTCCACCACGGCGGGATTGCCCCCCTGCGCCTCGATGATTTCTTCAAACTTGCGGGCCGCTTTGCCGCTCGAGATCGCGACCTCCATGCGGCGACGCGCATCGTCGCGATCGGTGACCGCACCACCGAGCAACAACATCTCCGCGCCGAGCGCGTAGGTGACCGCCATGAGATCGGGTGGGCCATCGCCGCGCAATGCCATGATGGACTCTTCCACTTCGAGCGCGTTTCCGCAGGCGCGACCGAGCGGGCGATCCATCGCCGTGAGCAGGGCCACCACGGGACAGCCGTAGTCGGCGCCGAGTTCGATCATCGTCTGCGCGAGGGCAAGCCCGCGATCGAGTTCGGGAAGAAACGCGCCCGAGCCGCGCTTCACGTCGAGCACGAGCCCCGTGAGTCCTTCGGCCAGCTTCTTGGACATGATGCTCGCGCTGATCAGCGGAATGCTTTCAACGGTCGCCGTCGCATCGCGAAGCGCGTACAGTCGACGATCCGCCGGCGCGATCTCCCGCGTCTGTCCAATGAGCGCGCAGCCGATGCGCTCGATGATGCGCGTCGCGTCCGCCAGAGTGAGGTTGGTACGAAACCCCGGGATCGATTCGAGCTTGTCGAGGGTTCCACCGGTATGACCGAGGCCTCGACCCGACATCATGGGCACCGCAACGCCGAGCGACGCAACCAGCGGCGCGAGCACAAGCGACACTTTGTCGCCCACGCCTCCGGTGGAATGCTTGTCCACGCGCCCCATGCGCAGATGCGACAGTTCCAGCATCGAACCGCTGCGCAACATGGCATCGGTGAGTGCGCCGATCTCCTCGCGATCGAGACCATTGAAGTAGATGGCCATGGCCAACGCGGACATCTGGTAATCCGGAACTTCGTCCGCGGCGTACTGTTGCATAAGCGTACGCCATTCAAACGCAGTGATGCGTCCGTTGTCGCGCTTCCGCTCGATAAGAGTGCGTGCCAACATAGTGCGCCAACATACCACGCTCGTAGAGCGTCTGCTTGCCGGAGCCAGCAATGACCAGCCGTACCCTCGCGGCGCGACCGCACCGATTGCTGCGACAGCATCGGTGGTCGATGATGCCACTCGCGATGTCTCTTCTGTTGTCGATGACCCCCGTCACGCGCGTTTTCGCGCAGAACGCCGCCGAGCACGTCTCGCTTGGAGACCGCGAGAGCACGGCCGGTCGCAACACGGCAGCACTGGAGCACTACGAAATGGCATTGAAAGTCAATCCGCGCGACTACGCGGCCCTCTGGAAGTCATCGCGTGAGGCGGTCGACCTGGGCGAAGCGGAAGCGGTCGCCTCGCGCCGCTCCGCGCTGTACGCCAAAGCCACCGACTACGCGCGGCGCGCGTTGGCGATCAACCCCGCTGACGCCGAGTCGCACTTTCACCTGTCCCGGGCGCTCGGCCGCATGGCCTTGACGCTCGGCGTGCGCGAGCGCGTGAAGTGTGCCGCCGAAGTTCGCGCGCACGCGCTGCGCGCACTCGAATTGGCGCCAACGCATCCGGGCGCGTTGCACATCATGGGTGTGTGGAACGCCGAAGTCTTGCGACTTGGCGGCATGCAGCGCCTGTTCGCGAAGACGTTCCTTGGCGGCGCCGTGTTTGAATCTGCGAGTTGGGCCGAGGCGACGCGTTACATGGAGCAATCGGTCGCGTCAGAACCTGACCGACTCGTGCATCGACTCGACCTTGCGCGCGTATACCGGGACAGCAAGCGCGTGCCCGAAGCGCGAGCGGCATTTCAGGCCGCACTCAAGGCGGCCAACCTCGATCCCAATGACGCCATGTACCGCAAGGCGGCGGAGACGGAGCTGGCGGCCCTTCGCTGATGGCGTTGGCGAAGGGCCTGAGGCGTGCGTGACTACGAGCGCCAGCCCGTCTGTCGACGGCCTTCGTCGATCAGCTCTTCGGCGGCGTCGCGGGCCCGCATGGCCGCTTTGCGGCCGCGACGTGCGAGTTGCCGCGCGGCACGTTCGGCGTCCTCTGCCACGTGGCCCATCACAGCACCGCTCCGCTCTGAGATACGGTGCGCCTTCCGACGGAGTACACGCCGAGTTTCGTCACCCGAAGCCGGCGCAAAGAGCAGCGCTGCGGCTGCGCCGAGCATGGCCCCGACGATGATACCGACCGCGAAGCCCTTGGAATCGTCCGCGTCCCTGCCTCTTCCGTAGTACATGCTGCCTCCCGCGCGATGCGCGCTAATTTTCCGGATATGAGCGTCGTCCCTGCTTCCATCGCCGCACGCGCCGCTGAACTGCGCGACCTGCTGGCGCAGGCCCAGATCGAATACTACGTACTCGATCGGCCCACGTTGTCAGACCACGCTTACGATCATCTGTTCCGTGAACTGCAGGCCATAGAGGCTGAGCACGTCACCGTGCGCACGACCGATTCGCCCACACACCGCGTGGGTGCTCCGTTGCAATCGTCGTTCCAACCGCATCGACATCTGGTGCGCATGATGTCGCTGGATAACGCCTTCGACGATGCGGAATTGCGTGAATTCGAAGAGTCCATGGTGCGCATCGTTGGCGAGGGCGTGCGCCGCAGCGGCTACACTGTCGAACTCAAGATCGATGGCGCCGCGGTCGCACTCACGTATCGGGATGGCGTGCTGGAAACAGGAGCGACGCGCGGCGATGGCACCGAAGGCGAGAACGTGTCGCCGAATATCCGCACCATCAAGGGGATCCCGCTGCGGTTGCGTGGCGCAGGTCACCCGCCGGTGATGGAAGTACGTGGAGAGGTGTACCTGCCCTACGCCGACTTCGAACGCATGAACGAAGCACGTGTGGCGGCTGGCGAACCGGTGTTCGTCAACCCGCGCAACTCGGCGGCCGGGTCGTTACGGCAGCTCGATTCATCGGTGAGTGCGTCGCGGCCGCTGCACTTCTATGGCTACGCGGTGGTGTTGCCCAACGGCGACACGGTGGCAGCGACGCAGTGGGCGCTGCTCGATACGCTGACCGCCTGGGGCATTCCGACGGCACCGCATCGCCAGTTGTGCACGTCGATGGACGAAGTCGCGGCGTGGGCGCAGACCATCGAACACCAGACACGCGCGGAGTTGGGTTTCGCGATCGACGGCGGCGTGGTGAAGGTGAACGACGTCGCACTGCAGCATGAGTTGGGTGTGCGCAACGATCGGACGCCGCGATGGGCGATCGCGCGCAAGTTCGCCCCCGACATGGCGGTGACGAAGCTGATCAGGATTGATGTGAACGTCGGACGCACCGGTGTGCTGACGCCGTTCGCGGTGCTCGATCCGGTGGATGTGGGCGGCGCGACAGTGACGTTTGCGTCGCTGCACAACGCCGACCAGATCGCCAGGAAGGATCTGCGCAATGGTGATTTCGTGCAGGTGGTGCGCGCGGGCGATGTGATTCCGTATGTACTTGGTCCGTTGCCGGAGAAGCGTGATGGCAGCGAGCAGCCGTGGCAGATGCCGACGCTCTGTCCGCGCTGCCAGACGCCGACGGTGCAGTACGGCGACGATGTGGCGATCTACTGTCCGAACGTCGCCTGCTCGGGGCGACAGCTTGAAGGGCTCGTCCACTTCGCGTCGAAGGACGCGCTCGATATCGATGGATTGTCGTACGCGCGCATTCAGCAGCTGCTGGAAGCGGGGCTCGTGCATGACTCTGCCGACCTGTTCGACGTGCAGGTGCCGCAGCTGGTGGCCCTCGAACGGTTTGGTGCCAAGAGCGCGGAGAATCTGGTCGCGGCGTTGCATGTCGCGAAGCAACAGCCGCTCTCGCGATTGCTTTTTGGTTTGGGGATCCGGCATGTGGGCGCGCAGGCGGCGCAGCTACTGGCGCGTCAGTTCGGGACGCTCGACGCGTTGATGGCGGCGGCGCCGGAGCAACTTGGGGCGGTGCGTGGCATCGGTGCGATCATCGCGTCGTCGGTCGCGTCGTACTTTGCCGATCCGACCTCACGGGCACTGATGGAGCGGTTGCGGGAGCGCGGACAGACGCTCGTTGAACCCAATGCCGTGCAGGCGGACGGTCCGCTGACCGGGGCGACGATCGTGCTGACCGGGACGATGCCGACGCTGTCGCGAGGCGATGCGACGTCGCTGGTGGAGGCGGCCGGCGGCCGTGTGACGAGTGGCGTCAGCCGCAGAACGACGTTCGTGGTGGCGGGTGACGAGGCGGGGAGCAAGCTGGACAAGGCGAAGGAGCTCGGGGTCGAAGTCATCGACGAAGCCGAACTGTTACGCCGTGTGCATGGTGGCCATCCTGATGCTCCGTGACGGGCGACTTGACGTGACGCGCCCGCACTGCGAGCGTCTCCTTCTCACATGAGCTCCTTGCTGCCTTTTCTGACGACGCGCACGGTCGCGATGCCGGTGGAGTTTCTCGCCGCGTTGCACGGAACGGTGGGCGACACGCGCACCGCGCTGCCGCCGGACGCCATCCGTGACGCGGGTTATCACGCCGGCACGGCCTTGTACGAGAGCTTTTCGACGTGGCTGTCGTATCGCGGCGAGTACGGTCCGGAGACACTCGACGAGCCCAAGTTCGCGGCGCTGGTAAGCGAGTTCTTCGGGTCTGCCGGGTGGGGCGAGTTTTCCATCACGCCGGTGAGCGACGCGGTGATGGCGATCGACGCGGAGCGATGGAGCGAAGCCGAGGGCACCTCAGGCGGCTGTCTCGTGTCGACCGGGATTTTCTCCGGGTTCTTCGGTCGGCTGGCGGATGCGCCGATCGCGGTGCTCGAGGTGGAATGCCGAGCCACGGGCGACGCGCGGTGCCGTTTTCTGCTGGGGTCGGGCGACGTGCTGGGGTATGTCCACGAGGCAATGAGCCGCGGGATTCCGTACGAGCGGGCGGCGGCCAGCGCGTAGGCTGACCGCAGCGCGCAACTCGCTATTCGCCGAGCATTCCGGCGTACTTGGGGTTGGGGCGCAGGTCGTCGCCAACGAGGATTTCCCGGTCCCAGGGCAGGACGATGCTGGCCTCGGTGGCCAGAGCGTGAAAATCCGGCTCAAAAGCGCCCGTTTTGAACGACACGGCCGTCTGCACCTCCATGGCGCCAGCGTTGATGATCGAGGCGACGGCCAAACGGAGCGTGTCACCCGACCCGCAGGTCTCGTCGACCACGAGCGCGCGTTTGCCACGGACTTCGGTGGGCGCGGCACCAAAGACGGCGGGCGTGGCGCGCACTCGTTCGGCGCTGTAGCGGCGAGACACGAGGATGCTGTAGAAGGGCAGGTCGAGGATCGCGGCGACGGCGGCGCCGGGCACCACGCCGGCGGTGGCGATGCCGACCACGATTTCCGGATTCCAGGCGCGCGCAACTTTGAGCGCCAGTGCGCGCGAGAGTTCGCCGAACAGCGGCCAATCGACGATCAACACGCCCTTCGAAAGATCAGGTGCGTACGGCGGTCGTGAGGACATGTTCGGCTCCGGTCACAGGTCAATGTCAGCGAGAGAGTGTAGCGCGGCGCGTCGAGCGAAGCCAGCGTGCCACAGGGCGATGCCTGCGCGAAGACTGTCCTGCAGCGCACGATGCGCGCCACACGCGACTTGTTGGGGGCGTGGCGTACCGATACCTTTGCGCCTTCCGCGTGTCGTTCTCTCTTTTTCTTCAGATCCACCGCGAGCGCATGACTTGGTGGCGCCGCCTCGTGGGCGGTACGTCCGGACGTGGTTCACGCCCCACGGATTTTCTCGCTGAAGCGCTCGAGCTCGAAGCGCGCGGCGATTTTCCGAACGCCCTGACGTCGTATCGTCTCGCGTTGCGCGAGCACCCCGACGATCTGCGCGTGTTGCAGAACATCGCGATCGCGTTTTCGAAGACCGGACAGCCGGAAGAAGCGATTCGCACGTATCGCCGCGCACTGCAGATCGATCCTGATCTGGCTGGTGCGCACTACGGTTTGGCGTTCCTGCTGCTCAAGCGCAGCGACACCGCGCATGCGGGCATGCATCTCGAGGCGTTTCTGCGCAACAGTCTTGGAACCGACGACGCCTCTCTGCGCTTTCGCGCGCATGCACAGCGCACGCTCGATCAACTGCGCGGCCTCGCGGCCGACCCGATGACGTCATCGACGACGCGCGATGGCGCCAACGGCGCGGACCGCGATGGCGCCGGCGCACACGACGAGGGCGCATCCGGCGGTGCCTCTCCCGACGGCGAGCACTGATCGTGGGGCGCGTCCTCTCGATCGTCAGTCAGAAGGGTGGTGTCGGCAAAACCACGACGGCCGTGAACCTGGCGGCGGCCTTTGCGCGTCGCGGGCTCAAGACGCTGCTCGTGGACGCCGACCCGCAGGGCGCGGTGCGCTATGGCGTCGGGTTACGTCGTGGTCATCCCACGGTGGGCTTCGATGACTACCTGCGCGGCGAACGCACGCTGCGCGAAGTCATCCTCCCCACCGCATTGCCCTGGCTGCGGGTGATTCTCGCCGGCAGCGTCAGTGAGCAGGCCGACCATTCCGGCTTTCAGCGGCGTATTGGCGAAAGCACGGTGTTGGCCGAACTGCTGCAGACGGCGCGCGAGCGCTGTCACGTGGTGGTGGTGGATACCCCGCCAGGGCTGGGTGCCATTACGCGTCGCGTGCTCGCGGCCAGTCAGCACGTCGTGGTGCCGCTGCAATGCGAGCCGTTGGCCCTGCAGACGACGCCGCAGATTCTGCGCGCGATTCAGGACATGATCGCCGAGAATGCGGAGCTGACGCTCGAGGGGATCCTGCTGACGATGTACGAGGCGGGCAATCCGGCGGCAGAACGCGTGGTGCACTATGTGCGCGAGCATCTGCCGCGTCATCTCGTGTTCGATGTGCCGGTGCCCCGCACGCCCGCCACGGCCGATGCTTTTGCCGCGGGACAACCGGTGGTGCTGCGCAACCCGGCCGACCCGGCGAGCCAGGCCTACGTCAACCTCGCCATGCGACTGGCTGAGCGATTTGCGTGAGCGGTGAATGTCGCACGGATCGTGAGCACGGGCTGGGGGTAATGCGATCGGTGAAACGACTTCGACCGAACAGTCCATTTGCCGCCTCTGCCGCAGCAGCGCTGGGCGCGCTGCTGTGCGCGCTGCTGGTCGCGGCGGGCGGGTGCGCGGAAATAGGAACCGGACCGAGTGAAGCCGCCGCTATCGAGATGACGCCGTTTCCGTCGCCGTCGGTGGTGATTGGCGATACACTGCGCAACGTGGCGGGCGTGGTGACGCCGATTCGGGCCGTGGTGCGTAACGTGAGCGGCGAGCCGATCGTCGATGCGCCGGTGCGGTATCTGTACGCCGATGCGTTGCGCGACAGTGCGCTGGCCGTTGATACGGCCACCGGCATCGTGCGCGCGCTGCGCGCGTCGAAAACCGACGCACGTCTGGCGGCGCGCATTGGCGGATCGTTGCAGGTGCTGCGCTCACTCATCGTGACCACCCGACCGGATTCGGTGGATCGCGTTGGGCAGAGTCCGATCGTGCTGTTCACCACGACCCTGCCGGACACGGGACGCAGCGGCGCTTCCGCCAACAGCTCCCCCGCGTTGACGGTGGTGGTACGTCACGTGGAGAGTGCGACTGCGGTGAGTGCGGTGAACGGGTGGCCCGTTCGGTACGAACTCGTCTCGCCCACCAACGCGAGTAACGACACGACGGCGTCGGTGTTTCTGGTGGACGATCAGGGACGCGCGTCGGTGCTCGACACGACCGATGCGGGCGGTGTCGCCGGTCGAAAGGTTCGCCTTCGCGCGCAACAGTTCCCCGTCGGGGCAGCCATCGATTCGGTGATCGTGCGCGCGATCGTAACGTACAAAGGTGTAGTGCTCAAAGGTGCTCCGTTTCGTCTGGCGCTCCCGGTGCGGCGCGGCAGCTGAGTCGATAGCAGTCCCGATGTTCGCCGGCGGCGCGTGACGGCGTCACGGATGTGTCCTCCGGCGCGAAATGCCGGGACTGGCACTCCCGCCCATCCGTCGCCCGCAGCAATTTCCCTGCATCCCTCCGGGTACCGTTCGGCTGCCTCAGCGCGCCGTCCAGCCCAGCAGCACCCTGCCCTTTCGCCCTCCTCGGAGGAAGCGATGTCTTCGGTTGCGGTTCCTGACATCCCCTCGCTCAATCTGACGATGGGCGCCGTGCCCTCGCCGACGCGCTACGCCCACGGTGGGCCGCGGCCGGTGCCCGGCACTGTCAATCGCCTCATGTTCGAAGCAATCGAGCGGTTCGATCGGCCCGATGCGCTCGCGCACAAGGTACGCGGCGTCTGGGAGCCCGTCTCGCATCGTGCGCTGCTGGAACGGTCGCGACGCGCGGCGCTTGGCCTCGCGCGCCTCGGCATTCAGCCGCAGGATCGCGTGGCCATTCTCTCCGAGAACAGACCGGAGTGGGTGATCGCGGACTTCGCCTGTCTCTGTTCGTCGGTGACGGATGTGCCGATCTATCCGACGCTGCCGGCCGAGCAGATTCCGTATCTGCTGAAAGACTCCGGCGCGCGCGCGATCTTTGTTTCGACCGCGGAGCAGGCCGGCAAGGTCGCCTCGGTGCGCGGTGAGGTACCCGAGTTGCAGTGGATCATCGGCTTCGCGGCCACCAAGGGCGACGGCTGCGATCTCACCCTTGCCGACCTCGAAGCACTCGGCGCGCAGGACGATACACCGGCGCGCGCGGAGCAGTTCAAGCGCGAAGCGTTGGCCGTGAGCCCCGATCAGTTGATCACGTTGATCTACACGTCGGGCACGACGGGCAATCCGAAGGGCGTGATGCTGACGCAGGACAACCTGCACTCCAACGTGATCGCCACGCGCAACTCGATGGCGGTGGATACCAAGGACACGGCGCTCAGTTTTCTGCCGCTCAGCCACATCTTCGAACGCATGGGCGATTACTACCTGTTCGCCAACGGGGTGAAGATCGTCTACGCCGAAAGCATCGATGCGGTGCCGATGAACATGTCGGAAGTGAAGCCGACGATGATGATGTCGGTGCCGCGGTTGTACGAAAAGATTTATGCGCGGGTGGTGGAGAACGCGGTGAGCAGCGGCGGTCTCAAGAAGCGCATCTTCTTCTGGGCGAAGAATGTCGGTGAGCGCTGGGCCGACCAGAAGCTGGCCGGTCGTGAGCCGGCGGGCCTGCTGGCGATGCAGTACGGTCTCGCGAAGAAGCTCGTGTTCTCGAAGTTGCAGGAGCGCACGGGTGGGAACCTGCGCTTCTTCGTGTCCGGCGGCGCTCCGCTCTCGCCCGAGATCGCGAAGTTCTTCTATTCGGCCGGGTTGATCATTCTCGAGGGATACGGACTGACGGAAACGTCACCCGTGATATCCGCGAACTCTGTCGAACAGTACAAGCTTGGCAGCGTTGGTCGTCCGATCGCCGGTGTTGAAGTGATGATTGCGAACGACGGAGAGATCCTGTCGCGCGGTCCGCACATCATGCGCGGATACTACAACAACCCGCAGGCGACCAGTGAGGCGATTGACGGTGCCGGTTGGTTTCACACCGGCGATATCGGCGAGTTGAGTGAAGGCTTTCTGCGCATCACCGATCGCAAGAAGGACATCATCGTGACGGCGGGCGGCAAGAACATCGCGCCCCAGCCGATCGAGAACAAACTGAAGACGAACAAGTACGTCAGTCAGGCGGTGATGATCGGCGACAAGCGGAAGTTCCCCGTCGTGCTGGTGGTGCCCAACTGGGATCAGCTTGAAGGGTGGGCAGGACGTCAGGGAATCGTGTGGACGTCACGCGCGGAGTTGCTCAAGATGCCGACGATTCACGCGAAGATGGAGAAGGAAGTGGCGAAGCAGATGGACGGGCTGGCGCACTTCGAAACGCCGAAGAAGGTGGCGTTGCTGGAGCATGATTTCAGCATCGAGCGTGGGGAGCTCACGCCGACGTTAAAGGTGAAGCGGAAGGTGGTGGACAAGCAGTACAAGGGAATGATCGATGGGTTGTATGCGGAGGGTGGGGGGGAGTAGGGGCGCCACTTCAGCGACGTGAATGTCATCCGACTGGTCGCGCGCGTTCGCGCATGAACGACCAGTTCCGCGCGCAGCTTCAAACCGTGCTCGGCACCGCCTATACCATCGAGCGTGAACTCGGAGGAGGCGGCATGTCGCGCGTATTTGTTGCCCACGAGACTGCGCTCGGGCGCGAAGTCGTCGTGAAAGTGCTGGCGTCGGAACTCACGGCCGGCGTGAGCGCGGATCGATTCACGCGTGAGGTCGCGACGGCCGCGCGACTGCAGCAGGCCAACATCGTGCCCGTGCTGACCGCGGGCGCCTCGGGCGGTGTGCGTTACTACACGATGCCGTTCGTCAAGGGCGAGTCGTTGCGCGCCCGCGTGGCCACCGGACCATCGATGCCGCTCGTGGATCGCATCGGTGTCCTGCGCGATGTCGCGCGCGCGCTGGCCTACGCACACGCCGAAGGGGTGATTCACCGCGATATCAAGCCGGAGAACATTCTGCTCTCCGGAGGCGCGGCGATGGTGACCGATTTCGGGATCGCCAAGGCCATCAGCGCCGCGCGTACGCTCGATACGCCAGCGCGGGAATTCAGTGATGGCACGCTGACGCAGGTCGGCGTGGCGATCGGGACGCCGGCGTACATGGCGCCTGAACAGGCTGTCGGCGACCAGATCGATCATCGCGCCGATCTCTATGCATGGGGCGTTGTCGCGTACGAACTGCTTGGCGGCACACACCCGTTTGCGGGCAGAACGGGCACGTCGCAATTGATCGCGGCGCAGGTCGCCGAAGTGCCACGCGAGTTGATGGAGCGAAATCCGGACGTGCCGCACGACGTGGCGGCGTTGGTGATGCAATGCCTCGCGAAATCACCGGCACAGCGCCCGACGTCGGCGCAGGAGCTGTTGGCGCGTCTCGCGAGCGTTGGCACAGCGCGTGGCGACGTTGCAGGAATGCGTGGCCAGGCGTCCACGCGCGCTCCGTGGAGCACGCGCGCCACGTCAGCCCCCGTGTTGCTGCTGGTGTTCGCGCTGGTGTTCGCGCTGGTCGTCGCACTCGGCATGTGGTGGCGCAATCGCAGCACGTCATTACCGCCGGTGGCGACGTCTCGCACGGTCGTGGTCGTACCCTTCGACAATCTTGGCGACTCCACCGACGCGTACTTTGTTGATGGCGTCTCCGAGGAGATCGGCAGTCAGCTGGCGAGGCTGCCCGGGCTGCAGATCGTGGGGCGCGCCGGCGTGCAGCGGTATCGCGGCAGCAGCCTGTCGCCGCGTGAGATCGGGAAGGAACTGGGCGCACAGTATGTGCTCAGCGGATCCGTGCGTTGGGCGCGCGCTGCAGGCAGCAGCAGTGTGAGCGGTGACACCCGCGTGCGAATTGTGCCGGCGCTGCTCAACGTCAGCACGGGACTGCAGGAGTGGGGCGAGTC
>Ga0105048_10003924_pt1 | contig 24331 bp, 16 predicted proteins | sample MAT05_FD_78382 | JGI IMG/M metagenome (GOLD analysis project Ga0105048, IMG submission 78382) | Freshwater microbial communities from Lake Fryxell liftoff mats and glacier meltwater in Antarctica - MAT-05 | ecosystem: Environmental > Aquatic > Freshwater > Ice > Liftoff microbial mat | place... | reverse complement strand
TCACCAGCGTTTGCGCGTCTTGGGTAAGTGGCGCAATGGGATAGGCGCGCGCGCCAAACACCACCAAGCCAGTCGAGCCACCGGCGTAGCGCGTCAGCAAATCTTTCAGTTTGAAGCGCGCGCGCTCTAAGCGCGACGGCAGCACGTCGGCGGCGAGCATCGACGGCGATAAATCGAGCACCGCGACCAACGCTGCTCGGTCCCGTTTAAGCTTAACGTCGCTACGATCCCAAGTGGGGCCCGCAAGCGCCACACAGGCGAGGATCCAAGCCGCGCTAGCCAGCCACGGGCGACGCGGATCGTCGCTCGTTTGGGTTTGCCCGCGATACAAAAAAGCCAAAAGCTCAGGATCAACCGCTCGCGACCAGCCGCCCATCGCCGAATCGCGATTGCGCCCGCGCAGCCATAAAATCGCCAGCAGTGGGATCAACAAAAGCGCCAATGGGCGCAGAAAATGAAAGTCAGTCATCGCATCGATCGCCATTGCCAAAGTGCTATTAGCCCGGCGAGTAACAAACTCAAGCCCAATGGATACATGTACAGCTCGCTGATCGGCCGATAGTTGGCTTCGGGTTTGGCTTTCGGTTCCAGGCGGTCGATTTCGGCATAAATCTGGCGCAAATCGTTGGTGTCGCGCGCGCGGAAATAGCGCCCGCCGGTGCTCACCGCGATGGTGGTCAAGGTGCCTTCATCAAGATCAGCGGACGGGTTCACTTGGCGCGAGCCAAAAAACGAATCGACCGTCATCGAATCGGCACCTATGCCAATGGTGTAGATCTTGACGTCCAAATCACGTGCGAGTTCAGCTGCTTTCAATGGCGTCAATTCACCGGCGGTGTTCGCGCCATCGGTGATCAACAGCAGCACCCGATGCCCGTCGTCGAAACTGCGCAAGCGCTTGATCGACAGGCCAATCGCATCGCCAATTGCGGTGTCTTTGCCGGCAATGCCGATCTCGGACTGATTGAGTAATTCAACCACAGTTTTGCGGTCAATCGTGATCGGCGCCTGCAGATAGGCGTTGGTACCGAACAGGATCAAGCCGATTCGATCGCCGCTGCGGCGCTCAATAAATTCACTAGCAATCGCTTTGAGCGCGGTCAGACGGTCCACAGAAATGCCGTTGAGGCGCATATCTTCAATTTGCATTGAGCCTGAAGTATCGACGGCCAACAGCAGGTCGCGCCCGCTCAGCGGTTGCTCAATTTCCTCGCCGACCCACTGTGGGCGCAAGCTCGCCAATACCAGCAGCAGCCAGGCGATGATTGCCAGCAGCGCGAGCGTGCGCGGCGTGCGGCTTGGTACAGAGTTGCGCTCGTGGCGCAAGCGCTCGACGTAGGGCGTGTACAAGCCGCCGAGCACCGGCACCTCGCGCGCGCGCAGCAGCCAGCGCGCGAGCAGCGGCAAGGGCAGCGCCAATGCAGCCGGCAGGTGCGCGAATTCCATCATCGCGTCACCTCGCGAATCCATTTGCAACACAGCCTGAGCAAGCCCGCGCTCGGCGCTTTCGGCGTGGCCTGAAAAGCGCCTTGCACCAGTTCGAGCCCCATCTCACCGAGAAACTCGCGGGTGCGCAAGCTCGAGTCCAAATGCTCCAGCCAAGCCGTGCCTTGCACAGCGGCGGCCGCCGGATCGCGCCGCTTAACGACGCGGCGCAGCAGTTCTGAGACGTCAGCCACCGTGGCGCCCGGAAGCGTTAGCGCCTGATCAAACGCTTTGATGAGCTGCGCGCGCCGACGTGTGGCGCGTATGCGTCGATACAGTACGGGCACACCGAAGCCGAGCGCTATTAGCACGATCAGCGCGAGCATCCACCAGCCTGGCGCTGGTGGCCACCAGCTGGGATCCGGCGGCAGATGGATATCTTTTAGATCGAGCTTTAGCTCACTCATCGAAGCTGCATCGCCAGCGTTTCGATCACCGGATCTCGGGTCTTAAGCTCCGTGGTGCGCGCCTTGATGCGCTTGAGTACCGCATCGACTTCTTCACGCACCTCGCACAGCGTTTGACTAAACGCCTGGCGCGCAATTGCGCCGGAGAGATCCAAGCGAAACGGGCCGCTGTGCGAACTGAACTGATAGCTGCCCGGCGCTGGCGCGCTGAGTTCCAGCGTGTCGACCAGCCTAACGATGTGCAAGCTGGCACGCTGGGTGAGCGCGCTAATCATCGCTTCGTGCGCAGGCTTAAGGCCTGCTCCATCGGTTAGCAGATAAATCTCACAACCCGGGCGCACCAGGCGTTTGAGCTCTAGCATTTGCGCGTGCCAATCGAGCGCTTTGGGTGAAGCAAGCGCCACTCGATGCGCGCTTACCATTTGATCAATCAAGCGCAATACCGAACGCGGCCCCGCACTCGGCTTGAGCGTCGCTAAATCGGGCATGACCAGCGCGCCGACGCGATCACCGCGCGCTATCGCGGCCCATGCCAGCGCGGCAGTCGCCTCTGCCGCGGCGATCGATTTCAAGGTGCGCTGGGTGCCAAACAGCATGCTGTCGCTGAAATCGAGCACTAGCAGAACCGGCCGCTCGCGTTCTACCGCGTAAACCTTCGTATACAAACGCGGCTGGCGCGCGCTCAAACGCCAGTCGATCATGCGCACATCGTCACCGGGCTGGTAGGCACGCGACTCCTGGTAATCGGTGCTGCGCCCGCGCTGGCGGCTTTGGTGTCCGCCATCTGCGCTAGTTTTGGCGCGCAGTTTGCGCGACAGCTTGAGCTCGTCGACTCGCGCTTTCAATGCAATCAGAGGTGCCGCGCGCAGCTCAACACCGCGATGTGCGGCGCTAGGATCACTCACGGTAGGGGTACGCGTTCCAAAAGGGTGGAGATAAAACGCTCCGCGGTTACGCCTTGAGCCTGCGCTTCAAAGGACAGCACGATGCGGTGCTTGAGGGCGTCCACAGCCACCGCGTGGAGGTCTTCAGGCAGCACAAAGTCGCGGCCGTTGAGCCACGCGTGCGCCTTTGAAGTGCGCTCAAGCGCAATAGAACCGCGCGGACTCGCGCCAAAACTAACCCAGCGGGCCAAATCTTCGCCATAGCGCGCGGGCTCGCGCGTCGCCAAAATCAGCTCGACCAAATACTCTTCCAAGTTGTCGGCCAAAAATACCGCAGCCACCTCGGCACGCCCGGCAAATACTTCGTCTTGCGCGAGCTTGGGCATGGTTGGCACGGCACTAGCGTCTTCGACACGCCGCGAAATCGCCAAGATTTCGCGCTCAACCGCGCGGTCTGGGTAGCCGATGTTGACGTGTAATAAAAACCGATCCATCTGCGCTTCCGGTAGCGGATAGGTGCCCTCCTGCTCGATCGGGTTTTGGGTCGCCATCACCAAAAACAGCTTAGGCAGCGGATAGGTGACGCGGCCCACGGTAATCTGCCGCTCACCCATTGCCTCAAGCAGCGCCGACTGGACCTTTGCAGGCGCACGATTCACCTCGTCGGCCAGCACCAGGTTGTGAAACAACGGCCCGCTTTGAAACTCGAAGCGCTGGTCGTTGGAGCGATAGATTTCCGTGCCGGTCAGATCGGCGGGCAACAGGTCAGGAGTGAATTGGATGCGCTGAAAATCGGCTTCGATATGCCGCGCCAATTCTTTAATTGCGGTTGTTTTGGCCAATCCCGGCGCGCCTTCAACCAGCAAGTGGCCATCGGCCAGCAGCGCGATCAGCAGGCGGTCAATCAGCTTTGCCTGGCCAACGATGCGCGCGTTGAGCGTGTTTTTGAGTTCAATAAAGCGATTAAGGACAGTCATCCGGTCAAGCTTAGCAGGGGAGCGTTGAGCTGACCGTTGCAGCGTCTGGTGGTTCCTCGCAATCAGACCCGCCTGTGGTGCTGCCGCTCTGGGTAGTGCCGATTATGGCGATGCCGCATGACGGCACCGCCGAAGGCTTTAGCGATTTAGGGCCTTGTATAGTTCAACCGCACCGGTACGAGCGGGTCAACCGTATCGTTGCTGCGCACGCAGGCAAACGCTTGATAAAAGCCAGCATTCAACCCTGTTCCATTGAAAAACACGCTCACCGATTGACTTTGGTCAGGACCAAGACTACCGCCGCTCACGCTGGTGCGCGCCCACGAGGCACCACAAGACTGATCGGTTGACACGCTAAAGGCGAGGCTGCCAAAAATTGAGCTGCTGACGTTTTGTGCATCCTGCCAATTTGCTAGGCCGGGACCGAACAAGCCTCCAGGTGCGATGATTTTAGCGGGGCTTCCGCGCACGTCTCCGCCTGCAAACCAGTACCAGCTAGGTGAGGTGGTCGTGCCGGGAACGCTCGGATAGATGGTCAGCCAGTAGGTTCCTGCAGTGAGATTTAAGGCCGGACAGCTGGATGAATCAATTTCCAGGCCAATGGTGCCCGTGCTTAGGTTTAGACCGGGGGCCGACGGCGACAAGCTGCAAGCCCAAATTGCCGATTGGCTTGATTCAGGATTGCCCGCCGGTTGACCGCGGGAATCTGCGTAGACCAAGAAGTTGATCGCCGTGGCAGTGGTTGCAAGCACGCCCGGTTGGAAAAACCCATCGGCGAAAAGTCCGCGAATGCGCGTGGTGACGTTCAAACTAAAGTCGTCGGCTGCATACACGCCGCTGTTGGGGGTTGCGTAGCGATTGCTTGGCAAGCCATCAAACGCAGTCGCACGCTGCTCAACTTGCGGGCCGACAAACTCACTAGTGAGGTCAATGGAGTAAGCAAGCGTCGACCCGCCGGTGTTGCGCACCGTGAACGAGCCTTCCCCACCGGCACCAAACACGGAGATCTCTGTCGGCAACACATCAATGTTAGGGCCCTGCACGCCCACCGCAATCGGGAAGCGCAGTTGCGGGACGTTAGCGGAGGCAGGCGACAGCACGAGTTGGGCAAACGTCGGTGAGACAGCGGGCGCGCTAATCTGTACTCGAACAACCTGCTCGCCGCCGGGAGAAATACTGAAAGTTGTTGGCGATACCGAGCCATTCGCACCTTGCACTATCAGCGTATAGCTTTCAGTTGCCATGGCCACACTGGTGAATGTGCGGCTAAAGCTACAGCCTTGCTCGCAGCTTTGGTTTGTATAGCTGGCGAGGTTCAGCGTCTTGGGATCACCGCCTGCGGCAGGGTTCGCGGCAACATAGCTATCAAAAGACTCTTTCAAAACCAAGCCCGTATCGACCGCGCGATCCACTTGAATGCGCCCCGCGCCACGATCAAACGGCGTTGCTGGCGTGGTGCCGTTTTCCTGACGTAAGTTCGGTGTAGCTGTCAGCATCAGTGCCGACTTGACCATCTCGGGTGTCCATAACGGTTTGATCGACTGGATCAGCGCCGCGGCGCCAGCGACGTGAGGAGCCGACATGGAGGTGCCTTGCAAGAAAGCCGTTTGCTGCGGGCCACCGCTGGATGCCGCCAAGATGGCCAGCCCCGGGGCTGAGACATCCGGTTTCAAGATGTTGATATCCGCTGGGCCGCGCGAGCTGAACCCAGCCATGACGTCAGCCACTGCGCTTGCGATGACCGGGGTCGATACGCTGTTGAACAAAGTGCCTGTGGCCGTTGGGTTAGCTTGCAAATAGGCCAATATTGCTACGCCATCTGCTTGATTGATCATTGCAGAAGGTCGGGTAGAACCTTCTAGTCCAGCCATTTGAATGGGCGGGGCGGGCGTGTTGTTAACTACCAATACCCCGACTGCGCCGGCGGTTGTCGCATTCGCTACTTTCTCAGCAAACGTACAATCGCCGCGTTGCACAAAAGCGATCGCGCCGCTGAAGAAACCTGCTGGAAATCCACCTCCCGCAGTGCACCCTCTGAGGTTCGCGGCCGACGCTCTGATGCTGGCCGGTAGAGCTGAGGCAAGCTGCGGCCCGGTGCCTTGAATAGCATCGCGATTGGTTTGTGTGGGCAGCGGGAGCTGCGGACCGGTAATGCTGAAAATTGCATTACGGAAGTACGCTCGATCATGGCTGGAGGCGGCCACGGTCATGACCCAAGGGCCAACATGGTTGACAGTTGAAGCAGTAGGGCCGCTATTACCCGCTGACGCCGACGTTAGGACGCCGGCATTGGTGGCTAGCAGCATGGCGTTGGCAACAAACTCGTTCCAAGGGTCAGTGCCGCCGGAAATTGAATAATTAATAACCTTTGCGCGCCCGTCGATTAGCACTTGGTTTACCGCCAATAGCAAAGCGGTTTCGTTGCAAAGACCCCTACCGCTGCTGGTCTCGGTAAAGCACACATCGTGAACGATCGCGCGCGCATGGGGTGCGACCCCGGAGAGCCATGTGCGATCAGGCGAAGTTGCTATCGGTGCGTACCAGACGTTGCCGACCGCGGTCGACGCAGTATGCGAGCCGTGGCCGTTCTCATCCTCGACGCCTGGGTTCTCGGTGACATTGCTTTGGCCTTCGACAAAAAAATCGATGTGATCCCAAGCGCCCACTAGCTTGCCATTGCAAGCGGCGCGCCGGCTTGCGGGGCCGTTGCCATCAAGGCACCACCCGAGTGGCGGAAACGGCGGGTCAAACTGATGACCGTATGCGGTCCCGGTGGCAAATGCCGGACTGTCCTGATTCACACCCGAATCCAAGATGGCAACGATTGCCTTCCCGCCCAGTCGCTGATCTTGTAGTTCCGTAAACACGGGCTCAAACTTGGACAGAAAGATGAGATCGCCGAGATTCGCGAAGCTGTTGTTCGGATTAAGCTGTGGAATATTCCACACGCGGCCAGCGCCAATAAAACGCGGTCCTGCATCGGTATTTAACTCGTAGTTGCGCGAGGGTCGAATCGCTTTTATTTCTTGCAATGAGCTTAAGTCAGCAGCCTCAGCTGCACTTAACTGAAGCGCAAATCCGTTAAAAGCATGCGACAAGCGCGCCAGTGGGGCCACTGGGCGGCCGAGCTTGGCACCAACTTCACTGATGGCTTGATCTTGCTCAGTGCGAAGGCTTGCTAACAGCGCGGATGATGCGTTGCTAGTTTGGCCGCGAACGAAGCCGTCTGTGGCGGCCAAAGGCTGGCCGCGCAGCTGCACGAGATAAATCCCAAACGCCGCCTCCGTGGATTGTTTCACGTGGTGCATCTTTGGCTCGGCGGCTTGAACACCGATTGTCAAACCCGCGAGCACAATTGCTAGCGCTGTATTCAAACCTGTCGCTCGTCGCATCACTTTAAGTCCCCATTTCAATCTGTTGACGCACAAAGGGCCGCATGAGCGGCCCTTTGTCATTGATTATTCCAACCGAAAAGCTATTGGATTGAAACCGTACATGTCTTCGAAACCGTCATCACAATGGCCTGGCTCTGATTGGGTGAGGCAGCGTTTGTAGCGCAATCACCCGCGTAGGTCACAGCGAATGCTGGCTGCAATCCATCGCCAGTCAAGGTCTTATTAGCAAACAAAACAATGCTCGCTGGTTGGCCGGTTGCGCTGGGTGGGAACGGCACTGTTTGCGCGTTTGGATGATTAACCAGGATGCCAGCGGGGGTGCTGGTAACGGTACAAGTGGCAATTCGAGCGGGAACTCCAACAACAGGGGGGGTGGCGCTAGGGTTCGCCACAACCGCCGCAACCCCTGCGCAAGCTCCAGTGACGCGCACGGTCAGACGAGGAACATTGCAAAGCGGGTTATTCACGTTTGCCGACAGCCCGCACAGATCAATGCCATTTACCGGAATATCAATACTCAACGCGGTGGTGACCGTACCGCCCGCATCAACCCGGAAGGTACAAGTACCGGCGCCTGGCGTATTAAACGCATCAAGCCCGACTACCGTCACATCAAACTCGGCAACACCAGCCGCATTGGTTGCCCGATCAGAAGGCAACACAATGATTGCACCGCCTGGAGTCGCATTCCCGCCGACGGTTGCTTGGCGGGTCACACGGCACGTCGCATTGATATTTGCATTCGGGATCGGCGCGTTTAAGTTGGTTGTCAAGGTCGTGATCACGCGCACTGGTGCACCTGGGAGCGTATTGCCCCTGATTTCCGTTGGTGACACGCGGAACCTTGCGCCGCGCGGCGGACGTACGGTCACTTCAGCGGTGAGATTAGTTCCAGGGACGCGGAAGATAATAATCTGCGAGTTGCCAGGCAATGCACCCGCTTCAACTTGGGCGATGGTGCAACCGTCTGCGCCGGTCCGGTTTCGCAAGCGAGCCGGCGGTGGTGTGAGCTGCCCATCGATTCGCACCTGGAAATCGGCTGTCGTGGAGTTCACCCCGCCTTCGATCGAGACCGCAGGAATGGGCGAGCTGAAGTTGTCAGAGATGCAAATTCGAACCGGCGTCGTAGAGCCCGCATCAATCTCACTCGGTGCAGCGGTCAATGTCGCCGGAGCGGCACCGAAGAACACGTAGTCCTCGATGTCCTCGACGGTCTCTGTTGACCCCTGAACGATATCGCCGGAACCCTGCGCCCAAACAATCACGCGCTTATTGAGTTTTTGCACCGGATAAGTGAGCTCGGTGGTGGCCTCACCGCGTTCGTCGGTAATCACCGAGCGCAAATTCGATCGAATGTTGCCGTCTTGCGCCCGACCGATTTGATAATTCAACACGGCTAGGTTATTGACGCTCACACCAGTCACATCGTTGAAGTTAAAGCGAGTTCTGGTGGTCAACTGGGTGGCACTCTGGATCGATGCAATGGTTCGGGCATTTTCCAAATCCACATTGCCTGGGGATTCTTCGCCACGAACAAGTACGGCGTCGCCCGGTCCTGCGCCTTGCCCGCCAGGGATAATAAAGCGCCCTTGCAATGGCGATAGGAAGGTCAATCCGCCTTCTTGTGGATCACCGTCAGAGCCCGAAATCACGAAGGAACCTGGGCCGTCTTGCGGGTAACCCGTTAGCGGCTCGTCAATAGATCCGAAAGTGATCGGTGTGTTTTGCGCAACCGGGTTACCTTGGCGATCTGACGCTAATGCTGTAATTCGCAAGCTGTACGTCCCGGACGGGCCAGGGCGAATAGAGTCTGAAGTGACGCGATCGTTCACCGGGTTGCGCAATGAGACATCAGTATTAGGATTGGTTAACTCGAGTGCGAACAAAACGCCATCCGAGACAATGATCGAGCGCACGCTGAAAACAGGATCTTGAATACCGTTATCGACGTTGTTATCCGATCGATCGGACGTGGCGCGAATATTGACGATACCAGCGCCCGTACCCGCTCGGAATCCAGCGCCAGCAACGCCGTTGACTGTTGCGATCCTAATTGAAGCACCGTTTACCGCTTGGCCCGCCGCATTTAATCCGGTGAGGGTTTCGCCCGTGCCGGTTCCATCGCGCAGTGCCTCAAGCAAAATGTTATTCACTGGCACAGTACCCGAGCGAGGGTCCGGCACTCGGTTGCCAGCAACATCGGTCACTTGAATGGTCAACTGGGTTGAGTTATTCCCACCGGAAGCTGAAACGTAAACCGGCCGGCCGTCTGTAGCGATTGCAATTTGCGAGGGGGTATTGGCGACAGCGCCGACTACTGTGAATGTCCTAGTAACATTGATCGTGCGCCCGGTATCCCGGTCAGTGAATTGAACATTCATCACTGTTGTTCCAGGCTGGTTTAATGAGTGCAAGTAGAACGTCGCGGTTCCAGCATTCAGCAGCACTGGACCCGATACCAACGTTTGTAAGTACTCGTTTGGAGTTGTGCCGATGATGTCGGGTGTTGAGAATACGGCTACCGCTGGATTGGTGAGCGCAACATTCACGTTCTGCGAGCTATTGCCACCCGCAGCTGTCGAATAGGGTTGACCGTTCTTACGTCGAACAGTGAACTGACCTTCGATTTGAAATGGGCTCGTGCCCTGGGGACCTGGCACTACACCTGGATTCACGGGAATTGTGGTGCGCGGAACGTTGATGGTGACTTGCCGAAATGGAGGCTCGTCATTGGTGATGGTGAATACCTGGGATGTCGTTACTGGTCGACCGACCGCGTCAACTGATGACGCGGTCACTGTCACAGGGCCGGGTGTCTCGTTGGAATGGAAGAAAAAGATCAATGTCCCGTCTGCGCCGAGAGTACCGGTCGCGGTCGCGGCGATGCTGAAGAATTCGTCCGTGCCAGTGGTAGCTGGGTCGTCTGCTCGAGAAACATCCGCAAGCTCCGGACTCGAGACACGCACCGTGACTACACCCGCTGTTAAGGGCGCCCCGTTGTTGAGCGTGGCTCTCACGGTAAACTGCCGATAGAATGCCTTCGGTACGGAAAATGAATCGGCGCTGATCGAAAGGATTTGACTTGGCGCCGGGTTGATCCCCGAGTTATTACTGGGTCCGCCGCCGCCGCCGCCGCAGCTCATCACTGCCACAGACGCGGCAACTAAAAAGAAATTTCTAAAAATTGACCGCATTTGGGGTCTCCGATGGGCTAATAGTTATTGAGCTGATACAGCCGTGGGGGAGTTGATGATCGGCGCAGTGCCGTCATCGAGAATTTTGGGCGTGACAAATACCAGGAGTTCTGACTTTGTATCGCGTTTGTTAGTGGTTCTAAACAACGGTCCAACGCCGGGAAGATCGCCGAGGAAGGGTACTTTTGTGTTGTTGTAGTTTGCGGCCTGCTCGTAGATGCCGCCAATCACAACAGTTTCTCCACTATCTACCAATACCGCTGTGGTCACACGCCGCGTGTCAATGATCGGCTGCGGATTAGCGCCAGGCGTGAATCCGCTGAGGCTGTCGTTGGATACATCAAGATTTAAGAAGATTTTTTGGTCGGGCGAGATCAATGGGGTGACCTTGAGCTCCAGAACGGCGTCCTTGAATTGCGTCTGAGCGATAGCTCCGGACGCAGCCCCCCCCTGCTGTACCACGGTGAAAGGAATCTGTTGGCCCTGGCGGATAACCGCTTCCTGCTGGCTTGCAGTCACCACCCGAGGATTCGATAGAACTTCGCCCTTGCCTTCCTCTTGCAGTGCGGAAAGCTCGAGATCCAGCAAGTAGTCCTGACCGAGAATTGCGAAGGCGAACGCGCCGGCCGGGTTGGCGACCGGCAAATTAATGTTTAAGCGCTCGTTTAGCGGCGGCGAGGTGATTGGCTCGCCCAGCTCCCCAGGCGCGGCAACTGGCAGACCCGATGGTCGCCCGGCGTAGCGATTGATGATGGCGGCATTCGACAAACGGTCAAGCGCTTCCGCGCGTCCGCCCGTGGTTAAAATGTTGCCTTGGCTATCCTCATGAATTCCAGTAAAGCCGAAGCGCGCCCCGAGTTCGCGGCGATAGGTATCGTTGGCTACCACGATTCTCGACTCGATCATGACCTGTTGAACCGGGCGGTCAAGGTTTCGGATAAGTTCGCGAATGTCGTCAATGCGCGACTGGATGTCATTAACCAGCAGAGTATTCGTGCGCTGATCGAACGACACACTTCCGCGAGACGACAAAAAACCGCGCCGGCTGTTTTGTTGGGCGCCGGCGCCGCCTTGACCGGATAAGCTGCCAGTGGTCATTAGTTTCGCAATAGCGTCGGCCTTGCCATAGTTTATCGGTAAATAAACGGTTCGCAGCTCAGCGCGATCTTCCATGGCGAGCCTAGCATCACCAAGCTGTTGCTCTCGATCGGCAATCTCTTTGGCGGGAGCAATCCAGATCACATTGCCGTTCATTCGCTTGTCGAGACCTTTCGAGTCCAGAATTATGTCCAACGCCTGATCCCAAGGCGTGTTGATTAAGCGAAGGGTTGCATTGCCCTGAACCGTATCGGCGACCACAATATTTAACTGCGAAATATCCGCAATAAGTTGCAGCGCCGAACGTACTGGGATGTCTTGAAAATTGAAGGTCACTCGCGCGCCGCTGTATTTCGGCTTTGGTGCGTCGGCTGAGACAATTGCCTCTGGCTTGATAGGGGCGATTTCTAAGACGTATTGATTGCCGCTTTGATAGGCGAGCTGGTCATACGCACCAGAGGTGGTAATGATTGCGCGCGTGCCTAAACCGTTGGATGCTATATCGATATATTTGACCGGTGTCGCGAAATCCAACGTATCAAGGCGCTTTGCTAGCTCCTCAGGCAGACGCACATTAGCCATGTTCAAGGTTAGCTTGTCCCTTTCCTGGTTTAGGTCGACTGCGGCGCCCGGCGAATTAAAATCAATAATTATGCGCCCCTCCCCTGCAGGCCCCCGACGGAAGTCGATCGCCGCAATGCTGACGTCGCCCACATCAATCGACTTGTTCGGATCGCTCAATGAGGTTTCGCTCGCAATGAAGCCATCGCCACCACCGGCAATAGTCAATATGACGTCATTGCCATCCAAACTAGTCTCAAATGACGTGGGGCGCATTAAATCAACAACAATTCGTGTACGGCCTGCCGCCTCTACGGCTGTTACGGATTTAGTAGCGCCGGATCCGATCACTAGACTCCGCTCGGACAAATTATTGGTAACTCCAGCGAAATCGAGGGCAATTCTTGGTGGATCATCGGTGGTAAATATTCGCGGCTCCCCGGCCGGCTCCGACAGCGAGAACGTGAGCTCGACCTGTCCACCGCTTTGGGCATTGAATTTCATCGACGTAAGCGCAGGATCCGCTAGCGCCAACTGGCTCACCAGCAGCAATGCGACGGGGGCGCCTAAGCGCTGAAGAGAAAGCGTTGCAATCATTGACGTAAGCCCTCGCGTTTCGTTTGCCGATACGCTCGTATTCAGGTTCATTGGAATCGGATGCATGCGGTTAACTCCAGTGTTTGCCGCTTCAGGTTTTCACGTCTTCGAGTGCCACTGAAGCTTCGCGCTCCATGAAGCCGCCGATGCCATTTGAAATGAGCTCGACGATATCGATCCCATCTTCGCTAATCGTGGAGATCCGGCCATCGTTCTCGCCCAGGTAATTCCCTACTGAAACGCGATGAATCGTGCCGTCAGGATCCTTCACCAATGCGATGAGTGCCGAAGCAACCCCAATGGTGCCAACCATGTCGAGCGCGTCCAACGGAAAGTTCTCGAGCAGCTCTTTGCGGCGCTCTGGATTGGGGCGCGGGCCAGACTGGGTTGCCAATGCCTCTTCGTCCTCAATGTCCGTTGTAAACGGATCGCGACGCTCATTCGGTAAGTAAATGAACGTTTCAAAGGTTTTGATAACCGGAAGTGGATCAAGCGGCGCTGGCGGCAATGCTTTAATCCCATCCACTTCGATTCGGACGTCACTGATATCGCCAGCACAACCCGTAATCGCGGCGAGCGCTAACAAAAGCACTATTCTGGTGTACTTTAACCTTGGCATACGTTTCATCTCAGGTCGCGGGCACGGCAGCTGCCGCTAGCTAGCTGCTCTTCATCTTCTACATAGCGATAAGTGCGCGCGGTGCCTTCTAGCAGCAGGCGCCCGCTTTTGTCGTTCGCCGCGGGTTTTAACGAGATGTCATGCATCGTGAGAATTACCACGCGCGGCAGGCTTGCGACGCCGCTTACAAATTCTCCGAACTGGTGATACGTCCCGAGCATGCGCAGCGCAATTGGCCTCTCTGCATAGAATGTCTTCATTACCTCGGCATCGGGCCGAAACAGCTGCGTGTCCAAGCCGGTAGAAAGCGCAGTTTGCGAGATATCGACCAACAAATCGGCCATTTCCGTCTTGTTCGGAAGTTGGCACAACAAATTACGCAAGATATCTTCCATTTCAGCCAATTGCGCTTTGTACGCTTCTAGGTTAGATGCTTTTGCCTGCTTGATCGTAAAGGTCGCTACCAGCGAGCGAATTTGAATATCCAAGTCATCGCGTTCCTGAAGCTTCCCTTTAATGCTCGCGAAATACCCAGCAACTAATAAGACAACAACGATTAACACGCATGCGCCAACTTTCGCTGCTAGCGGCCAACTCGCGGTGTTTTTGAAATCTAAGTTCTTTAGATCGCTATAAGTCATGGCGTTGCCCCTGGAACTACTTCCCCATCAGCGGCTTCGTCTTCAGCCCTTGTTTTGGACTTGAGCAGTACACGCAAAGAAAAATCAAGCCGATTGCTCGCTTGGCGCTGTGTCTTTGTTGGAGCACCTGCCGCTGCTGTCGCAGCCGGGGCTCTAGCTTCAATGATGGCCAGGTCTGGCGAACTTAGCCACTCTGATTGCTCAAAATTTCTCATATAGGTCGAAACCCGCGCGTTAGATTGTGCGACACCTTGCAAGGTCAGCGTGCTGCCTTCTTGCTTGATGGAGGTTAGTTGCACGCCTTCTGGAATCGTTTTCACTAGATCGTCAAACAGATGTACCATTTGTGAACGGTTTGCTTGCAATTGCTCAATGATCTCTTTGCGTGCAAGTAATGCAGCTTTTGTTTTTTCTAGCTTTGCGATCTCTTCAAGCTTCGCGTCGACTAGAGTGATTTCGGTATTCAGGAACGCGATCTTCTCATTCCGGACTTCGATCAACGCATTCGCATGCATCATCCAAAGTCCAAACAAAACCGCACCCAGCACCGCCGAAAACCCCAACATGGCGTTGAATTCGCGCTGACGCTGCTTACGACGCTCAATGCGCCATGGCAGTAGATTAATGCGTGCCATTAATCGAAACTCCTTAAAGCAAGCCCGCAGGCGATCATGAGGGACGGTGAGTCAGCACCAAGAGTTTGCGATTGCACCTTCGGAGCGAGAGACATATTCGCAAGCGGACTGGCGATGGAGGTCGGGACGCCGAGTTGATCCTCGATCATTTCCGATACGCCGCTGATAGAGGCGCACCCGCCAGCAAGAACGATACGATCGACGCGGCTATATTCGCTATTGCCGTAGAAGAACTGGAGCGATCTGCTCACCTGCTGCACAATCGCTTCTTTAAACGGCTCGAGGACTTCAATTTCATAGCTTTCCGGCAAGCCGCCTTGTCGCTTAGCTTGCCCAGCTTCTTCGTAGGACAAACCATAGCGGCGCATGATCTCGTCGGTGAGCTGTTTGCCGCCGAAGACTTGCTCGCGCGTGTAAATCGTAGATCCCATGCGCAGGACAATAAGCGTAGTCATCGTAGCGCCAACATCTACCACAGCCACAATTCCGTCTTTGCTCACGTCTAGCTGATCGGCCACCAGCTTCATCGCGTTTTCCATTGCGAAGGCCTCAACGTCGACGATTTTTGCAGTAAGCCCCGCGAGCTCTAAAGCCGCAACACGCATGTCAACGTTGTCAGATCGAGACGCAACCAAACGCACGTTCATCACTTCAGGCGCCTCTTTTACAGGCCCGAGAATCTCAAAATCCATATTCACTTCTTCAAGTGGATACGGGATGTATTGGTTGGCTTCGAGTTCGACTTGGTCCTCCAAATCATCTTCGCTCAAGTCTGATGGCATTTGGATCACTTTCGTGATGACCGCAGAGCCGGCTACAGCAACCACAGCAAATTTAGACTTGGTGCCGGAGCGCTGAACGGCACGGCGGATTGCCTCGCCAACCGCTTCAACTTCCACTATATTTTTCTCAACCACCGCGTTGGGTGGCAGAGTCTCCACCGCATAGTGTTCCACGCGGTAGCGACCGCCGGAAAGTGAGAGCTGAAGCAGCTTCACGGCGGTCGAGCTGATGTCGATCCCGACTAGGGGAGTACTACGAGAATTGAACAGAGCCACACTTTTTGTCCTAAGTACGGGCTGTTACGAGAGAAACATGCCTGTTGACATTAAATACCAAAGCCAACCGATTATCAACAGGCACATTTCATGGAAATTTACGCGCTGACGACTGCGTCACCTTTCACATTTGCGAACTGTGAGCCAGCGCTCAAAACCAATGCTTTCGACCAGCCAAAGGCTCAATTCTGACCAACTTTTGCCCCAAGGGAGAGCAGACCTCAGCAGCTATACTCTGCGCTGCTTGCTTTGGTGATGTCGGTTGAAACGATTAATTCTGAAATTTTTCCGGCTCCTGCTATGGCTAGGTCTCCTCTGTGGCGTGCTGGCCGTTGGTAGTGCAGTAGCTATCTACCTTTATCTGGCGCCGTCGCTGCCAAATGTAGACTCGATCCGTGACGTTCGCACTCAAGTGCCGTTACGGGTTTACTCAGCCGAAGGTTTGCTCATCGCCGAATTCGGCGAGATCAGGCGCCGCCCGGTGCGCATTTCGGAGGTGCCCAAGGATCTCATTAACGCCTTCGTTTCGATTGAGGACGCGCGATTTTATTCCCATCCCGGTATTGATATCAAAGCCTTAGCGCGTGCTGGGTGGGAGTGGATCTCGACCGGAAAAAAGAAGACGGGAGCCAGTACCATCACGATGCAGTTGCCGAGAAATTATGCAATGTTGGGGCGTGAGCGTCTGCTTGAGCGCAAAGCCAAGGAGATGATTTTGGCGCTTAAGCTTGAGCGGCAGATGACGAAGGATGAAATCCTTGAGCTGTATCTGAACAAGATTGAGCTTGGGTATCGCGCGCACGGTGTGGCTGCGGCGGCGCAAGTTTATTACGGCAAAGAACTCGCAAGTCTAACGCTCGCCGAGTGCGCAATGATCGCTGGGCTGCCAAAGGCGCCATCAACGATCAACCCCATTAGGAATCCTCAGCGTTCGATTGAGCGCAGAAACTACATTTTGTTACGAATGCAGGAGCTCGGGCATATCACTTCGGCGCAATACACGGCTTCAAGCGCTGAACCTGACGGTGCGTTTTTGCACGAACCGGTTGTCGAATTGAGCGCCCCCTACGTGGCGGAAATCGTGCGCGCACAGATGATCCAGAAGTTCGGTGAGGTTGAGACCTATTCGCGAGGATTTCAGGTGACGACCACAGTTCAGGGTAAAGCGCAGAATCTCGCGCAGAACGCATTGACTACTGGGTTGCGTGCATATGATGAACGCCACGGGTTTCGCGGGCCTGAGGCGTCTTTTGAACTCGGTAGTCCATCCTTACTGGACGAGGAGCGCAAGCTTTTAGGCCCTTGGCGCACGGTCGGTGGATTCGTCCCTGCTTTAGTGACTGCCGTCGGCGCTGACACTATCGAGGCTCTTCTCGCGGACGGTCAGTCGGTCACGGTCTCCTTTGAGTCCATGACCTGGGCAAAGCGCTACCTGACTGAGAATTATCGGGGGGCATCGCCAAAGCGCGCGACTGACGTTGTGAAACGAGGAGCGATCGTGCGTTTGCGCATGCGTGAGGACGGGAGCTACGGGTTTAGTCAGATCCCAAAGGTACAGGGGGCACTGGTCGCAATAGACGCTGATTCTGGCGCGGTAAGGGCGCTGGTTGGTGGACTTAGTTTCGCACTGAGCAAGTTCAATCGCGCTACCCAAATGCAGCGCCAGCCTGGATCAAGCTTTAAGCCTTTTATCTATTCTGCAGCTTTCCAAAAGGGTTTTACTGCCGCATCAATCGTCAACGACGCCCCTGTTGTATTCAACGCCCCTGGAATGGGGAAGCCTTGGCGCCCGGAGAACGATTCTGGCCGCTTTTACGGACCGACCAGGCTGCGCGAGGCCATGGTTTATTCGCGAAACTTAGTATCGGTTCGAGTTCTTCAGTCTATTGGCCTTAATTACGCGCGTAAGTACATTCGTCAGTTCGGTCTGACTGATCGCGAGTTGCCGCCAAACCTGTCGATGGCGCTGGGTACGGGCGCGGTGCCGCCACTAAAGATGGCGCAGGGCTATGCCGCGTTCGCCAACGGTGGCTATCGCGTTGAACCGTATTACATCGAGAAAATCATGGATCGAGAGAATGTGGTCTTGTTTTCGGCTAATCCAGCACGTAGCTGCGCGGGTTGCCCGGAGCGCGTGGCTTCTGACATTCAAGAGTTACTGCCTGAAATCAGTGACTCGCCTGAAACCGCCCCGGTGTTGGAACCACCACTGCCCGGAGCGCCGCCGGTTGCGGAAGCTGCAATTAACCTATTTCCTCCGAGCGAAATTCTTGGACCTATGCTCGCCAAAAAGGCAATAGACGCGCGAAATGCATTTATCATGCGATCCTTGATGCGCGATGTCATTAAGCGCGGGACCGGGACCGCTGCACTCGTGTTGAAGCGCGAGGATATTGCAGGAAAAACCGGCACGACTAATGACCATCGCGACGCATGGTTCTCTGGATATACGCCCGCTTTGGTGGCCACCGCTTGGGTAGGCTTTGACGATTTCTCCTCCTTGGGAAATGGTGAGTTCGGCGGAAAGGCAGCGTTGCCTATCTGGATCGATTTCATGCGCGGCGCGTTGGCCGACTTGCCGCAAAGCGAGGAGCTCCCGCCGCCGGGATTAACCACAGCGGACATCAATCCCGGTAGCGGTCTCGTCTCACGGCCTGGTAGTGCCGGTGGAATCACCGAAGTCTTTATGCAAGAGCATGTCCCGGCGGCCGAGTCCGCAGCGTCGGAAGGAGCGCCTATTGATCCGAATCAAGGTGGCTCTTCGGACCCTTTCTCCTTCTAAGCAATTTCGAGAAATGATGTGATTCGGCGCTCTGGAGATCGATCAACGCAACGCATAGCGCAAGAGGCGGCGAAACTCATTGCAGTCGACGGCATTGCAGATTTGCATCGGGCAAAGCTGAAAGCGGTAGAGCGTTTAGGACTTAGTCGAACTTGCACGCTGCCTGATAACTTAACTGTCGAGGAGGCGCTGCGCAGCTATCAACGCATCTTTCAGGGCATAAAACAGCCGGACTCATTAAAGGCGAAGCGCGAAGCTGCCGTCATGGCACTGCGGTTCTTTTCAGCTTTCGAGCCACTGCTTGTTGGATCGGTTCTCGCAGGGACTGCAGACCAACGTAGTCCTATAGAACTCCATCTCTTCTGCGATTCGATAGAAGAGTTGGACTGGTTCCTTGAGGAGAAAGGTATAGCCGCGGAAATGGGGAGTCGGGCTGTCTATCGGGACGACGCTTACGCCTCAAGATTCCCGAGCTTTAGCTTCCTGGCCAATGGCGACGGCGTCGAGGTCACCGTATTCCCGCTCGTGCATAGAAGACAAGCGCCGTTTGACCGAGTTACTAGGCAACCAATGCTACGTGCTCAGATCGAAGCCGTTTTAAAGCTTCTTTGAAAAACAAAAATTCACCATCCTGTTTGGTCACAGCTTTCGCTCGGCTGCCAGAGGTTCCGCACACTCCGGTGCCCTGGTTTATGCAGGGCGCAAGTCGATCAGCAGTTGGAGCAGGTCGACCATCTCTGCGTGCGTGTCGAGAAAAAACTGTGCGCGCGAGCCAGGAAAATCCTGCCCGATGCGCACGGTCAGCCAATGGTCTGGGGCAATCTCAAAAACGGCTTCATCATTGACATCGTCTCCAACAAACAGCGCTGCACCCGATCCTGAGCGAGCGACCAAGCGTCGCACTGTGTCGCCCTTGTTGGGCGCATGTTCCGCGACGAGATTGACCACGAATTTGCCGCCAAAGGTATGCAGGCCTGGGCCGATACTGGCGAGAGTGGATGCAATGCATGCATGAGCTTTCTCGTGGTCGCGTGCCAAGCGGTAATGCAGCGCCATCGAGTGGCCCTTGTCTTCAATCATGACACCTGCATCTTGCAGTGCCGACGCATGGGCGGCGAGGTAGGCGCGGGCCGAAGTCAGCGCTATCTCGTTGCCAACCGAAGTAGCAAGGCCGGGGTCCTCGGCACCATGGCTGCCGACGATGTAAGCGGGTTCAAACCCTAAGCGTGGCGCTACATCGGCCACCTTGCGCCCGGTGACGATGGCCACCGGGCGCCAAGCTGACAGCTGGGCTAGGCGCTGCGATACAACGCTCGACACCCGAACGTCGTTTGGGTGCGCCACGATTGGGGTTAGCGTGCCGTCGAAATCAAACGCCAGCAGGGGCTTTCTTGCGAGTGCGGCGACGAGCGCTTGCTGACCTTCATTGTCGAAAAGATGCTTCACTGGATGGACTGGTGGCTGATGACGCGCGCTTCAATGCGTTTGCGCAGCCGCCAGCGACCGGCGTCGGACAGCATGCGACCCGCCCAACGGAAGACGTTGAACTCGCGCACCGTCATGCGCAGGCTGGCGATGCGTTCCCGTTGTTCTGCCACAGGCATGGTGATTGCACGAAATATAGCGTCTGCCGTTTCTTCCACGTGGTACGGGTTGACGATCAATGCCTCCTGCAATTCGCGCGCCGCGCCAGCAAACCGGCTCAGAATGAGCACGCCCTGCATGTCATCGCGCGCGGCAACAAACTCCTTGCACACCAGATTCATGCCGTCATGCAGGCTGGTCACCAGGCAAACGTCCGCCGCGCGGTACAACACGGTCAAGGCTTCGGACTCGTGGTGTTGCGCTAGAAGATGCACGGGCTGGTAGTTAGGCGAGCCAAAGCGGGTGTTGATACGCGCGGTGAGATGCTGCACCCGTTCCTGAAAGAAGCGGTATTCATCCAGTGCGCTGCGCGAGGGTGCCGCCACCTGAATGAAGGTAAAGCGACCCACACATTGCGGGTATTTCTCCAGCATGCGTTCGACAGCGTGCAGTCGTTCAATAATGCCTTTGGTGTAGTCAAAGCGGTCTACGCCAACGGCCAGCCGATGATTAGATGTGAGGCCGTGGGCTGCAAATATCTCACGGCGGCAATGGTCGACAGCGCGCCATGCCTCACTTTCGGCGGGCTCTGGCCACGCAATGGAGATGGGGTAGCTTTCGACAAAAGTCTCTTCACCCCGAAAGCTGATGGTGGAGTGTTCGTGCTCGATGCGCGCTTCTAGGTTGCGGTCGACCGTTTCGACGAAATTCTTGCAGTGATATTTGGTGTGAAAACCAAGAATGGTGCTGCCCAGCAGGCCTTCGAGGATTTCGCGACGCCACGGGCAGATGCCGAACGATTCGGGGTTGGGCCATGGAATGTGCCAAAACGTGAGGATGGTGGCGTTTGGTAATTTTTCGCGGACCATCGCCGGGAGCAGGGCGAAATGGTAGTCCTGCACCAAGATCACGGGGTCGTCTGACAGTGCCTCGGCCACAACCGCATCGGCGAAGCGCTGATTAATCGCGCGATAGTGCTGCCAATCGGACTCGCGGAAAACCGGGCGCACATGCGCCACGTGGCACAGCGGCCATAGGCCTTCATTGGCAAAGCCGTAGTAATAACCATCCTCCTCTTGCTTGTTCAGCCAGATGCGGCGCAGGGTGTAGTCATCTTTGCCTGGAGGAACGCGCACCCGGTCTGCCGAGTCGACCACGTTACGGTCGGCGCTGCCGCTCCCATGGGCAATCCAGGTGCCAGAACATGCGCGCATAACGGGCTCTACCGCCGTGATGAGTCCGCTGGCTGGGCGCTTGACGACTATCTTGCCATCCACATACTCGTGAATATAAGGCTCGCGGTTGGACACCACGATGAGCTGGTCGCCGCGCAATTGCGTGCGCAGCAGAGAGCGCAGGCGCTCGGGGTTCCATTCGGCCTCAGGTCCCGCCGCGCGCCGGTATTCGTCGTCCAGATCACGCAAGCGGGCTCGGAGATCGGCGGCGAACGATTCCAGTTCCGGTGCCTGCGCGCCGATGGGTTTGATCAATCCCTCGCCGCGCAACAGTGCTTGGGCGCCCGACACCCAGCCGCGCCAGCTCAGCTGGGCCACCACCATGGTGATGAATGCGATAGCGACGCCTAGTGCAGTGATCAGCAAAATCAGATACTTGCGCGTGTCCTGACTGCGCCGCTCAATGAAGCTCAAATCATGCAAAACAATCAGATCGGCCACACGCCCGTCCTCACCGTTGACCGCGTGCAGGCCGACTTGCACCGTGCCGCTGTCCAAGGTGAGCACGGAGTCGGCGCCTTGCGAATATTGCAAAGCTTCAGCGCAAGTCAGCGTTGAGGGAAATCCGGATGTGTTCAGCAGCAAGGTGCCTTCGTCGGAACACAGGCCAATGGCCACCAAGCGCTCATCTAGAACAGAACGGTTGAAGACCGATTGGAGGCGCTTGACGCTACCGCCTTGCAGAGTTTCCGCGATGGAATCGGATAGTGCATTGGTGACCAAATTGCCGCGCAGGTTGAGATCGCGAGAGAACCAGCGCAGGGTCAAACCATCAACGAGAGGTAGCGCTAGGTAGGCAGTTGCGACCAGCGTGACAACCAGCGGGACCAGAAAGCGCAGTTGGAGTCTGAAAGTCTTCATCATAATTTGGCATCTCCTGATGTGTGGATATCACGAACGTGAGTTGCACACGCTTATTTGTAAGGTGTTATTTGAAGACGGTCTCGCTTTGGGGCAGTTTGAAAAACCTTAAGCGAGCGAGTCGAGGGCTAGGCGCACCGCGCGCAGGAACCGCAGCGGACATGGAGTCCGTGAGGATTTCGAGCACGGAGCAACGCCGCCATCGGCGCGCGCAGTAGGTTTTTCAAACTGCCCTTTGGGTGCTGAATACGATGCAATATGTTGTTGTAAATGCATGTTAAGACTCTCTAATTTAAGGCTTTCATATGACAACTGAAGCGAATTTGGATCTGGCAGTAATTGGCAACTGTGCGATCAGTGCCCTGGTCGACCGAATGGCTCGCATTGTTTGGTATTGCAGCCCGCGTTTTGATAGCGCGCCGGTCTTTCAGTCGCTGCTATGCGGATCGGCGGATGCGGCACGCGAAGGCTTTATGGGAATCGAGTTAGATGGGCTCGTGCGCACTGAGCAGTCGTATGACGCTGGCACGGCCATATTGCGAACACGGCTGATTAGCGACAAAGGCGATGTGGTTGAGGTTACGGATTTTGCGCCACGTTTTCTTTCTCACGACCGCATGTTCCGTCCAGCGCAGTTGGTGCGCAGGGTTCACTCGCTACAGGGGCAACCCCGGGTGCGTTTTATCGTGCGACCTAAGGGAGACTGGGGCGCCGCTGAGCCGGTCATTACGCGCGGCAGCCATCATTTGCGTTACGAGTTGCCCGAGCAGAGCTTGCGGCTCAATACCTCGGTGCCTCTGACCTACGTGGTTGGCGAGCACTGGTTCCTGCTGACTTCACCCGTGAGCATGCTGCTCGGTCCGGACGAAACCTTGGCCGGTTCGATTGAAAATACAGCGCGAGAATTTGAGGAACATACGACCGTGTATTGGCGCGGATGGACGCGGCGGCTGGCCTTACCTTATGAGTGGCAGGATGTTGTCATCCGCGCGGCCATCACCCTGAAACTGTGCCAGTTCGAAGAAACCGGTGCGATCGTGGCTGCCATGACCACCAGCATTCCGGAGGCTGCGGACAGCGGACGGAATTGGGACTACCGCTTTTGCTGGCTGCGTGACGCCTTCTTTGTGGTGAGGGCACTCAACAGTCTGTCTGAGGTAGGCACCATGGAAAGTTACCTCCAGTGGTTGCAGAACATCGTTAGTAACAGCGATGGCGACCATATCCAGCCTTTGTACGGAATCGGGCTGGAAAAAGCTCTGACGGAGCGCGAGATCGATGCCATCAACGGCTACCGCGGCATGCGCCCCATCCGTGTGGGTAATCAGGCGTATGAGCATTTTCAGCACGACGTCTATGGCAACATTGTGTTAGGTGCAGCGCAATCTTTCCACGACCGGCGGCTGTTTAGCCCGGCGATGGAGCCAGCGTTTGCACAATTGGAGCGGGCAGGTGAACAAGCTTGGCGCCTGCACGATCAACCGGATGCCGGCATGTGGGAACTGCGCACCCGGTCGAGGGTGCACACCTCCTCATCGTTGATGTGCTGGGCGGCCTGCGATCGTCTCGCGAAGATCGCCAACGTTCTGGGGCAGGCTCCGCGTGTCGCGTTCTGGGCAGAGCGCGCGCGGCACATCGGCGACAACATACTGCAGCATGCGTGGAGTGAAAAACGGCAGGCCTTTGTAGAAAGTTTTGGCGGTTCCAGCATGGACGCCAGCGTTTTACTGATGACAGAAGTGGGCTTAATCGATGCGCGCGACCCGCGCTTTGTTAGCACCATGAAGGTGTTGGAACAGACCTTATGCGACGGACCCTTCATGCGCCGCTATGAGGCAGCAGACGACTTTGGCAAGCCGGAAACTGCGTTCAATGTGTGTTCTTTCTGGCGCATCGACGCCCTGTCGCGAATGGGGCGTCAAGAGGAAGCCAGAGAAATATTTGGGCAGCTGCTAGCCTGTCGTAATCACGTAGGGCTTTTATCCGAAGATACCCTGCCAGCGACCGGCGAAGCCTGGGGAAATTTTCCGCAGACCTACTCAATGGTGGGCCTGATCAACGGCGCAGTTCGTCTTTCAAAACCGTGGGAAAGCTTTGTTTAAAGCTTAGAACCGTCCGATGTATGCCCAGCATCGAAGGTGCCTCTGAATTCGTTTGCTGTGGTAAGTCACCGAGACCCTTCAACTCTATAAAGTCCGTTGAATTCAACGCAAAAAAAACCCCAACTAATTTGGTTAGTTGGGGTTTGGTGTAGGGTCCCTGGCGCTGTCCTACTCTCACATGGCATATGCCACACTACCATTGGCGCTGCAGCGTTT
>Ga0105048_10003916_pt1 | contig 24354 bp, 18 predicted proteins | sample MAT05_FD_78382 | JGI IMG/M metagenome (GOLD analysis project Ga0105048, IMG submission 78382) | Freshwater microbial communities from Lake Fryxell liftoff mats and glacier meltwater in Antarctica - MAT-05 | ecosystem: Environmental > Aquatic > Freshwater > Ice > Liftoff microbial mat | place... | reverse complement strand
GCCATCAAGGAATCGCGCGAGGTCGGCGGCGAATGCGCTGGCGCTCTCATAACGCCGGGTGCGGTCCTTCTCAAGGCACTTCATGACGACCCAGTCGAGGTCGCGCGGGACGGCGGCCAGAGGGACGAGCGCGGCGGCGGGCTGCGCGTTGTTTGCCGAACCGGCGGTCGACGCGGTCTGGCTGGAGGTTGACCGGCGGCTGAGCCGCGTGCTGGGCGGAAGCGGTTCTTCTTCGCGGAGGATGCGCTGTACTTCAGCGACACCGGCACGACGCAAGCGCAGCGCGTCGAACGGCGTCTGGCCGGCGAGGAGCTCGTAGAGGAGCGTGCCGAGTGCGTAGACATCGGTTCGGATGTCGATATCGGCGGCGGTAAGATCGGCCTGCTCTGGGGCCATATATTCGGGCGTACCGACGAAGGCTCGCTGCTCTGTGTGGAAGGCACCCGCGCTCGCGACGGTGGCCTTGGCGATGCCGAAATCGATCACCTTGGCGGCGGGGGAACCGTCAACGGAAGAGACCAGGATGTTGGATGGCTTGAGGTCGCGATGGATAATGCCCTTGCTGTGCGCATGCTGCACGGCGAGGGCGATCTCACGAACCAGCCGGACGCGCTCGGCGATACCGAGGCGGTGGCGGTTACAAAAGGCCGTGATCGGCTCGCCGCGGACAAGCTCCATGACAAAGTAGGGCCGGCCGGTGGTGGTGGCACCGGCATCAAAGACCCGGGCGATGCCTGCGTGGTCCATGAGGGCGAGGGTTTGCCGCTCAAGCTCAAAGCGGGCCACAACCTCGCGCGTGTCCATGCCCAGCTTGATGACCTTGAGCGCCACCTCGCGCTTGACGGGCCGCTGCTGCACGGCGCGAAAAACGCTCCCAAATCCGCCCTCGCCGATGAGCTCTTCGAGCAAATAGGCCCCCACTTGGCTGCCGGGGCGCTCGGTGGCGAGGCCGAGCTGACCGGCGGCGGCTTCGAGCACGCCACTGGTGGTTGAGCCCGAGCGCGAGGCGAGGCCGCTCTCGCGATCGTGGGCGGCCAGGAGTGAAAAGACTTCTTCCTCAAGGGCCATATCGCCGGCACAGCGGGCATGAACGAGCTGATCGCGCGCGACCGCATCAACCTCAACAGCTTCAGCAAACACCGCCTTGACGTGCGCCCAGTTCATTCGTGTTGGCCACTTTCTTACCGCGCCCGCGCGCACCTTCAGCCACCTTGCTCTCGCTCCAGGTGCCGCCGAAGCCAAGCCTTGGCGAGTGTCCAATCGCGCCGCACGGTGCGATCGGAGACGCCCAGCGCCTTGGCCGTGTCGACCTCGCTCAGCCCGGCGAAGAACCGCAGCCGGACCACTTTGGCGAGGTCGCTGTCTATCTCTTCAAGGCGACAAAAAGCCGCATCGACGGACAAGATTTCTGAATCATTTTCGGCCGCTGCCAGGTCTACGACGTTGAGGGGCACCATGGCGACGGGCCTGCCGCGCTCGTCCCCGCCCCGTTTGATGCGGCCTTTGGTGCGGGCATGATCGACCAGAATGCGCCGCATGGCCTCGCCCGCGGCACCATAAAAGTGCCCTCGGCTTGACCAATGAACGTTCTCGCCATCGCCCACAAGGCGAGCGAACGCTTCATGCACAAGGGCCGTGGCTTGAAGGGTGTGCCCGGCGCGCTCGTCGGCCATTTTTGCTTGGGCAAGCCGGCGAAGGTGGTTGTACACGAGTTCGAGAAGCCTGCCGGTTTCGCTGGGCGGCGCGTCGCCCCCGGTGGTCAAGATTCTGGTGACCTCGCCGCGGGCGTGGCCAGAATCGTCTTCACCGTGGATTCCTGGCCCGATCGGCATGCTCAATGATACGGGGCTAAGGGGCATGCATTGTGAACGGATGCCGAACGAACCAAGAGCGTCGTTCTGGGATGGACCGTGGCGATCAGCTGAAGAATGCGCTGATGTAGTCAGCAAGGTCATCTGGATCAATGATCCCGTCGCCGTTGAAATCCGTCCGAGGGTCCTGAGGCTGGCCGAAGAAGCCGCTGATGAAGTCAGCCAGGTCGTCGGGATCGACGACACCGTCGCCATTGAAGTCACGCGGGTCGGCCGGCGGGGTTGGCGCGGAGTCAAACCAGAAGCCAGCGCTGATGGCGAAGGTGCTCCCCGTTACTGAGCCGACCAAGCCCTGGCCGATGGACGCGGTGATCTGATGATTGGCCGTCTGCACCGTGCCCGCGCCATCGAGAAACTCAAAGCGGGTGATGACGGATTGCGCCGAAGCCGACGAGGCGAGCGAAGCAACGGTGACGACAAAGACGCAGGCGATACGGTGATTCATGGCACGCTCCAGAAACGATTCATGAGCAGGGAGACAAGGGTCAGTTTCGCACGTGACGCGAAGGGATGAACTCGATAGACGAATGGACGAACGGACAAACCGGGCCACCGGGTCATCCGCCGCACTGGCCGGCCTGGACGGTGATTCCCTTCAGCAGCGGCACGGTTTGCGGATCCTTCACGATGCGGCCGCCGAGCATATATGTGGGACTGGCAAGGGGCACATTGCGGGCCGTGACATAGGCATATTCGGCAGCGATCAGTTCGCCGCGCCGCTGGGTGAGATTGGCCTCGATGGTGGCGATAGCAACCTCATCAAGCCCCACATCCTTGGCGAGTTCTTCCCACGCGGCATCACTGGAGGCGCGTTTGAGGAGATAGTCAAAGAAGACCCGCTCGAACTGGTCTCGGATCACCATCTGCACGAGATTCTCCACCACTTCACCCTCACCATGAAGGCAGGTGAAGGCGGGCGGATTGGACTGATAGACCGGGATGAAGAGGTAGCGGAAGTCAACCTGCGGGATGATTTCGGCCGAGCCACCCGCCTGGTTCTGTGTGCTGGCCCGTTCACGAAGCCGCTCGATGATCGCCTTCTCGGCCGACTTGCCATAAGGACACTGACTCAAGACGAAGACTTCGAGCGCACCGGGCCGGGCATCGAAGGCGGCGCTGAGCTCGATCTCACCGGCCTTCTTGATCACACCTTCAACCACCATGGGCTTGCCCGCAGCGGCCGCCAGCGCGGCGGGCGCGCCGTCAAGCGACTTGCCGACGACAAGCAGTGTCTCCCCTCCAGGAGTCACGCGGAATCCAAGCATGCCATCGGGGAGTTTGACGCCAGTGCCGTCAAGGCGGACAGGAGTAAAGACGGGCTTGTCGGCGGCGGCTTTGAGTTTCTCGTTGACGCTGCGGGTGACGCGATAGGCGGTTTTCTCCTGATCGGAGAGCTTGTCGATATCGAGCACTGCGACAAGCTGCGTGGTCTTCTCGGCCATCCACTGCGACCAGACGGGGAGCAGCTTGGGCTCCTCGATGATGATCTGCCAAACCGGGCCTTGCGTGCCCGGGAATATGTCAATCTTGAACTCGGCGTGGCCGCCGTAGGAGCGCACGCCGTGATCGGCCGCGCTGTGGAGCACGCTAAACTCTTCGAGCGACAGGTCGAGGATGTAGCGGGGAGTGGCGGGATCCAGCGGAGACTTGGGCGCGGTAGACGCCGGAGGATGCGCCAAGGCGAGAGACGAAAGGATGGCGGCGGTGAAAGCGAACATGAGCGAGAAGCTCCTTGGCGCGAAGAGGACAGTGGAAATGCAAGAGGCAGTCGGGCAGATCAGTTTTTGGCGCAGACGATGCAGTTCTGACCGGCCACAGTGCTGGAACAACTGAGGTTCGGGCCGGCGGGATTGGCCGTACACGGGTGGTTGCCTTGCGCCCCGACGCGGCTCCAGCCGATGCCGCAGGAGACGCTGACGCCGCAGATGGCGATGCTGTCGGGTGGGCCGATGGTGCCGCGCAGGCCCGGCAGTCCTTGCGGGCCTTGTGGAGACGGTCCGGCGGGCCCGCCGAAGCCGACCAGGCCGCGGCTACCGGCGAGACCTACCGGGCCTTGCACGCTGCTGGTGAAGCGGGCGGTGGTGTTGATGGTGTCATCGGGGAACTTCAGGCCGCCTTCGCCGAACACGCCGGTGATGCTCTCGATGCGGCCCGTAGAGGAGAGTTTTTCGGCAGGGAAGAGCGTGCCGATGCCCAAGTTGCCGCCCTGGCGCTGAAGCGTGAGCCCGCCGAAGGTGTTGTCGTTGGCGACCTGGATCTGGTCCTGGTCCCAGGCCATGTGCAGGCCGCTGTGGCTGCCGATGAGCATGAAGCCGCCGTCGGCGCCTGAAACGGCCGTACCCACGCTGACGTGGACGCGCGCGTCAGGCACGGGTGTGGGAATGCCGACGTCCCCCGCGGCGGTGATGAACAGTCGCGACACGCTGCCGTTGTTGAGGAAGGTGAGGCCGTTGTCGTTGTTGGTGCGGTTAAAGACGACCCCGCCGGCGAACGACCCGCGGGTGGGTTCGCCGAAGATGACGCCGGATTCGCTGGCATCCTGGGCGAGCAGGTTCACGTAGGCGTTGGTGGAGTTTTCGGCGACGAGGCCGGAGTTGGAGTTCGCGGTGACGGTGCCGGCGGACCCCTTTGACACGTGCAAACGACTCTCGGGCGATGTAGTTCCGATGCCAACATCGGCGGCGAGATTCATCGTCATTCGCGGGCTTGTGAGGTTGATGATCTCAAACTTGGCAGCATCGAAGCCGGCGGCGGAGCCGAGCGTCGCGAGACTCCAAACGCCGGAGATGCCCGGCGCCGAAGTGTTGCTGAGGCCGAGAACGGTCGCGCTGCTCGCCGCGCTGGAGAGCGACAGCGGCTGATCCTCGGTCGCCGGGGCGACGAGCGTGACGGAACTGCCGGCAGTCGCGGTGCCGACGCCCATGCGGCCGGTGGTGAAGATGGCGTTGCCCGAGCCGTCGATCGTGAACGGAGCGCTTGAGCCAGCGGAACCTGCCGCGCCAGCGTTGCCCGGTGCGCCGGAAGGACCGACCGGACCTGCGGGGCCGACGATGCCAGCTACGCCCGCGGTACCTTGAGCACCGGCGGGGCCTTGTGGACCAGTGACGGTGCGCGTGGTCATTTGTGAGCCGTCGGGGAAGACCAAGCCGCTGAGCGGGACCGTCATCGCGACTTCACCAACCACGGTGAGCGTCGAGCCCGGCGCAGCGGTGCCGATACCGACCCGCGATCCGACCTCGGTTATCGCACTGCTGACCAACGCCAGCCCGTTCCAGCGCGGCACGCGGTTGGTGGTTTGAGGAGCGATCTGCTTGCTCGCGAGGGTGTACGCCACTGATGGAATGGCCTGATCGGGCAACTGCACCGGGCCGGTGCCGGTATCAACCCAGATGCGGAGGCGCGGGGCGGCGACGTTGGCGAGGTCGGCCGCGCTGAGGACGCTCATGGGCGCTGCACCCAGGGCGGCGCTGAAGATCCCGCCAGCGACCGGGAGCGGGACGGCGGCGACGGGCATGGAGCCGTTGACGCTCGTGTTATCGTTCGACCAGACCGAGGTAGAGGAGCCGGAGATGATGGCAAAGCGAAACTGGCCGGTGCCGCTGAACTTGAGGCCAGCGACAGTGAGTTCGCCCTGATAGGCGATCCCGTCGATCGCGACGGCCGACGAAGCCAGACCAGCGAGAGTCAGGACGGCGGCGGTGAGCCGCGCGAGCCGGAAAGCATGGTGACGAGCATTCATGGTGAGACCTCTAAAGCCGTGAAAAGGGAAGGGGCGTGGATGTCGGCGCAGCGAAGGTCCACACGGCGGGCACGGGGGGGGTGGAGTTAGTTCTGGACGCAGACGATGCAGCTGCACTGGTTGACGGCCTGGCTGCACGAGCCGGTGCTCCCGGTGGCGGTGCATGGCACACCGACGCCGTTGGTGCTGGCGGCAAGGCTGAAGCCAGCGCCGCATGAGACGCCGCAGCCGCAGATCGCGACGGTGACAGCAGGCCCGCTCGGCCCTTGAATGCCTTGAATGCCCTGCGGGCCCTGCGGACCGGCGGGCCCTTGCGCTCCGGTGAACCCACGCGGACCGGTCGCACCCTGAGCACCCTGCGGGCCGGGCGGGGTCGCGGTGAGCTGTATGGTGCCGTCGGGAAACTTAAAGCCGCCCGAACGGGCTTCGATGACGCCCGCGACAGTGAGCTTGGAGCCCGGCGAGCTGGTGCCGACGCCGACGAAGCCACCCTCAACATTCAGGCCCAGATTGCCGCTGGGTGTTCCGTCGGTCGCGAAGGCCTGAATCTCGTTCTGGTCGATGGCCATGAAGGTCGAGGTTGACGTGCCAAGACGAACGAAGCCGCCGCCGGTGGCGGTTACATCGACCCCGCCGACGACCTGCAGTCTGGTATCGGGCGCCGTGGTGCCGACCCCAACATTTCCGAGCACGTCGATGACCATCTTGGTGGAGTTGCCCCCGGTACGGAACTGGAGGCCGTCGGGCGTGCTGGCGTTGTTGAAGATCACGCCGCCCGCGGCGTTGCCCAGGGTGGGCGCGCCGAACAGGATGCCGCGCTCGTTGGCATCAGGCGAGAGAATATTGAGGTAGTTACTGCCGCTTCGCTCGATGGCGATGGCGGCGTTGGCATTGGCCGTGACCGCGCCAGCCGAGCCGTCCACCACATGAAGCGTGGACTCAGGGGCGGTGGTGCCGATACCGAACTCGCCGCTGGTCTCTATGACGGCGACGGTGCCGGCGATTGGGTTGGTAAAAGCAAACTTGCCGGCACCGATGGCGCTGGCCGAGCCGCCGACGCCGAGCGTCCAGTTGGCGTTGGCGCTCGTCGAGTTGGTGATGCTGAGGCGGGCCGCATCGGTGCTGGCGCTGGTCAGCGAGAGCGGCGTGTTGTTGGTGCCGCCAGCGACGGAGAGTTTGGCGGTAGGGCTTGTGGTGCCGATGCCGACGCTGCCGGCAGTGTTGAAGATGGCATTGCCGCCCACCAGGGCGAACGCGCCGTTGGGACCGGCCGGGCCGGTACCGCCGGTAGCGCCCGTTGGGCCCGCCACACCTTGCAAGCCAGTTGCGCCCTGAAGGCCCTGCGGGCCGGTGGGACCCGTCGCGCCGGTCGAACCCGGGAGCGTAGCGGTGATTTGCACCGTGCCGTCGGGGAAGCGGAACCCACCCACCGTGCTCTCGATGCGGCCGGCGACAGCGAGCTTGGACGTGGCGCTGGGCGCAACGCCGATACCGACGTTGTTGGCATTATCCTGAATGATGCCGTTGACCAGTTGTAAACCGTTCCAGCGCGGGACGCGATTGGTGGTGAGCGGGCCGATCTGACGGGTCACGAGCGCGAAGGCCGCGCTCGAGAGCGGTTGGTCGGGAAGTTGATCGAACCCGCCGCCGCCACTCGTGTTGACCCAGACCCGCAGGAGCGGTGCGGAGGCGCTGGCGAGCAAGTCCTGGGTGAGCACCACCATCGGCGCCGCGCCAAGGCGAGTGCTGAAGACGCCGTCGGCGACGCTGATGGCCACTGACGCGGCGGGCTCGCTTCCGGCAACGCTTGTGCCGTCACTCGACCACAGCGTGGCGCCGCCGTTGATGATGGCGAACTTCATCTGTGAAGTTCCGGTGAAGGGCGCGCCGGCGGCCAGCAACTGACCCTGATAGGACACGCTGGTGGGCTGAGCCGCGGCGATGCCGCAAGATCCGGCGAGCGTGAGCAGAGCGATGGACGTGAGCAGTGGCGAGCGGAAGATAAATTTCACAGAGGTTCTCCAAGCACAAGCCCGATGGCAATCGAGCCGTGCACAGGGGAATAGAGCCCTCCCGAACGCCTTTGGACGCGCCAGCCATTTTTTCCTTACCGCCGCGCCGCAGCCGCGATTGACGGCCAATAACCAACCCACCGGGAGTGCTCATTGAAAATGCAATGCCAACTTCGGGGCGGGACATGCGTACGTGCTGGCAAAGCGCCCGACCTTTGCCATCCTTGTGCGAAAGGCCGACCACGTGCCCTATCTTGTCCCGAACCGCCGCCCCGAGTTGCTCAAGCCCGCCTACACCAAGAGGCCCGCCACGCCCTTCCTTATGAACGATCACACCACCCATATCTCGTTGCTGTCGCGGGTCCGCAACCCGGCAGACGCGCTGGCGTGGCGCGAGTTCGAGCATCGCTATCAGGAACTTCTCATCCGGTTTTGCCGATCGCGCGGGATGCAGCCAGCCGATGCCGAGGACGTGGTTCAGGTGGTCATGGCGAGTCTGTCGCGGTCCTTGCCGGGGTTTGCCTATGACCCTGCCAAGGGGCGGTTCCGCGATTATCTGTTCCGATGCACGCGAAATGCGATCAGCCAATGGGCATCGCGTCCAAATCGCCCGCCAGCGGGACTAGATACACAAGTCCTCTCCGGACAGGCGAGCCGGGATGACAACCCTGCCGACGCCGTAGCGTTTGAGCAGGAATGGATCGCGCACCACTACCGCCTTGCCATGATCACAGTTCGAAACACCTTTGAGCCCCGCAGCGTTGAACTCTTTGACCGGAGTGTTGCGGGCGCGACCGTGGCTGAACTTTCAAGCGCGTTTGGCATGAGCGAGCAGGCCGTGCACAAGGTTCGCCAACGGATCAAGGCCCGCATGGAAGAGCTCATCGCCGAGCAGATCCGCCAGGAGGATGAACCTGATGCCTGAAGCGGGCGCGCCAGGTGCCGGCAAGCCGCCCTCGACCAACGAGTCGAGGACGAAGCAGACTGCGCCGCATCCGGCCAGACCGGTTGAAGTGCGCGCGAATGGGGCAAAACCACCGACCCGACTCGCCGATCCCCTGCTTCGGTCAAAGTTCGGGTTTGGCGATGACGATGCCTGGCTCGCAACGGCGCGACGCGCCGAGGCAACGGTGACGCCGGGGCGGATTGGCCCCTATGAGATTGTCGGCCAGATCGGTCGGGGAGGGCAGGGCGCCGTCTACAAGGCGATCCAGCCGGGGACAGGGCGGGAGATCGCCATCAAGCGCCTGGGCGCGGGCGTCTTTGCCGACGAACCGGCGCGGGCGCGCTTTCGACGCGAGGTCGAAACATCGGCCGCCCTGTCGCACCCGGGCGTGGTCACGGTCTTCGGCTGCGATTCCGTCGATGGGCAACAACTCCTGCTCATGGAGTTTGTAAGCGGCGTGCCCATCGACCGGTGGGCCTCACCCCAGAGCGGGCCGCGTCGGTCCTGGCAAGAGATCTTCACGCTCTTTGTGCAGGTGTGCCAAGCCGTCTCCCACGCACACCAGCGCGGAGTGATTCATCGCGACCTGAAACCCTCGAACATTCTGGTAGACGATCAGGGCCGGGCCCGCGTGCTCGACTTCGGGCTGGCCAAGGTGCTCGGCCCGCAGTGGCAGGGCGCGATGGCGGGCGAGTCACGCGCCGTGGGCGCGTCCGCCACCCGGAGCTCCATGGACTCGTTCGTCGGAACGCCGATGTTCGCCGCGCCCGAGCAGGTGGACGGACGGCTGGGCAGCACCGACACAAGGACTGATGTGTACGGGCTTGCCGCTGTGCTATACCAACTGATCTGCGGTCACACGCCCTTTGATCCCGGCTCCTCGCTGGCGGCTCTCTTTGACTCAATTCGGACCGGCGTGCGGGCGACCCCTTCGGCGTGCTACCCCGCCCTGCCGCGCGAGCTCGACTGCATCGTGATGAAGGCGATGGCGCTCGAACCGGCGATGCGGTATCAATCGGTTGATGCAATGGCGGAGGATCTTCGACGAGCACTCGCCGGCCATGCGGTGCTGGCTCATCCGCCCAGCGCGTTCTACACGGCGCGATCATTTGTTCGGCGGCACCCGACGGGCGTAGCGCTCGCGGGAACGGCCCTGGCGGCGGTGCTGACGCTGAGCATCGTCTCCTCGATCTTGGCATGGCGGCTTGATACTCGCCAGATTGAGCTGCGGGCCTCGCTGAAAGACGCTGAAGACCAGGCCCACCGGCACGCGGCCGCGGCAGGGTTCCTCACGAATCTGCTCGAATCGCTCAACGAGGCGGCATCGCGCGGGGACGACGTGACGGCGGCGATGATGGTTCGCGGCGCTGCGGCGAAGCTCGATTCGGGCGAACTCGCTAACCAGCCGGCGGTTGAGGCCGAGATCCTCTACTCAGTGGCCCGCGCGTTCGTTGATTTCGACGACTACCGCAGCGCGGGCCCGTATGTGGAGCGCGCCGTTGCCGCCAACTTGGCGCTCTACGGCCCTAAGGACGTGCGAACGGCTCAGAGCGTCTATCTGGCGGGCCTGCTGGCCGAGCGGAACGGCGATTTGCAGGGCTCGCTGGCCAGGTATGAAGCGTCGGCGGCAGTGCTGCGCGAACTGGGCGAGACGCGCATGCGGCTGTACGGCCTTCTCCTGAACAATATGGGTGTGGTGCTGCGCGACCTCGATCGGCTCGAGGAAAGCGTCGCGGCGCTTCAAAAGGCGCTGGCGCTGCGACGCGAGATGTTCGGCGCGGTGTCGGCGGAGGCGGCCGGAACGCTGCGGAACCTCGGCTACGCAATCCACGAACAGAAGCGCTATGACGAAGGTCGCGCGATGATCGTCGAATCGGTCGAGATCGCGGCTAAGGTGTTCGGCGAAAGGCATGAACGGACCCGCCTGTTCAAGACCTATGTGGCCCGCGCAGACGTCAAAGCCGGCCGGGTGGCCGAGGCGGTTGAGCTGCTCGAATCGCTCCGGGTTGAGTCGATCGCCGACACCGGCCCCGACTCCCCGGCGACCCTGGGCATCCAGCTCCGTCTGGGCGAGGCGCTCGTGCAGGCCAAGAACCTTGAACGTGCCATCGAGATGTTCGACCGGTTCGTTCGCTACGGCGCACGCACGACCGACTCCCAGAGCTCGCGCCAGCCGCTGTTGCGCAGCCGGCTGGCAGGCCTGCTGATCGATGTCGATCGCCGCCAGGAAGCGGCAGCACAGTTGGATGTTGCCGAGCGCGAATGCCCGGCCGGTGATGCGGGCGCCCGGGCTCGTGAATCGATCGCGAAGGCGCGTGCGCGACTGGAAAACCCGACCAAGTAAACCCTTTCAGCCCGCGCCGACCCGCCCTTCAAAACCGGATCACCACGCCCCCGAACAGGCCCGCCATGCCGCCCGTGTACTCAAACTCGCCGTCGCCCGAGCCGTCCTGCAGGTTGTAGAGCAGTTGTCGCCAGCCAAGCTGAACGCCAATGCCCTCCACGGGCCGCCAGGTGAACGCGATCGATCCGTCAATCGACGAGACACTGCGCTCCGAATCGGCAAAGCCGCCGCCGTTGATAACGCCGTCGATCGAGAAGTTGCGGGCCAACTGCATCTCTGCCCGCACCCCGCCGAAGATCTCGCCGAAGCTGCCGTCATAGCCGGAGGATGTGGCGCCCGACGTGACGCTGATATCGATCTCGTAAAACCGCACACCCGCCTCGCCTTCGATCCGCAGAACGGTTCGGCCCGCCTGACGGCCGCGGTCCTTGCCGAAGTCCTTCTCGTAAAAGCGGTAGCCCATCGAGAGGTTGAAGGTCGAAAACTCAAACTGCGAGTCGGTCACATCGCCGTCGGCGACGTTCACATCACCGATGCGGAAGGCCGAATCGGCGGTGCCGCTGCGGTCAACCTCATACCCCGCGCCCGAAAATGTGAACCGGAAATCACCAGCCCGAAAAGTCGCCTCGCCGTAAGGGCTCGCGCGCGGAGCATCAAGGTTCAACTTTTCAACTCGGACCCGCTGGCCGCCCGGCGAAGTCGCAGGGAGCTGGATCTTGCCACTTGGCGAGGTGTACCACACCCGCGGCGTGAGCGAGAGCGAGAACGCATCGGGGTTCTCGAGCGTTGGCCACTCGGGCTTGCCCACAGGCGTCGCAGGAGTGACCGGCTCGTTCATGACGAGCGTGGGCGTTTCGATGAGCGGGGCCGGCGCGGAACCTGGCGTAACGGCAGGGGGAGGCGATGCGCCTGGCTCGTCGGCAACGGTCGCGACCGAAGTAGCAGCAGCAACAAGAACAGCAAATATCATGGCGAGTTCCGCGTCGAGCACCGGGAAGTTCGCGACTCGCACCACACCGGCACGATCGCAGCAGGCACGAGGTTACCCCGGCTCACTCATCGGTGTCGCGTCGGCGGCGTTTCTTCTCCCCAGTACTCTTCTTGGCAGCGATACGCCGTTCCACGCTGCCGCGCGATGGCTTGGTCTTTACGCGTCGTTTGGGAACGTGCTGGGCCTGGATGATGATCGCGCGGAGGCGTTCCAAACAGGCTTCTTTGTTCTGCCCTTGCGAACGGTGCTCATCGCTCACGATGAGAATCGCGCCCTCGCTGGTGAGATACCCGCGGGCAACCGTCAGCAGCCGCGTGGCCGCCCCGTGGTTGAGCCCAATGGCAGCCGGAAGCACACGCAACTCGGCCTTGGTTGAGCGTTTATTAACGTTCTGCCCGCCGGGGCCGGTGCTGCGCGAAAACGCGAAGCTCACAAGCCCGGCATCAACCGTCACGCCGGGCGCAAGGTTCAGTTGGCCAAGGGGTGAGTCATCATCGCCCGCGCGGGCGATGTGCGTGGAATGAGGTGCAGAGCCGTCAGACATGCCCAATTGAAGGCACCAAATTGGAACCGGGAGCGGAAAGCCGCCCGGAGCAGGTGCCCGGGCGGGCGCGGGGGCGGGGGCGTGGGTGCGGCGTGGGCGTGGGTGGTGGGCGTGGGTGGTGGGAGTGGCGGTGGGAGTGGCGGTGGGAGTGGCGGGATCAGGCCCCAAGTTCTTCGGCGGCCATCTTGAGGCCTTCGTCAACGCTGGCGGCCACGGCGCGCCAATCGGGCTGAGCGATGCGGTCATAGCCGGGCGGCGCATACCTGCTCGCCAGCGCAGGTCGCGCCGGAACGTTCCGCGAATCGCTCGTGGCGAGCAGCGTCTCGACCTCTTCAGAGAGCAAAAACTCCAGCAGTTGCCGAGCGCCCGTTGGGTTCGGGCCGCCCTTGATGAGCCCGGCGGTGCACGGCGTGGTGCACAGCGGAAGAACGTGGTTCCTTTCGCCATCACCCATGCTCAGCTCGACGGGCCATCCCTGCGACTGGCCGGCAATCACATCGTCAAAGTCAGTAATCCCAACGTGGGCCTCGCCGAGCGAGACGGCCCGCACCACACTGCTGTTGCCGTCATAAAGCCGCAGGCCGGCCGCCTTGGCCTTCTTGAACTCATCCCGCAGCGCGGCCTTGTCCCGAGACGCCCAGTAGCCGACATGCCCGCGGGTGGTGCCAAACTGCGGGCGCGCCATGGCGCACGGGCCAAGCTCGCCGCGAAGCACCTGCTCGCAACTGCTCGCACGCGACTTCACCCTGCTTGTGTTGTACACAATCACTCGAGGGCGCAGCGCAAACCCGTACCAGTCCTTGGCCTCGCCTCTAAGCGCTGCAGGCCAGCCGCCCTGCGCCGCAAAGTCGCGCTCGGCGCTCTCGCTCACATACCCCTCAAGCATGCCCAGCGCTGAAAGCTTGATGGTGCCGAGAGCTTCACTGCTCCACCACACATCGGCGCGGGGCCGGTCCTTCTCGGCGATAAGCCGCTGCACCAGGCCGGTCGTTTTGGTGGCCTCAGTGTCACCGGCAATGAGCACGCGACCGCCGGACTTGGCCTCAAACGCCCTCACGACCGATTTGAGAAAGTCGGTATCGATCGACGAGTACAGCACAATCTCGCCGCCCGCAGGCACAGCAGAACGCTTGTCGCGACAGCCCACGCCGTGCGTAATCCACGAGGCCCCCGCGCCAAACGCCAAGACGCTCCGTAGAACGGAGCGTCTTGAGAGATATCTGACATCTACAGGCTCGGTCATTTCTTGTCGTTGCTCGGCTTGTCGTTACTTGCCGCCGCTGCGGGCTTGGCATCAGTCGCCGGCGCTGCCGTCGGCGTGCCACCTTGGGCGGCAACCTTCTTCTTCAACTCGCCAAAGTAGTGCTTGATGGCGTCGTGATACTCGCGCGGAATCGTGTTGTTCTGGATCGCCTCGCTGGCCTGCGCCTCGGCCGCATCGGCCGTCGCCTGGAACTGGGCCCGGCTCTCGCCCTTGATCTGCTCGCCCTGCACCAGCATGGTGCCAATCGTCGGGCCCGCGCCAAGCGCCGTCTTGAAGTTCCGCTTGGACCACTTCTCTGCCGCCGCGGCATCGTCCGGACGACCACCGTTCGCGCGCCCGGCCTGACCGTATCCGCTGCCCTCTTTGCCCTCGCTGTCGCCTTCGCCAAACGGCGATCCGTTGGGGTTGGCTCCGCCCGCAAGGCCGCCCTCGCACTGACCCATGCCGGGGTTCTCGCACTCGCCCATGCCCTTCATCATCTGGTCCATCTGCGACTGGCACTCGCCCATCGCGGCATCAAGCGAGTTGGCTTCTTGCTGCATCATCTCAGAGGCCGAGAGCTGCTCCTGCAGCTTCTCCATGCCTTTCTGGGTTTCTTGGCTGGTACCTTCCTTGCCCTCGCCACCCTGCTTCTTCATCCCTTGGGCCATCTGGTCCATGGCTGAACCCATGTTCTGGCACTGGCTCTGGGCCTGCTGCTGGCTCTTGAGCGAGTTCTCAAGCTGCTGCTTCTGCTCAGGCGTGAGGTTCTTGGCAGCCTCAAGCGCCTGTTTGATCTGCTCAGGCGTGGCCTTGGCCAGGGCCTTGTCAAGCACCGCCTTCTCGAGCATCTCTTCGGCCTTCTTCTGGTTGGTCGCCATCTGCTGCAGCGCGTCCTTCATCCGGTCGAGCTGCTTCTCAAGCTGCTTCTTGTCCTCTTCCTTCATCTCGCCGCTGGCCATCTGCTTGGCAAGATCATCAAGCGCTTCCTGCGCCGCTTTGAAGTCGCCCTTGGTCATGGCGCCGGCCACATCCGCCAGCGGGCCCGGGCCGGGCTGGCGAATCTGCTTCATCATTTCTTTCAGCGACTCAGCCATCTGGGCCTTCTCGCTGCTGTTCTTGAGATTCTCAAGCTGATCCTTCATCGACTCCATCTTCTTGATGGCGGCGCGCCGGATCTCTTCGGGGTTCTTGGGGGTCTTCTCGTCCGCCTCGGCGCCGGCCTTGTCGGGGTCTTTGTCGGTACTCAAGCCCGCCTTCTTAGCGATCTCTTCCACCTTCTTGACGCGCTCTTCAACCTCGACCCTGACCTCTTCAACCTTGGCCAGTGCCTTTTGGGTCTCCTCAACCTTCGCCTGCGCCTTCAACAGGTTCACCGGGAACACCAGGTACAGCACCACAAGCGCCAGCCCCGCCGTCAGCGGCGCAGGCCACATCGAAGGAGCGCGAAGCGGAATCGCCCGCCGCACATCCACACCCACCGCCGTCCGCGAGGCCGACTCCACCACCGCCCGGCACCAACCGTCGTTCGACCCGCCCACCGAAAGGGCGGTGCTGAGAGTCTCTTTCAGGTTCGCACCCTCGTCGACTTGACGCGCAGCCGTGAGCGCCGCCGGACGCTTGATGGCGGCCCACATCGCCGCAAGTGCCACCGCCCCAAGCGGCGCGTAGATCGCGATCTCCTTCCACGGCATCGCGATCGCAAACAGCCGCTCGACGATGATGCAGACCATGGCCCCGACAACGGCGACCGTGAGCGTCCACACAAGCGCCGAAGCAAAGATGGCAAACGCCAATCGCCATGAGGCACGGCGAACTACTCGGTTGATCTCGTTCATGATCGGCTCCACCAACTGGCGGCTGGGAAAAGGACAACGCGGGGGACAAGGAAAAAGGCGGGAAAACCGCCCGTCGGTCACTGCGCACAACATATCGCCGCAGCACACTCTATTCGGTCTTCGGGCCCCCGGCGTTCGCATAAACGACCGCGGACGAAGGATCCACAACAGGTTGTTGGCCTTGCAAGCGTCCAAGTTGCCCCGGACGGGCAGGAAAGTGACCGACCGGGCACAGGTAGTTAGGTACCGACGAGCAACCAGCGTTCAATTTGGTCGAGTTTGGTCCAAAATCCAAACAAAACACGAATCACGCATGGTCGTCAGCGACACTTCGCCAATCCGTGCGATCGACCCCGCCATCCGCCCCCTCATCCACCAACTGCGCGCGCAGCTTCAGTTCCGCCTCAGCATCGCCATAGAGCACGCAGCGCTCCGCGAAGCCGGCGAATCACCGGATCTCAGCCATTCTCAATAACCTGCGCCTTCGCAGCCATGTCCGCCGGCTTCTCATACCAGAACGACCCGACCGCCAGGCAGTCCATCTTCGTCCGCGTAAAGCACGCGATCGCCTGCTGCGGGGTGTGCACGATCGGCTCGTTCTCGTTGAAGCTGGTGTTGAGCAGCACGGGAATGCCCGTCCGCTCGCTGAAGGCTTTGATGAGGTCGTAGTACAGCGGGTTCTGCTCGCGCTTCACCGTCTGCACTCGGCCCGTGTTGTCTTCGTGATTCACCGCGCTCAGCCGCTCGCGCCATTCCGGACGCGTCTTGTACACGATGTTCATGAACGGAACCTCGTGCGCACCCTCGTAGCACTCGCTCAGCCGCTCGAACAGAATCGCCGGCGCAAACGGCCGGAACGGCTCGCGGTTCTTGATCCGCGCGTTGAGAATCGCCTTCATGTCCGGCCACCCTGGGTTCGCCAGAATCGACCGATTGCCCAGAGCCCGCGGCCCCCACTCTTCACGCCCCTGGAACCAGCCCACAATCTTGCCCGTGCAAAACGCGTCCACCGTGGTCTTCAGCAGCGCCTCACGGTCGAGCTTGCGGAACGCCAGCCCGCTCTCGCCAACCGCCTTCTCGCACTCCTCATCGCTCCAACCCGTGCCCCAATACGCCTGGCCAATCTCGCCAAAGCGAGGCACACCGTGCTTGTTGTGCAGCACCCACGCCGCAGCGCCCGCCCCGGTGCCATCATCGCCCGCCGCCGGATGGATGTACACCCGGTCAACGTGCTTCTCCATCACCAGCCGACCGTTCGCCACGCCGTTGAGCGCACAGCCCCCCGCCATCACAATATCGCGGCAGCCGGTGCGGCCAATGGCGTCTTTGACCATCGCAATGTACACCGTCTCAAAGTGTCGCTGCAGCGAGCACGCCATGTCGTTCTCACGCTGGGTGAGCGGCTGCCCGCGCTTGCGGGCCGGGCCAAGCACCTTTTCGATCCTGTCATCCCACATCTTGGGCACCACGATCTCGCCGTTCTCCACCACGCCGAAGGTCCGCTCGGCGTTGTCGAAGATGCGCGAGTACGTCGGGAAATACGTCTGATCGAGAACGATCCCGCGCTCGGGGTCCCAACGAACCAACTCGGCCAGTACGTCCTGATACTTGGGCTCGCCATACGCCGCCAGGCCCATCACCTTGTACTCCTCGCCATACTTGGTAAAGCCCATGAAGCCCGTCATGGCGGTATAGAACATGCCCAGCGAGTGCGGCGGGTGGCAACGCTTGAGGATGTTGATGTCGTTGCCCTGGCAGTCGGCGATCATCACAGTGGTGAAGTCACCGGCGCCGTCAACCGAGATGCCCGTGGCCTTGTTCATGCCCGACCAGTAATACGCGCTGGCGATGTGGGCCAGGTGGTGCTCAACGTTGTGGGTGTTGAAGCGGATCTGATCGGGCGTGACGCCCATCTGCTCGGCGAGAATCTCGTTGCCGCCCGCGTTGGAGCGGTGCCGCTGCATCGAGATCTTGGCCAGGTTCAAACCCACCCGCGGGTTCTTGGCAATGAACGCCAGCTTGGCACCCTTGTTGGCGTACGGGTCTCGCGCCACCGCATAGTCCGTCACGTCGCTCATCTTGGCGCCCGCCATCCGCAGCACCTCGGCAATCGCCAGCTTGGGATAAACCGCGCAGTGCTTGAGCCGATTGATCCGCTCCTCACAAATCGCGGCAATCACGCCGTTCTTGTTCATGAGGACCGCCGACGAGTCGGCGTGCGATGAGTTGATGCCAAGAACGAGTGGATCCATGTCGGCTCGTCAATCTAATATCTTAGGGGAAGAGACCAAATACAAACCGAACAACGCTGGCCCAGGCGGCCAACTCGGGTCAACCAATCCCTTTGCATCGGAACAAGGGGAACCGTGAGTTTAGGAAGGCAAGCCGTCAATATCGGCGTTTGAACTCAAAGGTTTGGAAAAGGGGAGCGGCAACGAGAGAGGTAAGGGTTGTCCCTACTCGCCCGGTCCCGCCACCCGTCGAACCGGTTCAAAACGGTAAACGGCGGGCGGTCCGAAAACCGCCCGCCGTCGGTGTTTTTACTGATCAATGCCCTTCGACCAACCCCGCTGGCTCACGGGCAGCCGGCGAAGTAGATGCCGATGAAGTCGGCAAGGTCGTCAGGGTTCACATCGCCATCGGCGTTGAAGTCCGCCGTTGCCGGGGCCGGCACCGAGAAGTAGGCACCGATGAAGTCGGCCAGATCGTCGGGGTTCAGGTCGCCGTCGGCGTTGAAGTCGGCCGCGCACGAGGGCGGCAGGTTGGCATCAAGATACGCCTTGGTGAGGTCGGCCCGAACCAGGCCCCAGCCGAAGCTGTCATCGCGGCCCAGGTCGCCAAGGTCCTCGGCGCTCTGCTCCATCGCGTTCTGAAGAATGGCCGGGGTCAGGCGGGTGCCGTAGATCGAGTACATCAAACCGGCAACCCCCGCCACATGCGGGCACGCCATGCTGGTGCCGCTGTAACTCGCATACGTGTGACCGTTCGGGCCATAGTTGATGGTCACGGGCTGACCTTCAAAGTTGTTCAGCAGATCATCACCGTCACCCTGGCTGACAGCCATCACCGGCTGCGTGAAGGTTTGATTGAGCGCGCCCGAAAAGACTCCGCCGTTGTCGTTGGAGATAATCACACCGATCGCGCCCGCCGCAACAGCGTTCTGCGCCTTGGTGCCAAACGAGAGCGTAGTGCCATTGGCATCCGTGCCGCGCCGGCGGATGTGGGCGATGTTGCCGCTCACCGCCGCGGGGAAGTCAGCGGCCGCGCCGCCGACGCCGCACGAATAGACGTTGGCCGTGAGCGTGCCCGAGAAGATGCAGCCACTGAGCCGGTTGGTACTGTGGGCGACGCTGCCCCACGTGATATCCCCGGCAATGGCAGGAATGGTCGACAAGTTGGCCACGCCCGGCGCCGAGATATCAATCGTCGAGCCGAAGTTGGAAAAGCTCGCGCGGTTGCGGTTGCTATCGATGGCGGCCACGCTGATCACGTTGTTGTAGCCAGCCGGATACGACGGATCAGCCGAGTTGGAGTTCCCCGCCGCCGCAATCACGATGACGCCCGCCGCCACCGCGGCATTACAGATATCCTGGAACGACTGGCTGGCGCCACCACCACCCAGTGACATGCTGACCACGTTGGCCCCGTTCAGCGTTGCCCATTCAACACCGGCCGCCACGCCCGAGTCAGAGCCCGAGCCGCTGTCGCCCAGAACCTTGCCGATCATGAGATCAGCCTCAGGCGCCACGCCGACGACACCCTCGTCGTTGTCTCTGGCCAACACCAGGCCCGAGCAGTGCGTGCCGTGGGTGTGGCCGTCAACGGCGGTCTCGCCGGGAATGAACGATTGCGAAAGAATCGGCAGCGGGAGATCAGGGTGACCGAAGTCAATGCCGGTGTCGAGCACGGCAACCTTGGCGCCGCCACCTTTGCGGGCGGGTGTAGCGCCTGTCCAAACCGCCGGCGCACCGACAAGGTCGATGCCGTACTGACGAGTCTGCTCCAGCACCGAGCGGTAAAAATCGGGCTCGGCGTAACGCACCATCGGGTCCGCCGCCAGCGCCGCCATCACCTGCTGCACTTGGCCGGGCACGATCCGCACCGAGCGCAGACCCGAGACCAGCGTGTACGTCCGCAGCGTCTCAATCACACCCGCGCCCTTCAGGGTCGCCTCAATATCCGCCTCCGTCGCCGCGGCCGCAAACCGCACCATCAACTGGTTCTGCACATAGTCCATCGGGCCCGGCGCGGGCATGAACGCGTTCTGCGCATCAATGATCGCGCGATCGGCGGACATCGCCTGACCGGCAGCGAGCGTGAGCGAAACCAATGACAGCGTGGAAAGAGCAATAATTCGGTTCATGCAGAACTCCTCAGCCGCAACAGCGGACCAGAACAACAAATACGCCTTCAACAGCCCCTCGGGCCCGAAGAACATCGGGCCCAACCTCAGATACTCAGGTCCCGCTAAGCGAAACCCGACCTCACGTCTTCTATCAATATACCGCAACCTCAGCCCGCCCGCGAGCGGCATCGAAGTCTTTTCGAGACCATTGGTCCCGAGTGTTGCACAAACCCGCCCAAACGGGTGAAAGAACTGGCGAACAAAGCCCTATTTTTTCGAACTATCGGTCCGGGCACCGCCCGCGCCCAGCGCGTCAGCCGACCCGCCCGCCGGCACCGCTGCATTCGCCGCCGCCGTCTGCGCCACAGCAGCGGCACCAGCACCAGCACCAGCTACAGCCACAACCGCGACCGACGCCGCACGCTCAATCTCGTTCGCCAGCCGCGCTGCCAGCGGGTCATCACTCCCAACCACCACGTCATACGTTGGCTCAAGCCCGCGCCGCGCCAGCGCCGGGTCGCTCGTATACGACGACAAGTTGATCGCCGTCGATTCCACCCGCCAACCCGGCCGCTCGCGCCGCAGCAGTTGCACCGAAACCGTCACACTCATCGGCCCCGGCTGCGTGCGAACGTCCACATCAACGCTCTCCACCGCGCCGCCCGCCCGCGCCCCAAAGCGAACCCGCACCAGCCGCGCCTGCCGACTGAACGCATCGTCAATCTCATCACCTACCGACGTCTGCTCGCGATCCCACGGCGTGGCAAACCCGCCCGTCGATTTGGCTCGCGTGGTAATCACCCCCGCCCGGGCATCCTGTCTATCGATCGAAAACCCGTACTCGCGAAGCACCTTCTTGGTCGCATCAAACGCGGTCGCATACTCCGTCACCGACACCGTCGCCGATTGCTGCACCTGCTGCTGCGATGAACACCCGCCCACCACCATGGCGAACGCCCCCACGCCCAGGCCCACCGCCAGGCCCAAGGTCCGTGCCACCATCCAGATTGAACAACGCCGCGCACACACCATGTCGGAGGTTATGACCGCTGGCCCTTCCCCGCCGGCTTGCGGCTCATTCGGGTGTGACCACGGATGAGGGTAGTTGGCACCCCTGCCCCCTTTTTATCTTGTCCATCCTGTCCATCCATGTAAACTCCACCGGAGAAGGAACATGCATGGGCAGGATGAGCAGGATGGAATCGAGCCAAAGCCCGCATAGCCCCCATTCCCCTGCCCCAAACTATGGGCACACCCGCTCATTCGGAACCCTCGTCACCCCGTCCCACTCACAACGATGCGGCCAGACGCAAGGTTCAGCTCGGGAACGATGCCAATCGAATCCACCGCCGCGCACGTCTTCAGATCGCCCCCAAACCCCAGCCCCGCCAACCGGCCCGCATGCGCCGCCCGCGCCATCGCCATCGTGGCCCGCTCCTGATCCGTCCGCCCCATCGACCGCGCCGCCCACATCGCCAGTTCCGCCCAATCGTTCCCCGCCTTGCCCAACAGGGGCTTCCCCGCGTTCCCCAGCACGGGCTTCCCCAGCAGCCGCATCACCAGCACGCCCGCAAAGATCGTGTCCTCCAGCGCCACCGCTCCGTCCGAACCGGCGCACACCAAGTGCACCGCCAGCCCACTCTCGCGCGCCACCCGCTCCACCGCGCTCAAGTTCGCAAAGCACCCAAACACAATCCGCGCTGCCCCCGCCTTCTGGCACGTCAGCGCCGCCCCCGTGCCGTTCGTAGTCGTAAGCACCACCGTCCGGCCCCCCACCGCCGCCCGCGAGTAACTCGCCGGCGAGTTGTCCAAATCAAACCCGCCAATCTTCACCCCGCCCCGCTCGCCCCCCAGCACGATGCCCTCCCCCGTCCCTTCCTTCATCAGCGCGCCACGCAAGGCCCGCGCCCCCGCCCGCGTCCCCACCGGATACAGCCCCTTCGCCCCGCTCGCCAGCGCTGCACAAATCGTCGTCGAAGCCCGCAGCACATCAATCACCACCGCCATCCCGCCGCGGAGTGATTGGGGCGAGAGGAGCGACGGCAGCAAGTGAACGCAGACAGGCGAAGGACCGCTGCCACCTGCGAGTGATGAATCGACCTTCGGTCGATGCGGCGACGGCGCTGAAGCAGACTTTGGCACCCTCCACCGTACGCCCGCGGCATCAATGCGAACCGCTCCCATGGCAATGAGAATACGACTCTGGCACAACGATCCTGAGAACCACGTACGCCACCGCCACCGCAAACTCCAAGACGTCCGATGCAGTCGGGGCCCCTCTAAACTCGATGGGCTCGTAGGCCCTTTGGCACGGGCCAGTCGCCATACCGCCGCAACCACCCAGCGGAGCCATCAACACAATCGCCAATGACCAGATGAAGACGTGCCTGCGCCTGCCAACCTGACTGAAGATGACGGATTCTCCCGCCCGCGAGGGAGGCCTTGAAGCAGGTACCCGAATCTGTCCCAAAGACACCATGAGCATTGCAGCGCTCCTCAGCCACCGTCCGCCCACCACCGGGCTCCGCACGCCGGACATCATACCAACCCTTTACACATCGAGCACATCGTCATTCTCGTCAAGCTGCCGTACGTATTCCGTCTGGCCCCGGTTGGTATACGTCGTCTGGATCTTCCGCACCCGCCCGTCCATTCCAGTTCCAAGCACCAGAACCTCGCGCTCCGTCACCCGCCCCGCCGTGTCGAACGAGTTGATGATCGCGCTCCCCGCCGGGTCGAGCGTCACATTCACCTGTCCCTGTCCGTTATACCTTGTCTCCACCGTCCGATCCGCGGCGGCCTGCGCGGGCACCTGCTCAGGGTGAACCACCTTGGCCAGCAGGTGCCCGGTAGCGAGCACCGACGTGCTCGTCGTCGTCCCGTACACATAACGGCCGCCACAACAGGGCCGCGGACTCGCGTCGCCCGAACTGGGCTCCTCAGAAAATAAGCCCTTCTCGGCCGTGTTTGAAGACCAGCCGGAACGGAAAGGGAATAGGCGCCCCACCTACCTCGATAGTGACGAATCGCTTGTAGACGTTCGAACGAGTCGCATCGATCGTGCCCAAAATAATCTCTCGGCCCCCTCCAAACTTACCCATTACGTGCAGCCGATCCGTCGCGGCAATCCAAGTGCGGCGCACGACCACGGTATCGTTCTCCGTGGTCTCGATTGTGATGGAGATTGGAGTGACAGCGCCGGGGAACCCTAGTTCTTGAAATCGCTTGGTGTCCTGAAAGTCATCAAGTCTTCCAGCGAATCTCCGTCGAGGAATTCCAGACACATCAAAGGTTCGTCGACCAAGAAATCCTGCGTCTACCGTCGGCAGTTCGAGTTCGAACTCATACTCCGAACTTGGTTCCTCGTAAACAATGAGTCGACCATCACCTTTATAATCTCTCAACGCATTCCCGCAGCCACCGGTACCACAAACCCAACATATGAGACTAAGTGCAATCACTCGGGAAAACAAAGCACTCATCTGCGATCGAATAACCATTTGTGCTCTCCGATAAAACTACAGTGAAACGGATTGCTACGCGCAATCAACATTCGATCCCGACACATGGCGAACACACGGCCCGGCGGCTAGCAGCGTTCACCATGGGCAGTCGAGCGCTTCTGGCTGCCGACCATCGTCAAAGTTGCACCGCTGAATATATTTCGAATTCTGTCCCGGCGAGCCCTTCGGGCACTTAAAGCAAGGTGCTGGCGTCCGCAAGCCGCCACCCCCCCCTGGCCCGTCGCCTGGCTGCTGAGGCAGCCAAGCGTCTATACAGCATCTGCCCCACCCTGTAGCTGGCGGAGGGGCCCCGGTGTTTTCGCCGACACAGCATTTAAGCAGTGAGGAAGCATACCAGTTGCTGTTACAGTTGAGAAAATTGTAGTTCCAGGGATTCGATTGGTTGGCGATTGTCGCTTTTGCGAGACAGTCGCAAGCACTGGCATTCTGCCATGTCCGGTAGCGGCGATATCCCGAGTCCCCGTCTATTGGACGGTCAAAATCGTAATCCTGTCGCCTTCGCACTGGTCCCGAAGGCGGAAACTGTGGGTCTTCCGGCCCGAGCCCGTAGTAGTTACACATCCCGAATTTGCAGCATCCGATCGAGCAGTGCATTGCCACCTGGAGCCGAGGTACCAACCTTCTCCAAATCGGCAGTTCACGACAGATTATAAATACACCGTCAGTGTTCCTCGCATCACCGTCTTCAAATTCGAGCGGCCATAGGTCAAATTCATCCGTCGGCCCTATGCCTGGGTCATTGGGGTCGATGTGGCTCGGGCAAGGCACATCGATCCTTCCGAGCGCTGAACTGTAGGCCCTCGTGCGACTTGCGAAAAAGTGCAGTTCAGCCACCCACTCCATCCCCCTCCACCCAACCCTCCACCCCACACTCGCCGCGCTGTGCTTCCCCCGCCCCGTCTTGATCCCGTCATTGGCCGTCACGATCGTCACATCCGCCGCCGTCACTAATCCATC
>Ga0105048_10003915_pt1 | contig 24354 bp, 16 predicted proteins | sample MAT05_FD_78382 | JGI IMG/M metagenome (GOLD analysis project Ga0105048, IMG submission 78382) | Freshwater microbial communities from Lake Fryxell liftoff mats and glacier meltwater in Antarctica - MAT-05 | ecosystem: Environmental > Aquatic > Freshwater > Ice > Liftoff microbial mat | place... | reverse complement strand
GGAGGGAGCGGACGATGGAGGCGGGGCGGGAGGTGCAGATCCATGCCGCAATCCTGCGCTTTCGCGGTAAATTTGGCCAAATTTTCCGCGATCAATTAGTCAAGTGCGCCTGGATGGTCCAACGACGCTTCGAAGGACTGCTCGCGGAAGGGGCGGCGGCGCCTCACCCCAAAACGAGCAAGACGTGTGCGATGTTGCTCAAGCGCCGCCACGCTCTCTGGACCTTCGTCTACTTCGACGGCGTCGAGCCGACGAACAATGGGGCCGAACAGGTGGTTCGCCACGGCGTCATCATCCGAAAGATCAGCTACGGAACGCATTCCACCGCAGGGAGTCGCTTCGTGGAACGGATGCTAACCATTCACGCCACGCTGCGTCGGCAACACCGCCATATTCTCGACTTCATGCGTGCGTCTTGCACCGCTGCCCGTCGGAATCAACCCGGCCCCTCGATACTCCCCATCGAAGCATCCGTGAGTCCGCTGCGCCACGCCGCGTAGGGGCGTGAACGGGTACAGGTGGTGACACCATCGAGATCGCGAGCATTTCTGATGGAGTTGTTTGCAAGCTGGGCGCGCTCGGATCGTGCCTGCTCGTCTTCGAGATCTGGGTGGACAAACAAGCCAATTCGCAGGCCCGCCTTACATTCGTACCGCACCAGGGCACCGTCACTCCGGCCATCCTGGAGGCAGACGGCGCCCTTCATCCTCCCGCAGAGCTGCGAATGACGGCGCGGCCCGCGTGACAAGGGGAGTAATCTGGAGGTATCAATCTAATTGAGCACAGAGAGAAACTAGGGTTGCGGCTCACGCTGGCGGATGGCGCTCCGCTTCTCCTCGCGACAGCCTCGGCTCCGTCAAACCCGCGGCGAGCTTGGTGGCCTCCGGCGTCACCGCGTCGGCCTTCCTGGCCACCTTCTTCGAGCCGCTCAGCGCATCGCCCCGCCGAACCGCGCCAGAAAACCCAGCCCTGGATCGGTGCGACGCAGCTGCAGGATCACGCGACCTGCCGCCCGCACCACCAGCGCCTCGTCGGTGAGCGTGAGGTCGTCACCCGCGCCGACAGCGCCCGCGAACGCCGCGAAATCATGCGGCGATCCCTCGGGCACCGAGGTGCTGGTGAACCGCGCGGTGTCCCCCGAGGCCTCGCCGTGGAGCACGATCTGCCGCTCGTGATCGAAGTAGAGCGCCGGGCGCGCCAGCCTCTCGCCGATCGCCCGCCGGGCGCCCGGGTGCGCGGCGTCCATCGCCGCGAGCGCGCTCGCCGCGAGCGCGTGCGCCGCGCCGCACGCGTAGCTGCACGGGTAGCAGGGGATCAGCAGGGTGTGCAGGTTGTTGAGCTCCCACGGCCAGGCGCCGCCGTCCGGCGTGCGCGCCGCGGTCGCGTAGCGGTTGCGGGTGTTGTTGCTGCGATCGGTCTGCGCGGCGAACGCCTCGACGCAGCAGCGCGGGTAGCCCATCAGCTCGCCGATCGCGCGCAGCGACGCGCTCGGATCCCCCTCGGTTTGTAGGCGCGCGGCGAGGATGGCCGCGGCCGGATCGCGCGAGATGTAAAGCTCGACGCGCGCCTCGCCGAGATCGCGCCGGTCGATCCACGCGTCCTGCGGGCCGACGTGGACGCGCCGCTCGCGCCGCTCCACGTGCGCGCCCTCGAAGTACGCGGCGAGGCGATCGGCGTCGGCCGGGAGCGCCGTGAGGAACGCCACGGGCTTCGTTCCGGCGCGGAACGGCCAGAGCTCGAGCGGCTCCTCCGGCGTCGGGACGCGGAAGCTCGGCGCCGGTTGTGCAACGGGCAGCTCGCCTTCGAGCCCGAGCTGCGCGAGCAGATCGTGCGGGCGCGCTCGCGCGATCCGCGCCGCGTCGCGGAGCGGCCTCGCGCCGAGGGCGGGACGGCGGCCGAGCGCGAGCGCGACGTCGTCAGCGAGGCGCGCCACCCGCTGCGCCTGGAGCAAGCTGTCGCCCTGCGCCTGGGCCGGATCGACGAGCTGATGGAGCGCCCGCACCGCGGCCGGCGACACCGCCCGTGAGCGCGACTCGCGGCGGCCCGCGCCGGCGCGCGACGACAGCGTCTCGCGATCGTGGTCCGCGCTCCACCCGAGCTCGAGCGACGCGCCCTCGGCCCGCACCTCGAGGCCTTGCCCCTCGGCGCGCGCGTGAACATGGAGCGCCGGGCCGCCGTCGGTCGACAGCGCGATCGCGATCATCGCCTCGCGCTCTTGCGTCGCGCCCTCGACGCGCGCCCTTGGGAACAGCCGCAGCGCGAGCGCGAGCGCATGGAGGAGCACCTCCTCGAGGTCGCCGCCCGCCTCTTCCGGCAGGCCCCGCGCCTCGATCGTGACGCGCGTCGCCGCCCGCGCCGCGAGCGCGCGCGCGATCCACGCGCGCCCGGGCAGCGTCACCCACCCGTGCGCGACAGCGATCGCCGCCGCAGAGGCGGGCAGATCAGCGCGCGCGATCGCGCGATGGATCGGCGCCTCGACGAGCCCCACGCGCCCGGCGCTTGCGAGCGCGATCGCCGCGTCGAGCGCCGCGCGCGGCGGCAACGCGACCGCGACGCGCGCCTCGGGGAAGGCCGCGACCGCCCCCTCGATCGTGCCGAAGCGCGGCGCGTCGAGAAAATCCCCGTTCGCCGCGCCATCCCGCGCCGCGAGCGCGACCACGCGCGCGGCCGTCGATCGCGCGAGCAGCGCGCTCCATGCCCGCGCGCGGCCCCCTGTCCCCGCGAGGATCACCTCGATCACGGAGCGCAGTATCGACCGCCGCGCGCGGCCCTGGCAACCCATGGACGCGCGCCGGACGCCCGCCCTATGCTGCGACGGTGAGCGCTCACCGCCGTCCGATCGAGCGCGTGGCCATCCTGAGCTTCCACAGCCACGGCGACCGCTCCTTCCTCGACGACCGCGATCTCGCCATCGCCTGCGGCGACCTTCGCGACGACGGCATCACCGCCGATCTCGTCCTCGTCGCGTTCGGGGCCGGCGAAGCCGCGGATCGCGCCGTCGAGCAGCAGCTCGCCCTCGCGCTTTCGCCCTACGACGCCGTGGTCTTCGAGCGCGTTTGGAGCGCGGATCTCGTCGCCCGCCTGCGCGCCGCGCTGCCCGACCGCACCTTCATTCACTGCCGCGGTGAGCACCGGCTCGACGATCCGCCCGCCGACTACGTCTGCCCGAGCGATCTGCGTCAGGGCCTCCCTGCGCTGCTCGATCATCTCCGCGGCCTCGTCCGCGCGCCCCCGCCCGGCACGCTGATGAAGCAGGACGGCGCCTGGATCTCTGTCGGCGCGCCGAGCCTCGCGCCGCCGCGCCCGCGTCGCTACGCGCCCAACTTGCGGCCGGTGATCATCAACCCCGACGGCTTCCCGACGTCGCGCACCTTCTCGATCCAGGGCAACGCGGGCTGCCCCTACCAGGCCGACGCGCGCGACAACCCGGTCTACGCCGGCGCGGTGATCCCCGCGGGCCTCGGCCGGGGCTGCGCGTTCTGCACCACGGGCAACAACTACGAGGCCAGGCCCGCCGCCTCCGCCGCGGCGTTCGTGCTCGAGCAGCTCCGCTACCTGCGCGTCAATGCGCCCGAGCTCGATCGCCTCGTGCTCAAGGATCAGAACCCGTTCGCGTACCTCACCGAGGTGGTGCAGACCCTCGCCGCCGAGGGGCTCGGCCCCTTCACCTTGATGCTCGAGACGCGCGCCGACTGGCTGACGCGCAGCGCGCGCCGCTTCGACGACGCCCTCCGCGCGGCGCGCTCGGGCGGGATCCGGATCTCCCCATTCCTCGTGGGGATCGAGAGCTTTTCGCAGCCCGAGCTCGATCGCTACAACAAGGGCACCACCGCCGAGGCCAACGTCGAGTTCCTCTCGCGGCTCTGGTCGTTGCGCGAGCTCTACGGCGAGACGCTCGACCTCGCGAGCGCGTCGTTCGGCTTCGTGCTCTTCTCGCCGTGGACTACGCGAGAGGATCTCGAGACCAACCTCCGCGCGATCCAGCGCACGCGCTTCGATCAGCTCCGCGGCCGCGTCCTGCTCTCGCGCTCACGGCTCTACCCCGACACCGCGCTTTACTACCTGGCCGAGCGGGACGGTCTGCTCATCGACGCGTTCCGCGAGGGCGAGGACACCTCGCGTCGCTACGGCTACTACCCGGCGCACCCGTGGCGGTTCCAGCACGACGACGTGGCCCACTTCGCCGCCCTCGCGACCCAGCTCGTGGAGGTAACGGGCGGACGCGACGAGATCGCCCTCTTCGCCCGCCTGATCGAGGCCTTCCGCGCCGCGCCGGATTTTCGCACCATCACCGCCGAGCAGATCCTCGACCAGATGCGCGCGCCGCGCGAGGCCGAGCCCGACGGCGTGTCGCTCGATCTGCGCAACCGCTTCCAGCGCCTCGTCCGCCCGCTCTCGATCGATGGCAGCTTCGCCGACGGCTGGCGCGTCACCGAGCTCACGACGGCGCCCGGCCTCCTCCGCGTCCACCTCGGGCACGCCGGCGAAGAGCCCCTGGTCATGGACATCGTCCCGCGCGGCGAGGGCCCGCGCTACGCGCGCTCGCGCCACTACGACATCCGCTTCCGCAACCCCTCGGTCAGCGTCGATCAGCGGCGCGCGCTCAACGCGGTTTGCAGCGCGATCGCCGCCAACGATCGCTAACGCTCACGGCGCAGCGGGTCGCTTGCCAATCTGAATCAGCGCCTGGGCCGGCCGCCGCGCCGTGGACGTCGGGGGACCGGGCGGGAGCGCCGCGACGTCCGCCTTGAAAGGCTTGATCTCGGCCTCGCCATAGGTCTCGACGTAATGCTTGCGCACGCCGAGGCACCACGCGTCGAAGCTGCACTCCTTGCACCGAGCTGCCTTGTAGAACTGCTCGCCGTGATCCTGGCTCTTGTAGATGTGGATCAGGTTCCGCTCGTAATAGCGGAGATCGCCGTCAAGCATGCAGGGTGGATAACCCCCCTGGCCGATCATCCCGCCAAAGCCAATATCGGTGTCGAGGCAGTAGTCGAGCGCCTGCCGCATGTACGGCCGCACCTCGTCGAACTGAGGCATCACCCAGGTGTAGACGAGATCGCTTATCGGCTGCGCGATCCCGAAGCAGATACTGAGTCGCCCGGTCGCCTCGGGGAACTCGGTGTGGAGGAAGCGCACCGTGTCGGGGAGCTCCTTGAAGTTGCTCTTGGTGATCACGTGGGCGACCTGGGTGAGCACGCCGAGCTTCCGGAAGTTGTGCAGCGCCGCCATCGTCTTGCCAAAGCCGCCGGGCAGCCGCGTGATCTTGTCGGAGTGCTCGGGATCGACGCTGTGGAGCGACACCGTGATCTTGTTGAGGCCCGCGTCGGAGAGGCGCTTGGCGTAGTCGATCTCGGCGGCCTTCACGCCGTTCGACTGGATCTCCACCGTGCGGAACCCGAGCGCCTTGGCGTGGGCGATCAGCACGTCGAGGTCGGGGTGCAGCGTCGGCTCCCCGCCCGAGAGCACGAGGTGATCGAGGTTCTGCGTCGCCAGGTCGTCGATCGCGCGCTTCAGGCCCTCGGTCTCGAAGTCAGGCACCGTGCGATCGATGAAGCAGAACGAGCACGACATGTTGCAATGCCCGTTGATCCGGATGAGCGAGCGCCCCTGGTTCTCCACGTCGTTGCTGAAGGCGGAGACGTTCTTCACCCCGTGCTCTTCGAGGCGGTTGATCCGCTTGAGCTTCCAGTCCATCGAAATGTCGAGCGGGATCGCCGTGAGCTCGCCGTCGCCGAAGGCCGCGAGGTACGCGGCGTCGACGCCCGGGCAGCTCTGCTCGAGCGAGCAGCTCGCGCAGGCAAGTACGCGCTCGAAGCGCTCCTGTTGGCTGTGCGGGTTGTGCTTGAGGTGATTGAGCCGGTCGAAGAACACCGTGCCGAACCGATCGAGCGCGCCGCCGGCCGCGCACGGGAGCACGCCCCGCTTGGTGAAGAAGCCGTATTCGACCTTCCGGCGCGCGCAGGCCGCGAAGAGGTACGCGGCGATCTTGGCCTGTTCGCCGTGCGAAAGGAGCACGCGGCGGTACGCGGGCGGGACGTTGCCGACCTCGGGGACCCAGAGCAGGAAGCCGGTGGGTCCTCCGTCCATCAAGAGCAGGTAATCGAGGAGCGGCTCGAGGTCTTCTCTGGTCCACGTGAGGATCGGGGCCACGACGTAGAGCTCGAGCACGCTCTTGGCGACGCGGCGCAGGCCTTCGATCGCCTCGACGAAGCCCTCGTCCTGGAGGACCGTCTCGTGGACGCGCTTGCGGATGCCGCCCGCGACGACGAAGACCTTCTCGAACCCCAGCTCGACCAGCGACTCGACCACGCCGGGCTGGGCGAGCGGCCTGCCGTCGGTCTCGAGCGCAAAATGCTGGAGGCCGAGGTCGCGACAGGCGCGGACGAGCTCCGCGAAATCGGGGTGCGCGAGCGGGGCGTCGCCGAAGATCACCCGGCGACACTCCCGGGGATCGAGGGCGCACGCCTGCTCGATCAGGGCGGCGAGCGGCACGGGACGGAGCGCCTTGCGCCACCCGGGGCTGCAAAACCGCACCAGCAGCCTGTCGCCGGAAAAGAGCGCCAAGCGAGCCTCGTGTCCCATGCTCGGCCGATGCTACGCGGGCGATCCAGGCTGCGCAAGCGGGAGGCCTCCCGGGATCCCTTGGCGCGGCGAAGAGATCGGCCCCACGCGAGAGCGTGTACCGTTGCGCCATGGATCCCCGCGAGCACGCCCTCTCGCCCAACGCGTCCATCGTCCCGCGCCTCGCGGCGTGCTCGCGCGACGACTTTCGGCGGAGCTGGGTAACCCGCGCCTTGCCCGTGGTGATCGAGGGCGTCGCCTCGTCCTGGCCTGCCTCGTCGCGCTGGACGCTGCCAGCGCTGCGTGAGCGCTTCGCCGACGCCAAAGTCCAGCTCATGCGCGCCCCCGGCGGCCGCGTCGACTACGCAGGGCAGGGGGGAACCTCCTACGACGAAAGCTCGTTCGGGCGGTACATCGACGCGCTCACGGCCGGCGCGGCCGATCCCGGCTACCTCGTGACGATGTGGGAAGAGCTGCCCGTGGCCCTCCGCGCCGACGTCCTCTGGCCCGAGCTCTGCGGCAGCGCGCGATGGAGCCAGTCGACGCTGTGGTTCGGACCGGAAGGCATCGTCTCTCCCATGCACTTTGACGTGCCCGATAACCTCTATGTCGTCGTCCGAGGGCGCAAGCGGTTCACCCTGGTCCCCCCGCGCGACTCATGGAACGTTCGCCCGCACGCGCTGCTCTCCGGACAGGCCCAGTACGCGCGCGCCGATCCCGAGCGCCCGGAGGCCGAGCCGCGCTACGCGGGCGCGCACCCCTGGGTGGCCGAGCTTGGCAGTGGCGACGCCCTCTACATTCCGCGCTTCTGGTGGCACCACGCCCGTGGGCTGGAACTCACCCTCGCCGTGAACTTCTGGTGGGCCAACGGCGCCGGGGCGCTGCTCGCGCGCGCCGCGGACGGGTGGAAGCGCGTGCGCGGGCTCAGCCGCTGAGCAGCCAGCTTGGCGTAAGGTGGTCCGGACCGCACCGCACCCAGTTGCGGGGTAGTCCGGACCGGGCCGCACCCAGCTGCGGGGTGGCGCTGACCGGGCCGCACTCAGCTAAGGCGGTGCTGACCGGGCCGCACCCAGCTGCAAGGCGGTGCCCACTGTAGCGCGCCTTGCGGCGACGGAGCCAACGCCCAGTGCGGTAGTTCCGCTCGCTGGGATCCGTGCGGGGGGCGGCCCGAGTCCGACGGGACAGAGGGCCGTCCCTACCGCGACCAAACAGTACCGGTCCACGCCGCGTCATGCCAGGGGACGCGAATGGTGAGGTGGTGGGCGGGGAGCTTGCGGGCGCCGACGATCATTGCTTCTTGTTCCTCGAGAGTTGCGAGCGAATCGAAATCACCCGATCACGGCCGCCAAGAGCGGCGTCACCGCGTGCCAGACGCGAGCCTCACGATCGGCTTCGCTCGGCGGCCTCAGCTCCGACACCATCTTCGCTTCGGCCTGGCTCATTGCTGCTATCAAGATCGCGCTCTCTTCCGGCTCCCGCCGCACCGTGGCGCGGCCCAAGGTTCGCAGGAGCGCCCCTCTCGCATGCCCGACGACAGCCTGGCTTTCTCCCGTGCTCGGGACCGTTGCGCAATGAAGCGTCGTCGCGTGCTCGGTATACGAGCCGCCCTCAGCGCGTACGGATTGCCTGGCGATCACGATCACCCCGAAAGGCCCTTCATGTGGCCGGGCCTCTCCCTCGGGCCAGCGCACGTGGGCCGCTCCGGCGTGCGCGCCCGGGAACCCGTGCGTGCGGAGCGCCTGGGCTATGATCGGCACGTTCGACCCCAGCGTCTCGGCCTGCGTCCCCTCGTCGTCGGCGACTGGCATCCCTCCGTGGTCCCCGCAGGCCCAGGGCCGGCCTCCTATCGAGAGCACCTCGGCTTTTTGCGGCGCAGAGACCACCTCTCCCTCGTTCATGAGGAATCGAAGGGTGGAGAAGCCGGTCGCCGGCCTGGCATCGAGGTACTTCTGCGCGAACGACGACAGATCGTCGAAGCTCGCTTCGCCCGGATCGAGCTCGTGGATCGACCGCTTCTGCTGCGCGTACCGGTCGTCGAACTCTTTCCACTGCTTGTACCCGCGCGTGACCAGCTCGGCCACGGTGTCCCGCTCCGCCGCGCTCAGCGGACCGACCGGGCCGTGGCCGAAGATGTCTTGCAGCTCTTCCGGAGGCACGAGCGCCATCACCCGCCCGAAGAGAGCGTCGAAGCGCTCATCCGGCACCATGGTGGTCACGATCGTCTTCAGCTTTTCGCGCGCGCATGCATAGGTGTCCACCTCGCGGCTGTCTTTGACCACGATGGTGTCGATGATCACCGTGCGCCGTGAGAGGAAGCGGTGAACCCGGCCAATGCGCTGCTCGAGCTCCATCGGGTTCCAGGGCACGTCGAGGTGCACGAGCCGGCGCGCGACCTGGAGGTTGAGGCCTTCGCCGCCCGCTCGCGACGACACGAGAAAGCGCGGTCCTTTCGACTTCCAGAACAGCTCGATCTGCCCAGCGCGCGTCTCTTCGGGCTGGCCGCCGACGATCAGCGCTGGTCGCTGGCCCGTCTTCCGCTCCAGCCAGGCGGCGATGGTCGTCACGGTCTCGATCGGCTGAGCAAACAGAACAACCTTCTCGTCGCCAGCCGGCGCGAGCACGCGATCGAAAAGAAACTCCCATTTAGCGTCCCCCGACGCGCCAAGGAGACTCACCCCGTCAACAAGCAGGCGGCCGAGCTGGCCGAGGTCCGGTCGCCACTTTCCGTCGTCCTCCAGCTCCTCGATATCCTCGACGTCATCCTCGGCGATCTGCTCTTCGACCTCGCCTCGCATCCGCGCGAACAAGTCTTGAACGGGCTCGTCCGAGGGCCCAAGACGGTAGGGCCGAATTGCGGCGATTGCCTCGGTGAGGCCAGGGAGCGTGCCTGGCTTGCATCGCGCGCGGATCGCCTGACGGATGAGGTAGCCGAGGCCGGCTTGCAGGCTCGACGTCGCCCACTGGAGCGCCTGGCTTGCACGCCAGCCAGCCGCGCGCCGCTGCGCTGCCTTGCCGCTCGGGGCGCGGCTCGGCTCGAAGAGCTCGTGAATGGCCAGCAGCCAATCGCGGTGCTCGGGTCCGAGATCGATGACGAGCGGCGCGTTGACGCAGCGCCCGGGGAAGAGCGGCTGACCGTCCCAGTCGCGGACGTCTTCCTTCGTCCGATAGATCACCCGGCCTGCGAGCTGCGCTTCATTCTCGCCTTTGAGCTGGAGCAGCTTGAGGAGGTTCCTGAAGCGGTCCGCGTGCCCCTGGTGCGGAGTCCCGCTCATGAGGAGCAATCGTCCGTCCTCCCCGAGGCGCTCGGCCAATTTCTCGACCAGCTTGTATTGAGCGACCGGGCTCCCCCCGCCCGCAGCCCAGTCCGAGAGGTGATGGCACTCGTCGGCGACGATCATGTCCCATGGCGGCGCGTTCAAGACCTCTTCGATCCGGCCCTTGTGGCTCGCGCGATGAATGCTGGCGACGACGCGGGAGTCCGTGAGGCTCGCGTTGTTGTCGCCGGTCGCCACCCAGGAGCGGAACCCGAGATCGAGCTTGTCGAGCTCCCTCCGCACGTTGCGCACGAGGCGCGCCGGGGCGAGGTAGAGCACCCGAGCCCCTTTCTTGCGCGTGACGAGATCCTGGATGATCAGCGCGGCTTCGATCGTCTTGCCGAGCCCCACCTCGTCGGCCAGAAGCACACGTCGGAGCGACGGCTGCTGGAGGATGTGCTGCACGACGCTAGCCTGATGGGCAAGCGTCACGACCGGCCGCATTTCCAGCCTGCGTTGAGGATCTTCGGTGATCAGGAACCATGCAGCGAGCCGCGCCAGGCTCCGTCGTGTCATGGCAGACCACGAGTCACCCGGCCCGATCGCGAGCAGCTCGGCCGGCGTGGGAACCACCTTCACCCGTCGCGCGTCGACGGCCATCTCGGCGCTCGACGGAGCCAGCTCCCGATCGGCCCAGAACCGCCGTGGAGGCGCGAGCAGATCGAGCGACTCGACGCCGAAGTCGTCGTGGCGACGCAGGAGCGCGCACGTATGGAGCTCACCGGGCTTCTGGTACAGGACGCCGAGGCCGCTCATCCCGCGCTCCCGGGCATCGCGGCGAGGACCTCACCAACCTCGGCCAGCACGCGGCGGCGCTTCTGCGCGTCGCTCCGGCGAACGCCGTCCTCGTGCGACCGGACGAGCGCGTCACGTGCCGTATCGAGCGGGTTGCGATAGCCGGCGAAGCGCTCCTTGATCTCGTGCTGGACCACGTTGTAGTTCTCGAGAAGGACTGTGGTCGCGAGCTCCTGCGCGATCTCGGTGACTCCCGCGGCGAGCTCGTCGCGAAATAGCTCGAGGATCCGACTCTTCACCCCCGGACCGACGTCCTTCTTCCCGTTCACGAAGGAGTGGCAGCGCTGGCGGATCTTCTTCTCCAGCTTTCCTCCGAGCTCGGCGTGCACGCGGCTCTTGAGCTCGTCGACGGCTTCTTTGCCCACGGACGAGAGGTCCTTGGTCTGCGCGATCAGGCTCTCATGCAGCACCTCCACGAGACGGACCTGCACGCGCGCGTGCTGCCCGCGTGCCCATTCGACGACCTCGCGCACCATGCTCACGTAGTCCTCGCCCAGCGCCCCCGTTCGTCGGCGGAGCGAGGCGAGGATGTACTTCGACCACACGACCGCGATCGGATCTTCGAAGCGCAGTGTCAGCTCGGCCGGCAGATCGAGCGGGGGACGCCCCTTGCGAACGAAGGCTCCGCCGCGCCGCACCGTCGCGCGGAGGGTCGCCCAGTGGAGCTTCTCGAGCTTGCCGAGCTGCTTGGTGATGTCGTCCCTCGCGATCAGCGCCGCCTCGGCTACTCGCGATTCGATCTGTGCCGGCAGACTCTCCCGCAAAAACTCCCGGAACGCTCCGTCTCTGGAGGCGAGCTCGCGCTGGTGCGGGACGAGAAATGTCTCGAGCTCCTCCCGGAGCGCCTTGGCCTCCTTCTCGGCCCGCAAGTCCTCTTGCCACTGGGCCTCGACGAGGGCGATCGCCGAGCGGACATGCTCACGAAAATCGACGGCACCGATCGCCGCGCGCTCCTCGCACCGGGCCTGGTGTGCTGTGCCCAGCGCTCGCAATGCGCTGCGGAGCTCGGGAACGCGTGACTCCTCGACGCTCTTGATCCGCGACGGGGCTTCGTCGTCGGCGAGCAGAAAGAGCCTGTATTGCGGCGCGGACACCGGATGCACGGCCAGCGTGCCGAGCACGCGCGTCATGGCCGACCGTCGTTCGAACAAGGTGGCGTCCGGCCCGTCGAGGGCGAGCTTCTCCAGCTCCTGCCGCATCTGGTTCTGCACGAGGTCCACGACGCGCACGCAGGCGTCGCGAAAGTGCTCGCTCCAGCGACGCGCGTCCTTTCCGAGGCGCGCTTTTTCATCACGCCAGGCGCTGTCAGCTGTCTCGTCGACCTTCACCACCACCACCGAAAGCGACACCGGATCGGCCGCGGGATCGTGACTGTCGTGGAGCATGCGGTTGAGGAATCCAGTCGACCGCAAGAGCTCAGCGCTCGCCTCGCTCACCCCGCGGTGATCGACCACCATGACTATCGCCCGCGCCTCACGGATATGCGCCTTGGTCACGCTCCGGTACTCGTCATTGGCCACGCCGACGCCTGGGAGATCGACGAGCACCAGACCGTCGCGCAGGGCGTCGCCGTTCCAGCCCACCTCGAGGCTCTTGATCAATGGCGCGAGGAAACCCGAAGCATGCTCTCGCAGCTCCGCGAGAAATCGTTCGAGATTGCCGTCGGCGCGTCGTTCACGGTGCACGCCCTCCTTCTGGGCCAGCTCCAGGCAAGTGCGGATCTGATCGATCCGGCTCAGGTCCTCTGCGGACGGCGTGGAGCCCCACCGCGGCTCGCTTCCCAGCATCAAGCGCAACGCATCGACCAGATACATGACGCTGACGTCGGCCTGCTGGTCGCCGCGGACCAGAAGACGAACCTGCCTCTGGTAGGCGTCGACCTTGTCGTTCGTGCCCTCGATCGCCACGTTGGCATCGACCACAGGGAACGAGGCCTCGGCTTCCCAGCCCTCCTCCTCGTCGAGGACCGTCGCCGCCGTCTCCTCCGTCGCCGCCGTCTCCTCCGTCGCGGTCGACGCCGGCGTGCGCTTCATCGACAGCTCGTGCGCGCGTTCGAGCACGAACAGCGTCTTGTTCAGCGCGCCCGCGGAGAAGTACGTGGCGCGGAAGTAGGGCGCCTCGGCGTATCGAACGACCGTGGCCTGCGCCGTGAGCGGACCGACACCGCCGTGCGGAAGGATGTCGTACTGCTCGGAGACGAGCGAGTTCAGCAGCGTGCTCTTTCCTACGCCCGAATTCCCGAGGAAGCAGACGGCGACCTCTTCGCCGGCCTGCTTCGCCAGGTGCTCGACGCGGACGCCTTGAGCATCGATCGCGGAGACGTTTTGCGGCGCATGCAGCTCGAGGAACGGACGGGCCTTCTTCGTGTACCAGTCGAACAGCGGCGCTGTGGTGGATCGGGAGCGGAACATTCAACGACCTCTTTCGTGCGGCGCGCCGGCCCGCGGCGCGCGCGACCCGGCAGGGTAGTCCGCGATCAACCATTGCATGCATCTTTTATGAGGCTGCCGGGTCGAGAACAGCTAGCTCGCCGGGTGGAGGTGGGGATTCGTGTGACATATGACCACGTCACGAGCTTCGCGCGGAGCTCGCTGCGGTGCGACCAGGTCTGCAACCGGTGCCCGCCCCGCGGAGGCTCAGCCCCTCTCCTGCACCGGATCGCGCACCTCGCGCAGCGCTTGCAGACAGCGCTGCCGCATCTCGGCGTGGCGCGATCGCTGGGCCAACCAGCGGAGGAAGGCCTCTCCCTCGCTCGCCGGCCATCGGCGCGACTGCTCTGAGGAGTCCCTGCAACCAAGCCCCGGCGGGGATCCCGTCGAGATCTCGGATCTCCGAGGGCTGCCGTGGGCGGCGCCACGCCACCTCGTGGAAGGCAATCGACGGCACGAAGGAGCCGGCCGCCGAGCGCACGCGCACGGCGCGAAGCAGGTCCGGTCGCACCTGGTGCTGATCGAGCGCTTCCGGCGCCTTGCTGACCAGCGCGTCGAAGAAGCCGAGCGCGAGATCAGGTAACATCAGCGTATCGGCAAGCGCAATTACGACATCCGCGCCGAACCTGTGCAATAGCGCCCCCCAGAAGGAGTTCACCTGACCGATCCCCTGGTTTGAGGGGATGGGTCAGCGAAGACCCAGCTGCGCCCTGACCATTCATCTCAGCCATCTCTGTCGCGCAGCTCAAGCCCGCATCGCGGCGAACACCACAGCTCCCAGACAGATCGCCGAGTAGCGATAGCGCAGCCGGAGGCGCTTCAGCTCGGCGCCGTCCTCGCACCGCGTCCTTGTCCACAGCAGCGCTCCCCAGCCGGCGGCAAACACCGCGCACGCGGCGGTGATCTCCACGCGACGGTCGACGCCCTCCGCGAGCCACCACGCGATCCCCGGAGTGGCAATCACCAGCGCCGACGCCGCGAGGAGGGCAGTCCGGCGGCCCCCTTCGGTCGCGACGGTTCGCACCTCGCCCACGATATCGTCGTCACGGTCCTGGGCCTCGTGGATGAGCTGGCTGCCGAGCAAGAGCACGACGAACAGGCCGACCAGCGGGCGCAACGGGAGCTCGCCCACCGAGGGGCGGCTCGCGAAGAAGAAGCCGGGGACGCCCACGAGGAGGTTCCACAGCGTCCCGAGGACGGGAAACCGCTTGAGCCGCGGAGGTGCGGAGTAGAGCGTCGCCGCGACGAGGAGCGCCACGCCCGGGAGGAGGCCCATGGGCGCGAGCACGGCGAGCACCACCAGCGAAGCCACGAACGGCGGGATCGAGAGCAGGATCGCCTGGCGCCGCTCGAACCCCGCGCCCACCGGGTTCTTCGCTCGCCAGAGCCGATCGAGCCGGTCGTCGAAGGCCTGGTTGATCGCCGACGCGTACGCGAGCCCGAGGCCCCACCCGAGCACGCCGCCCACCAGCGCCGTGATCCCGGGGTGATCCGGATCAGCCACCCACCCCGCGAAAGGGAGCGGGAGAAAGTGGACCCAGTCCTTGACGCGGTAGAGGCGGAGATACGCGGCGATACGCACGGGAACGAGCCGATTCAGCGGATCTCCGCGACCCGGGTGTCGACGAGCGGCAGCCGCCGCTGCGATTTCTCTGCAAAGCCGTGTCCGGTCTCCGGCGCTTCATCAAAGGCGCTGTCGGGCGGCGCGGGCGGGCGCGGCGCCGGATCGACGAGGTCGCCCAGGGCGGTGCCCAGCGCGTTGAAGATCACCTCGCTCTGGCCGCCGAGGATGTAGTTGAGCTCCTGGGTCGGGTAGCACGCGCAGCCCGAGGCCTGCGGCTGCGGGAGCTTCTCGAAGGCGCGGAGAAAGCCAATCTCGCGGCCGTTGTAGCTCTTCTCGCGGAAGGTGAGCGGACAGGCGATCACGTCGCCGGTCGGGGTGATCGAGAGGTAATAACGGGAAGCATAGCACTCGTTGCAGCTATGGAGTCGGCGCACGCCCTGCCCGCCTTCACCCGCGAGGGCGCGCAGGTAGGTGCGTGACGGCCCGACCGGCCAGCCCTCGTCCTTGCGCCGCAAAAGGTGCTCGGCGATCTCGGTGATCCCTCCCGCGGTGATCCCCGTGCCGATCTCCTTGTCGGGATCGCCCTCGGAGTCGTGGACGAGCTGGAAGAACGAGCGCACGCCGAGCTCGCGGGCGCGCTCGAGCACGTAGTCGACCGTCTTGATGCCCTGCGCGGTGAGCACCGTCATCGTGACCACGTTCATCCCGCGGCTGCGGAGGAGCTCGATCGCGGCGAGGGCGCGGGCCTGGGAGCCGCGGTGGCGCTGCTTGTCGTGGACCTCGGGGGGGCCGTCGAGGGTGACGCAGACGAGGTCGAGCTTCATCATCTCGGCCATTTTGCGCGGCACGAGCCAGCCGTTGGTGTTCATCGCGATGTTGATGCCGCGGGCCTTGAGGTGGTCGATGAGGACGCCGATGTCCTTGCGGACCAGGGGCTCACCGCCCATCAAGCTGACGCGCATCATGCCGGCGTCGGCGAGCTCGTCGATGGCGCGGATCCAGTCGGCCGTCGACATCTCGTCGCGGTCCATGTCCGGGAGCTTGCAGTATTCGCAGCGGAAATTGCAGCGATCCGTGACGGAGAGGGTGACCATCAGCGGGTACTTGCGGCCGGTCGCGCGCGCCCAGGCGAACCGCGCGGCGGGGAGCGCCTGGCGCCCGAACGATCCGATGCTTGCGAGCACACCCGACATGGCAACCTCTCTGCGCCGCGCGCGGAGGGCGCATCACGAGGGCCCACTTTACGAGCCGGCGTTCCGGCGTGTCAAGCGCGCCGAAGGCCGCGCTTGCAGGCGAAGCGTGAACCATGACACGCTCGTTTTGGTGCTGATCCCGAGGCGAGCGCGACCGACGACGACTGGCGTGACCCTGCGGGATCTCGCGACGGCGATCGTGCCGCTCGGGCGCAACCTCGCCGCCATGCACCTGCCGATGCTGCGCGCGTCGAGCCCGGCGTTCGCGTCCTGGGCCGTGACCGAGGGGTGCAATCTCAAGTGCGCCCACTGCAGCATGAACCGGCCTTTGCCGGACGAGCTCACCCACGAGCAGCGCCTCGCGGTCGCGCACAAACTCGCGGCGAGCGACGCCTGGGGAGTCTCGCTCATCGGCGGCGAACCGCTCCTGGTCAAGGGTCTCTTCGAGTACGCGCGCATCCTCAAAGCCGCGGGCAAGCGCGTCTTCCTCGGCACGAGCGGCGAGCGCCTCGACCGCCACATCGACGAGCTCTTCGACGCCGGCATCGACTACCTGACCGTGAGCTTCGAGGGCCACACGCCGGGGGAACACGACGCGTTCCGCGGGAAGCCGGGGCTGTTCAACCGCGTCGCCGCCGCGCTCTCGGCGATCACCGCGCGACGGAGCGGGAGCACGCCGCGGATCCAGGTGCGCTGCACCCTCAACCGCCAGAACTTCCGGACCATCCACCACACCCTGGATTTCTGGCTCGATCGCGTCGACAACGTCCTCGTCCAGGTGGTGCAGAACAACTGCCTCCACGAGGTGCGCGACACGAGCTGCCTCTTCCAGCCGGAGGATCGCCCCGAGTTCGAGCGCGTCTACGCCGCCCTGCGCGCGCGCTACCCGTTCCTGAGCGGGCGCCACTACGATCTCCTCCCGCGCTATGTCTTCGAGCCTGAGGCGCTGCACGCCGACATTGGCTTTCGCTGCCTTCTCGTGCCGGCCACGTCGATCGTTGTCGAGGCCAATGGCAAGGTGAAGCTCTGCCACGGGCGCCCCGACTCGTCGCTCGGCAGCCTCCTCGACGCGCCCCTCGATCACCTCTGGACCGCGCCGCGCGCCGACGCCGCGCGCACCTCGATGCAATCGAAAGACTACGGCTGCATGTGCTGGGAGTCGGCCTTCGCCAAGAACCTCGAGCTGGTCCAGGCGACCCAGCAGCTCGAGGCGCTCCGCGACGGCATCGAGCACTTCTTCGGGGCGCGACCCGGCCCTTAGCGCCAAGGCCCCGCGCTCAGGGGTGCTTGATCTCCAGGAGCTGATCCGCCGCGACCGGCCCAGGCAACGTCTGGACGAGGCCGCCGGGCCAGAGCACGCGGATCGACGAGACGCGGGTAGCGCTCCCGAGGCCGAAATGCAGCACGTTGGTCGAGTTGGCGCGGCCGTCCTGCGACTCGACCGCGCGCCGGCTCCCGGGGGCGCCGTCGATCTCGATCGACACGATCACCCCGTGCGCGTTGAGGGGTGTGACAGCGCCGCGGACGACGACATCAAGCGAATGGCTCGTGGCTTTGTCGAGCTTGGTCTCGTTGCGCAGGAGCCGCAGCGGCCTCGGCCCTTCGAGCACGTCAATCCGGCCGTCGCCGTCGTAGTCGGCCACAGCGTCGCGCACGTGCAAGCGATCGTGTGCTTTGGGGAACGGCACGTCTTGCCTGATGAAGCGCTCGCCGCGGACGTTGACGAAGGCGTAATCGATGGTATCGAGCGGTGAGAACAGGCCTTCTGCGGTCCTCATCGCCAGGTCCTCCGCCGTCGTCGTGATCATCTGGTTTCCGATGAAGATGTCATCGAAACCATCGTTGTTGAAGTCCGCCGCGACCGGGCCCCAGCCCACCGACGTCCAGGTCGCGTCGGTGATGCCCATCGGCTTGGCGAGGTTCTTCATGCCTTTCCCGCTCGACATCCACATCTGATGGGGCCCGATATCCCCGACCATGAAGTCCCAGTGACCATCGTGATCGTAGTCGGCGAACGCGGTCCCCATCCCGTTGTTGTAGAGGTCCGCGCCGAGCGCCGGGAGCACGTTTTGAAGCTTCCCGCCCACGTTCTGGAGGAGCTGATTGTGAAAGAAGTCGTAGGACAGGAAGAGATCGACCGAGCCGTCCTCGTCCCAGTCGACCGCGGAGAAGCCCCAGGGGAACGAGCCGTGGGGCCCCGGCACGATCATCGGCGAGGACGAGAAGCCTTTGCCAGCATCGTTGTGGAAGATCAGCGGCCTCCCTTCCGGAGCCTCCTTGTTGAGAGGGCAAAGGATGTCATCCGCGGTGACCTCGCAGCTCGCCACGTCCTGTGCGTTGGTGTTCTCGATCGTCGACGTCGCCACGTAGAGATCCGGCCAGCCGTCCGCGTCCATGTCGACGAACGAGATGAGCCACCGCTCCGGATCCGGGATATCGACGCTCGGCTGGGCGACGCTGGCCGAGAATTTGGGCGGGTTTGACGCGTCGTTGTGGAAGAGCACGACGTGCCCCTGGATGCCCTCGATCAGGGCGATGTCGAGCCGGCCATCTCCGTCGTAGTCGGCGGCCGAGCAGGCCTTGAACTTCTTCACGTCGGTGGGGATGTCGACCCGCTCGAAGGTGCCATCGCGCTTGTTGACGTAGAGCGCGAGCGATCCGGTCTTCCCGTCGGCGGCCACCGGCGTCAGCAGGAGATCCGGCGCGCCGTCGCCGTCGAAGTCGCGAAAGACCATGCAGTCCTTCGTCGCGGCGGGCAGGCCGGCCTCGACCGAGACATCGCGGTACTCCAGCGGCGGCGGATCCCCGACCGTCGCGTCGGGCATCATCGTGGGAGGCTGCCCCGTGGTGGACGATGTTGTCGATGTCGTCGATGTTGTCGATGTCGACGATCCGCCGCCGGGCGCCACCTCGTCGGTCGAGCACGCGACGCCGATCCACCCCGCGCTGAGCACGCTCACGCTCGCCAGCACGATTGGACGCAGCTTGGCGAATGAACCCCGCGCCTTCGCCTGACTCCGTGAGATGCTCATCTCTCCACCTTATCGGATCGAACAGCGCTGCAGCAAGCTGCGGCGCCGCGTCGGTCACGGCCCGGGCACCTCGCCGCACGATTGGCCCAGCACGTAGTCCTTCTGGCACTCGCAGGCGCACTCGTCTTCGCTCTCGGGCTCCGCGCAGAACGGGACGAGGGAGATCTTCTGCGTGGCCGCGTGGCCTTCGGCGTCGGCGATGCTCAGCGTCAGCTCGAACGGTTGGCCGAAGACGTCCGTCGACGCCCACTGGTTCGGGCAGGTCGGGACGTTGGCCAGCGTCGACATGTCAGCGATGACGCTCTGACCCCAGCCATCGCCGCTGGGCTCGAGGTTGACCGTGCGCTGGTCCAACCGGATCTGCCCTGTCGCCGCGTCCCGCAGCGCGCCGGTCAGCTCGATGCCGCACGCCGACAGGTTGGTGGCGCGGATGCCGACGGCGATGATCCGGCCGCCCTGCGGCGGCAAGAGCATCGGCACCGGCCCGCCCTCGGTCAGATCGATCGTCGATCGCTCCTTCCCGCGCGCGATGAGGTGCATCTCCACGGGCTTGCCGGGATCGCCCAGGAACCCGAGCTTGCAGCCCGGCGCGGGGGATCCGCTGCTGGCCGAGGTGCTGGCGCTGGTGCTGCTGGTGTTGCTTTCGCCGCCGCCGCCGCTTCCGCCGCCGCCTCCGCACCCCGCGAAGGCGAGCGCGACCAGCAGCAGGGAGAGCCGCCCAAAGCGCCCACCGAGCCTCGGACTCAGAAGCACTTCAGGTCGTCCGATTTGGGGTAATAGTAAGCGAACACATTGCAGTGCTCGGCGCGATCGACGGTGTTCCCGAACGTGTAGCAGCAGTCGAGCTGATCATCGGGGGTGCCGAAGAGCTCCTTGTCCAGCGCGTTGAGCCCCTGGCACCCGACCGAGGGGGGCGGCTGGTGCCACTCGAATTTGCACGAGTACCAGATTCCCCCGCTCGGAGTGACCTCGAGGTCAAGCTCCGGCGCGTGCTTCATCGGCGGTTCGTTCCACTGGAGCGACTCGTAGAACTGATCCTTCTGAAGGGGCTTGGTCGCGCTCATCCCGTCCCAGTTGTACATGTCGAATTCTTTGCCCCGGCTGTGAAAATGGCCGTTCGCCCCGATGATCTGCACCGGCGTGGGGCTGTTGAACTGGCAGGTTCCGCTGTACGTGGGCGTCGGGTTACTCTGGCAAACACGGATCGACTGCTTGGTCGCGAAGAGCGTGCCCATCTGGAGCTCGAGCTTGCTCCTCGGCATCGTCCAGAGGTTCACGTCAACGTGCCCCACGTCCGGGGTCTTCTGCGTCGTCGCGTTGACGTAGTGCGTCTGGAGCATGATCCACTCGTCGGGCATGAGCTCGTTGCCGACGCCCTCGGGATAGGTCCAGTCGAAGCTACCGTCGTTCTGCGAGTTGGCGATCAGCGGCCAGTCCTTCCAGTTGACGCTCTTCGAGCAGGGCGATGCCCCATTGAGGCTCCGCTGGATCGCGCCCTTGTCCGGATCGAGCTCGAGGATCGTCCGCACCCGGAAGATGTTCATGTGGTGGCTGCCGGGGTTGTAGGCGATCTGCGTGCGGTGCAGGATCATCGGCTCGTCCGCGGGCATGCCGCCGCTCACCGCCAGATCCCGGACGCGGAAGAAGTAGCAGTCCTGCGCCTCGTCGCCGGACTTCACCTCGAAGTCTCCTGTGGTGATCTGGACGCCTTCGCCCGCGGGCGGACGACCGAGCAAGCCGTCCTCCACCGGGACGATGGACTCTTCACCTCCGCAGCCCACACCCATCATGCCGAGAGCGACCAGCATTGATGTCAATGAACGTGTCATCGGGATCTCCTGCAAGAAAATAGGCGATGATGGTATCACGGGTCCGCCCCAGTGCGGCGGCGCATTTCTGCGGTCGGGGCCCCTCCGGCGCGCCGCGCGGCGTCGGCGAAAATCAGCGCATGAGCGCGGTGTCGAGCGCGTTACGGAGGGCGCGCGGATCGAAGTCGAGCATCCGGTTGACCTCGTGGCTCGGGACGCAGGAGCAGCCCGGACCCTCGGGCGCGGCGAGCTCCAGGAAGGCGTTCATGAACCCGCGCGCGCGCCCGTTGCCCGCGGGCACCTGGCCCTGCGTGAAGATACAGTGCGACACCGTTCCATCGCTGAAAACGTAGGCGAAATAGGTGCCAGCATGGCAGTCGTCGCAGCCCCCCAGGACCCGCTGCTTCTCCTGCGTTTCGAGGATGGCGAAGGAGTTCCCGACCGGCCATCCCTCGCGCTTGCGCGCAGCGAGCTTGTCGGTGAGCGCGGTGATGCGCGAGCGCGTGACCTGGGGCGCGATCGGGAGGCTCACGTCCATCCCCGCGTCGTGCTCGAGCTGGAAGAAGGCCTGCACGCCGAAGCGCCGCGCCACCTCGAGCACGTGATCGACGGTGTCGATCGAGGTCGCGGTGAGCACCGTCATCGTCACCGTCTTCGTGCCCCGCGACCGCAGGAGCTCGAGCGCGTCGAGCACGCGGGCGTGCGAGCCCGCATGCCGCTGCCGGTCGTGGACCTCGGGCGGCCCGTCGAGGGTGATGCACACCAGATCGAGCCGCGCGAGCGCGTCGATGTACTGCGGCACGAGCCAGCCGTTGGTGTTGATCGACGCGTGCACGCCGCGGCGCTTCACGTGATCGATCAGCGCGGGCACGTCCTTGCGGAGCAGCGGCTCGCCGCCCATGAAGCTGGCGCGCCCCATCCCGGCGTCGGCGAACTCGTCGATGGCGGCGCGCCACTCGTCGGTCGTCATCTCATCGCGCTCCTGCAAGGGGATGTGGCAGTAAGCGCAGCGGAAATTGCAGCGGTTCGTCAGCGAGAAGGTGACCTGGAACGGGCTCTTGCGGCGCGTGATCCGCCGCCCGATCAGCTGGACCACCGGGAGCGAGCGCCGGCCCATCGTCAGGATCGACGCGCCGAGCCCGCCGGACGCGTCGGGGGCGGGGCGAGCTTCGCGGATCATCGAGCGAGCCTATCACGCGCGCTGCGCTTCATCGCGGCGCCTCCTCCGAGGGCGCGTCGATGCGATAGAGGCTGAGCACGGTCACCCCGCGGCGCGTCTCGAACGTGCGCTCCAGCCAGACGTGATAGCCGAGCTCCTGCGCGGCGTGATCGAGCCCCGGGATGTAGCTGATGTGCTCGCTCCCCCAGCTCGACCAGTCGGTGGGCGCGACGAAGCGCGTGGAGCCTTTGACGGCGAAGGGGAGGAGCTTGCGCCATCGATCCTCGACGCACGCTGGGGCCTTCGGGTTGCGCTTCCGGGGCTCGCAGACCGAGAAAAACAGGTGGGCGCGCAGGGTGCGGAGGCTGCCGTTCGAGAGGGAGTCGAGCACGCCGCCCAGCATCACGTCGGCGGTGAACACCGGGATCTGCTCGCCCGCCCGCGCGCCGAGGTAGTCGGAGAGGGCCCGCTCCGCGTCGGCGTTGGTGTGGACGCGGATGTCGGCCATCGATCGGATCATGCCCGCCGAGCTCCACGCGAGCGGGAGCACCGCCGCCGCCGCCACGAGGACGACGGGCCAGGAGGCTTTGGTCTTGGCGACGAGCGCGCGGGCGAGCCTCGTCGCGCTCATCCCCACCGAGGCGGCGTAGACGGTGTGCAGCGGCGTGAAGTTGCTGGGGAAGTGGTTGTAGAGCAGCGCCACCATCAGCGCGTACGCGAGCAGGCAGACGCCGCACGCGGCGGTGACCAGGCACCCCCGCCCGCGGATCAACGTGCGCACCGTGTCGCCGATCACGAAGACGATCGCCGCCGCGACGATCCCCGCTGAGGCCACGTGCAGCCGCGGCGCGTCGAGGAAATCAGCGAAGTAATAGGCGACGTCCGACCCCAGGAGGACGAGCCCGCGGACGCTCGTGAGCACCCACTTCGGCTCGAGCAGGTGCGAAAGGAGAGTGCGATACCAGTCGCTGCTCTTGTCGGTGTAGCCGTTGGCCGGAGCGAACGAGAGCGCGATCATCGGCGCCAGCGGCGCCAGCAGCGCCAGCCCGAGGAGAGCCCATTGCTCCTTGCGGATCCGACGGATCGGAACGCCGAGCCGCAGCGCGAGCGCCGTGAGCGCCGCGAGCACGACGATGGTCTTCAGGTTCGCCGCGAGCGCGAAGCCGAGGAAGAGGCCGCCCAGGACCAGGCGGCGCGTGGGGAGATCCTCGCGCTCGTCGCCGCCGTCGGGCGACGCTGGGCGCTTCCCCGGCGCGAGCCCCGGGCACCCGAGGAAGAAGAGCAGGGCGCCCATCATCCAGATCCACGGCAGCGTTTCGAAGTGCTCGAGCGTCGCGTGGACCAGGAGAAAGCAGGGCATGACCGCGGTCACGAGGGCCGTCATCGCCGCGGCGCTCTCCCCGGCGAGGCGGCGGACGGCGGCGTAGGTCACGAGGATCGAGATCACGCCCAGGATCATCCCGAGCCCGCGCAGCGTGAAGGCGTTGTCGTGGTGCAGGGGCGCGAGCCACGCGAAGGGCCAGTAGAAATAGCCGGAAAAATAAGGCGCGATCATCATCGACCACGCGCGCCCGCCCAGGCAGAGGTTGAGCGTCGGACGCGAGGCGGAGTGCACGATCCAGGGAGCGTTCGGCCCGCTGCAGGACGGCTCGAGCTGCGGCACCCCGTCCTTGTCGGGCTCCGGCTGCAGCACCTGCGCCGCGGGCATGGAGTGGACGATCATCTCCTCGGACCAGACCATGAACGTCCGGCTCTGCCAGAGGCCGAGGCCCGCGAAGAGGAGCAGCGCCGCGACGAGGCCGAGGCGGGTGAGCCGCTGCGATGGCGGACGAGTCGAGGGCGCGAGCGGCGAGGTCATGTTTTGGCGGGCGAGCCTATCCCGCACGTCGGCGCTGAGCCATCGTGACGGGGCGATGCTCGGCGCCCGCAGCCACGGTCCTCTCCCGCTCCAGCGCAAGCTCCCGCGCGGGCAGCTCTACCTCCCCGATCTTCGCCGTATCGGCCGCGGTCTCGTCGCGTCGCTCTCTCCACCTTCGCGCGGCGCGCGCGTCGACGCGCTCGAGCAGCGCTTCGCCGCGGCCCTCGAGAGCCGCGACTCGGTGCTGCTCCCTCACGCCCGCGTCGCGCTGCTGGCGATCCTGCGCGCGCTCGATCTGCCCGCCGGCAGCGAGGTGTTGATGACCCCGGTGACGATCCCTGACGTCGTCAACGCTGTGCTCCTCGCCGGCCTGCGTCCGGTCTTCGTCGATCTCGGCGAGCGCACCTGCAACCTCGATCCCGGCGCGCTCGCCGCGCGCGCGTCGCCGGCCGCGCGCGTCGTCCTGGTGACGCACCTCTCGGGCCTCGCCTCGCCGATGGACGAGATCCTGCGCCTCGCCGAGGCTCGCGGCCTCGTGGTGCTCGAAGACTGCTCGCAGGCCATGGGGACGCGCTACCGAGGGAAGCTGCTCGGCACCTTTGGAAAGGCCGGTTTTTACAGCCTGAGCACGCTCAAGC